>Ga0081455_10003869_pt1 | contig 17062 bp, 18 predicted proteins | sample TabmetS3T2R1_FD_70207 | JGI IMG/M metagenome (GOLD analysis project Ga0081455, IMG submission 70207) | Tabebuia heterophylla rhizosphere microbial communities from the University of Puerto Rico - S3T2R1 | ecosystem: Host-associated > Plants > Roots > Rhizosphere ...
CACGATGTGCGGGTCGCCCATGCGGACCGGCTGCTCAGGGCCGTCGGCATACGCAGCGGCCAGACGTTCGGCGTCGCGCACTGCGAAGTCAGTATCCTTCATTCCCAGCGGGCCTGTTACCAATTGCTTCACCGCTTCGGGAAGCGTACGTCCGCTGACCCGTTCAATCACCGCTCCCAGAACATCTAGAGACAGCGAATATTGCCATCCTTCGCCTGGACGGAACATCAAGTGGACTGATGCCAGACGGGCCAGGTTGTCTTCCATCGAACGCCCCGGTTCGTCCAGCCCGTCGGAAATTCCTGCCAAGTGGTAATCGCTGCCAGAGGCCTGCAAAAAGCCATAGTTCAGCCCCGACGTATGCGTGAGCAGTTGGCGCACCGTGATTGGAGGACGCTCGCCGTTTGGCAAGGCGGGCCGGAAAGCTGGGAGCCAGCGGGTTACCGGGTCGTCGAGCGCGAGTTGGCCGCGTTCTATGAGAATCATTGCCGCGGTCGAGACAATGGGCTTGGTGAGCGATGCGAGACGGAACAATGTGTCCAATCGCATCGTCCGTCCTGTTTCCCGATCCGCCAGGCCTGCTGCGCGCTGATATACGACTTTACCGTCGCGCGCAATTAGCGCCACGGCGCCGACGATGCGCCCGGAAAAGAGCGCCTGGTCGATCACACGATCGACTTCGGCTGTCAGCGCCGACGCCTCTGTATCACCATCCTGATTATTGAGGTGTATTTCGTTCATATTCGATTCTTTTCAAAAGAGAATGGAAAGCGATAAGTTCCTCTTCAAGAACTTCCCCTTGTTCAGGGAGAAGACTAAACTGCAATTCCGTTGGGAGATTTATAATCTCATCAATCTCACGCTGGCGCACGCTGGCAAGGCGGTGGAGAATGCCCCATGGTTTCAGGGCGCCAACGCGCAAGTCAGCGTACACTTCAGCCGAGTGACGGCGGCGCGATTGCATCGCATGATCTAAAACTCGTTGTGATTACCGTATTAGATCGGATGCGATTGCATTGGAGAGACAAGATGGCGTCTGATCCCACATTCATAATTCATCAATTTCAGGGAGTTCAATGAGAAAATCCGCGTCTATCATTGTGATCGCAAGCCTGCTGTTTTTACTGGGCGCGTTACCTCGCGCCGGAGCGCAAACAAAGCCCGGCAATAAACCAGACCGTCTCGAATGGTTCCGCGATCTCGCTTTCGGCATGTTCATTCACTGGAACGTTGACGGTACACTCGGCGGCGTCATCAGCCATTCGCTGGTGGGCGCGTCACGGGATTATTCAGACCGCTATTTCGCCGATTTGCCGAAGCTGTTCAATCCGCGCCGTTACAATCCTGATGAATGGGCGGAACTGGCAAAGCTGGCCGGGATGCAATATGTCGTCTTCACGTCGAAACATCACGCAGGCTTCTGCATGTGGGATACCAAGACGACGCCATTCAACATAATGAATACACCGTACGGCAAAGACCTGCAAAAAGAACTGGTCGCGGCGTTTCGCAAACAGGGCATCGCGATCGGCTTTTACTTTTCGCCTGATGATTTTTTGTGGCTTTATCGAAACAATCGCCCCGTCGCGCGCTATCCGCATCCGGGCGTGACGCCGATGGAAAACCCGGGCCTGTTGGAACTCGACAGAGCGCAGGTCCGCGAGTTGCTGACAAACTATGGAAAGATTGATTTCTTCTTTATTGATGGGCCTGAAAGCGGCTTGCGCGAATTGTGCTGGGAACTCGATCCGAACATCGTCGTCACGCGCGGCGCGATTGAGACACCAGAGCAGTTCATCCCCGGTTTGCCACTCGCAGGCGCCTGGGAATCCAACCTGACGATGGGCACCGAATGGCCTTACAAGCCGACAAATGAAACTTATAAATCGGGGCGGGAACTGATTCGCATACTGATCGAGACGCGCGCCAAAGGCGGCAACCTGCTGCTCAACGTCGGCCCGAAGCCGAACGGGGAATTGCCGATCGAACAGGAAGACCGTTTGCGCGAAGTCGCGTTGTGGATGTTCGTCAACCGCGAAGCGATTTGGAATACACGTCCGTGGGTCGTGACCAACGAAGGCGACACATGGTTCACGCGCAACGGCGAGACGCTTTACGCCATCGTCGGAGGCGAATGGAAGTTCGGCGACCCGAAAACTCTGACGCTGAAATCAGTCGCGGCGACGGCGCAAACACAAATCAGCGTCCTGGGACAAACAGGCGCCTTGGTTGAATACCGCCCGCAGGTCAAACCGCAAGCTTCGTTTACACAAACGCCCGAGGGATTGAAGCTGACGGCGTGGAAAGCGCACCGGCTTTACACCAACTATCAATGGCCGAATCCGGTCGTTATCAAGCTGACCAACGTCGAATCTGGTGTGACGCCGCCGAGGATCGAAACGCTGGCGGCGCGTTGGGACGCGGCGGCGAAAGCCGTGATTTTGGAAGGCCGCCTCGATGACCTCGGCAAAGCCGCGACGGTCGAAGTCGGCTTCCAATATCGCGTCAGACCCGAAGCGACTGAATTCACCTCGCGCCCTTGGACGGTGACTCCGCTAACACCTCGCGCTGCGCCGGGAGTCTTCAAACAAGAAATAAACGGGCTTGAGCCGGGGCGGCTGTATCAGTTTCAGGCGCTCATCAAACATCCGTTGCTGACGCTGACAGCGAAAGAAGTCACATTGACCATCCCGGCGAATTGAAGAACCGGATCATGAAAAAAATAATTACTCAGGCTGCTCACGCCTACGTATAGGATTGCTACGAAACAGGAAAACAGATAGGAGGCGCCGATTGAAAGCCGCGTTTTACGAGGGAAATGAACAGATCCGCATCGGGGAATGCATCCCGATCGCTCCGGCTGCGGGCGAGGTCCAGATTCGCGTTTCGCATTGCGGGATTTGCGGAACTGACCTGCACGTCTTTCACGGGGCGATGGATCACCGCGTCACAAAACCTGCCGTCATCGGCCACGAGATGTCAGGCGTCATAGATGAAGTCGGCGCTGACGTGTCAGGCTGGACTGTCGGAGATCGCGTGACAGTGCGACCGCTGGATTCCTGCGGCGCGTGTCCGGCCTGCAAGGCCGGACATTCACACATTTGCCAGAAACTGAAATTCATCGGAATTGACCGTCCAGGCGCCATGCAAAAACTCTGGACGGTTCCCGCGCATACGCTCCACCGCTTACCTGACGCGATCACACTGAAAGAAGGCGCGCTCATCGAACCCATCGCCGTGGCATGTCATGACGTGCGTCTGGGCGAAGTGAAGGCGGGTGAATTTGTCGTCGTCCTGGGCGGAGGGCCTATAGGCGCATTGATCGCGCTGGTCGCGAAACAGAAGGGCGCGCGCGCGCTAGTGTCTGAAGTGAATCCGTTCCGCATCAGGCTGCTGCGAGATTTCGGCGTCGAGGTAGTCAATCCCGAAGAAATCGATCTCGTCGCGCTGGTCGAGGAACAGACCGGCGCCGCAGGCGCGGATGTCGTCTTTGAAGTAACGAGTTCCAAAGCGGGTGTAGAGATGATGACGAAATTGCCGCGCGTGCGCGGGCGCATCGTTGTCGTCGCCATCTTCAGCCAGCCGCCGCAAGTAGACCTCTTCAAATTTTTCTGGCGCGAGATCAGTATGCGCGGCGCGCGCGTGTACGAAGCGCAGGATTTCGAGGAAGCGATCACACTCGCCGCTTCCGCCCGATTGCCGCTCGACAAACTGATCACCAATGTTTGTTCGCTTGACGACCTTGAATGGGGACTTCGCCAGCTCGAGAAAGGCGGCGAAGTAATGAAAGTGTTAATCGAGTGCTAGTAAGTATTCCGAAATCAAAAGCGGAGGGATATATTTTGGGAATTCTGGATATGTTCAAGCTCGATGGAAAGACCGCGCTCGTGACAGGTTGCAAGCGCGGCATCGGCAAAGCGATGGCCATTGCTCTGGCGGAAGCCGGAGCCGACATCATCGGCGTCAGTCAGTCGCTCGAACCCACCGGCAGCGATGTCGAAAAGGAAATTACCGGTCATTGCCGCCGGTTCAAAGGCTACGCCTGTGACTTTGCCGATCGCGCGGCGGTGTATGAGTTTATCAATACGGTGAAAACAGACTTCCCGGTGATTGACATTCTGGTCAACAACGCCGGAATCATTTTGCGCAAACCGGCCGCCGAACACCCGGATGAATATTGGGACAAGGTGATAGAGGTCAATCTACATGCGCAGTTTGTGTTGAGCCGCGAACTTGGCAAAGAGATGGTCGCGCGCGGCTCGGGCAAGATTATTTTTACGGCTTCGCTGCTGACCTTTCAGGGGGGCATCACCGTACCAGGGTACGCGGCTAGCAAAGGCGCAGTCGGCCAACTCACGATGGCGCTCTCCAACGAATGGGCGGGGCGGGGTGTGCAAGTCAACGCCATTGCTCCGGGTTACATTTCTACTGACAACACGGCGGCCTTGCGGGCGGACCTGGAGCGCAACACGGCGATTATCGCGCGCATTCCGGCAGGACGCTGGGGCGAACCAGATGACCTGAGCGGCGCCGTGGTCTTTCTCGCTTCGGAGGCTTCGAATTATGTCAACGGCGCGATTCTGACAGTGGATGGCGGTTGGATGGGACGTTAGGCTGGATGAAGATCATCGCCAGCGATTGAATCTGGAAGCGCGGCGCAACGCAGGGGCTAGCGGCGGAATTCTTTTGCCGGAGGCGGGAGGACGCGATGATCAGAGTCCTGCCGGACGAAGAATTGATACAGCCAGGAGATCAAGCCTTCGTCCTCAGGATGATCTTCCCGATAGATTCCCGGCTTTCCAATCGCCGTTGCGCTTCGGCCGCTTCCTCCAGCGGGAACACCCGATCAATGTTCAAACGGAGCCACCCTTCACGAATGCCCCGGATCACATCGCCCGCGCGGCGCAGCGACTCTTCCCGCGTTCGCATGAAATTGTTGAGCATGCCGCCTGAAACCGAGATCGAGCGCTCCATCAGCGAAATTGGCTGAATTGGTTCCGGCAGGCCGCTGGCCTGCCCGTAAATCACCACGTGACCTCGCACGGCGGCGGCTTCGAGGTTGCCGGCGAAGGTCGTCCGGCCCACGCCGTCGATGATCAAATCGGCTCCGTGTCCATCCGTCAGGCGCAACGTTTCGGCCACAAAATCCCGTTCGGTATAGATGATCACATGGTCGGCGCCGGCGGCGCGGACGGCACGCGCTTTCTCTTCAGTTGACACTGTGCCGATCACATTCGCTCCTAGATGATTGGCCCACTGCGCAAGGAGCAGACCCATCCCGCCCGCCGCGGCGTGAATCAATACTGTATCGCCGCGTTTCGGCAAACGATATTCGTAAATCAAGTATTGGGCCGTCAGCCCCTGGAGCGTAAAGGCGGCGCCCTGCTCGAATGACAGATCATCAGGCAAGGGAATCAAAAGGTTGGCAGGAACGATGCTCGCTTCCGCATACGATCCCGGATGGAGAGTGTAGGCGACACGGTCTCCGGGCTTTAACCCTTCGACTCCTTCCCCGATGGCTTCGACGATTCCCGCGCCTTCGGAACCGAGCGTGAATGGAAGAGGCGCGGGAAAATCACCACGGCGGTAGTAAATATCGACGAAGTTGAGCCCCGCCGCGTGAAGCCCAACCCGCACTTCACCCGGTCCCGGCTCGGGCGTCTCGATTTCCCGGAGGCGCAAAACCTCGGGGCCGCCATATTCATCGATACGTATTACTTTCATGCGTTCTCTACTCCACGTTTATTTTTAAGCTTGTTAAGCTCAGCCAATATCTCATCCGCTGAAATTACCCTGCCATACGCGCCATTGAGTGCGGCGAGGAATGAGATATGCATATCCAGCGCCGAAACTGCGGCGACTCAAACCGTGACGACCACGCGCCCGATCTGCCCGTTCGATTCCAGATACCGATGAGCGTCCGCATATACCTCGATCTGCCCGAAATCGTTGAGCGCGCCCCAGGCGGACAGATACGGCACGAAGATCGAAGCGGCTTCCGAGGAAGAGAGGAACTCCGGGTACTTGATGACGAATTGGGCGGGCAAGATCGCCGTCTCGCCGTGCGCGCCGTATTTACTAACGTCAAAGCCTATCCTGGTGATAACCCTGTCGCCAGACTTGATGTTCTTAACATCGGCGCCGGCCGTTTCAATCACCCCCGCCGCGTCCATGCCGCCGCCGCTCGTTCGAACGTCGGATAATCGGTATACCCTTTCTCACCAGGGGTGTAGAAAGTAGCCTGGTCTGGCTCGTTCAACGGCGCGTTGCGCTCGAACCTTTCCGGCAGATCGGGATTCGCCAAAAACAATTTGCCGTAAACGATGGCGTCCGCATCGCCGCCGGCGAGCAGTTTTTCGCCGGTTTCTCTGGTAAACCCGCCGTTGGCGAAATAGACGCCCCGGTACATCGGGCGCAATTTCCTATGCCAGTTGATATCTGTCACCGGGGTTTCTTCAAATCCTATGTGCAAATACGCGAGATTTCGCTTGTTCAAATTCCGGATGACGAAGGGGTAAAATTCTTCAGCGTCGGCGTCCTGCATATCATTGAACGGGACGCTCGGCGAGAGCTTTACGCCGATTCTTTCGGCGCCGATCGCCGCGCTCATCGCGTCCAACACTTCCAACAGGAACCTCGCCCGATTTTCTTGCGAGCCGCCGTATTGATCGGTCCGTAAATTGGTATTCGTTCCCAGGAATTGGTGTACGAGATAGCCGTTCGCGCCATGTAGTTCAACGCCGTCGAAACCCGCATCGATCGCGTTTCTCGCGGCGGATGCAAAGTCCTGAACTGTCTGCTTGACTTCGTCCGTCGTCAATTCGCGCGGGGCCACGAAATCTTTCATGCCATCATCAGTGTAGTTCTGACCTTTGGCTTTGACCGCGCTCGGCGCGACCGGCCGCGCGCCGTCGGGCAGGAAGTCGGGAAGAGCGATGCGTCCGGTATGAAAGACTTGCAGGGAGACTTTCCCGCCTCGCGCATGGACGGCGTCCGTGATCCGGCGCCAGCCTTCAACCTGCTCGGCGGCGTAAATCCCCGGCGTGCGGATGTAGCCTTTCGCCATTGGCGAGATGTTCGTCGCTTCGGTGATGATCAGCCCAGCCGAGGCGCGCTGACGGTAATACTCGGCGGCGTAAGCAGGCTGCACTCCTTCATCGTCCGCGCGCCCGCGCGTCATCGGCGCCATGATGACGCGGTTGTCCAATCCTATATTTCCGACTCTGATCGGTTCGAAGAGCGTTGGCATTTAGTCCCTCCTTATGTGGATATCGTTACATATGTACAAATATCTATATATTCAAACAAAAAAAACGAGATCATTTGCGCGTCTTCGCCTTCGCCAAGCGCAAACGATTTTGCAGCTCGGCGACGTATTCGTTTATCACCTCGGTGTTGGCCGACCAATATTTAAACTGCCCTTCACTGCGGGATTCGAGCAGTCCGGCTTCGGTCAACTCCTTCAAGTGGTGTGAGACGGTGGCCTGCGAGATGGGGAACTCTTCGCAGACCTCGCCACAGCACATTTCTTCGGCGCCCGACTTCGCAATCTTCTGAAGAATCTCGAAGCGTCGCGGGTCGGCGAGCGCTTTGGCCACTTTTTGGAAACGTTTGTCGTCCATACATTCAGTTGCCTATAGACATATTGATAGACATCTATGCGACTTGTCAAGTCTCGCCCTGTCGACTGTTGGAGGCGAGAGAATACATCTGTTTCACTAGCCCATTCAGCTTTCCAGTGGACATGGACGCCTCACACTTTCGGTAGGTTGGGGGGTGTTCTAAAGGAACCGCTGGAGCGTGACTGCCCGCGCCAGACGTAAAGCGGAAGCGACGATAAACGGGAACAGGGTCCTGGTTCTTGAAATGCTCAATGATCATGTAAAGCAGGTCGGTTTTCTCATTAACGACCTTACCGGCGAAGCTCCGATCAGTTATAAGGTGATGCCGAAGCGCTCGCGCAACATTGCCGCATACTCCTCTTCGTTCGCCAGCTCTCGTTCTTGCCTTTCGCCATTCCCGGTTAAGATCAGGCGCATCTCGCTCAAAGTCACTCGACCATCCGGCGTCGCAATCGAGCAAATACGCCCACGCGTAAAATGTGACTGCGGCGAAGTCTGATGATAAAGGCACATCTCTTCATAATCAGCATACTCGTGTGGCTGCAAAGTAAAACGATATTGAGCTTTCCATTCGCCGCCCGCGCCGTTGTCACGATGCATGAGAATCAAGTATGTCCCATCCGAGTCGATCCGATAATCGCGCCCGGCTTGCCGTTGCTCATCTCTTTTATCAATCAGTAGTGGCTCGCGGAACGAATCGCCAAATCCGACGTCGACCAGCCAGCGTTCGTCGAGCGTGACCATCAGCGCCATATGGTCGAAATCCGGTCCGAATTCCACATCCGCGTTCGCGACACCGGCTGAAAGCAGCTTGACATCGAATCCTAATGCGCGCAGCAGCGCGGCGAACAGGCCATTTGCTTCATAGCAGAAGCCCCCGCGACGTCTCTTGACGATTTTCTCGAACAGGGCATCATCATCGAGCACAATCGGCTGCTCGGCATGGATGCTTAGATTCTCGAAGGGGACGGTCAATAGATGGGACACTTGTAACTCCCGCAAGGTCTCGGCAGTGGGAGCGAGCGGGCCATGATAGTCGATACGGTCAAGGTAAGCCGCAATATTCACCTGATACTCTCCTTACCGGTTGCGCCGTAGGGCCGAGTGATGATCTCAAGGAGATGCCCGTTCGGATCCTCGAAGTACACGCCGCGACCGCCGTCATTGTGGTTGATCTCGCCCGGGCGACTCCGGCCCGGGTCAGCCCAATAGTCTACGCCGCGCTCGCGGATCCGGGTGAAGATCTCATCGAACTCAGCTTCAGTGATCAGGAAAGCGTAGTGCTGCGACACAATCTCGTCTTGAGTCTCATAGAAGTCGAGACTCACGCCGTTGCTCAACTCGACTACCCGAAACGGCCCGAAGCGGGCGCCGTCGGGCAACCCGAGTATTTCGGTGAGAAAATTCGCAGACGCCTCCTTGTCACGCGCCATTACGATTGTGTGATTGAGTTGCACAGCCATGTCGTTCTCCTCCAACTATAAAGATAGTATCAGCGTTCGGTCGCTGGTTGGATGGCGAGACTGTGCGCGAGGCGGTATCGCTTGTATCCGCTGGATTTGATCCCGGGGAAGTTGCGGACCTGGCGCCACTTGGACCCCGAGCCGACGCTCCCCTGACCGGAGCGCTCAATAGCCTCTTGATGGGCCTCCTCGCTGGTCCACTCCGCGTAGTTGAGAACCCGCGCGCCGTCGACGCTGATGTGGAAGTGGCCGGAGATACCGCCGGGATGTAGATCAGTCTCAGCTTCCAGGGCCTCAAAAACGTTATCAACCCATCGCTTCTGCCTATACTTATCGGGGCCGTCGAACTCTACCGAGACGATGACGACGCAGCCGGGAACCGGCGCATCGGGCCTGACGCCGCTGCGGTAGAGCCGGTAGCTGATCGGTCCGCTACGCTCGATCCCCGGAACGGCGCGGTCGATTTGCTCGACCCGTGGCCGGAGATGGGTCTGCGCGAACTTTTGGTAGGCCTCGTCGCCGGTCCACTGGGCGTAGTTCAGTACCGTTTCTCCATCCGTGCTCAGGAAGAGGTTGACCAAGAGCAAGCCCTGCGGCCACGGCGCGCCCTCCCACGCGCGGACGAAAGCTTTGATAAGGGCCTGTTGCCGCTCAGGCTTGCCCACTTTCCACTCGCTGACCAAAATGGCGCCGGCGTCGGGGCGGGTGATATTGCTCATCTTTTTCTCCCTCCTTCTCACTGCTCGAATTTGAAGTCGACTACAATCTACAAGTTCAAGTGAACTTGAAGTCAATAGGGAAATTGTAATATTTTTTCGTTATGTCATTCCTACTTACCATCAGCGAGGTTTCGCGTCGCAGCGGCGTCGCCGCATCTGCCCTCCGCTTCTACGAGGAGCTGGGTCTGATCAGGTCCGAACGAATCGGATCGGGCCATCGTCGCTATCCGCGGGCGGTTCTGAGGGTGGTCGCGTTCATTGTCTTCGCCCAGCGGGTCGGGTTGACGCTGGAAGAGATAGGGTCTGAACTGGCCAGGTTGCCGGATGATCGTGTGCCGGAGGGCTCGGACTGGGCCAAACTATCGAGCGGTTGGACTAGCCGCATTGACGAGCGCATAGCCGAGCTCGAGCGACTGAGGGCGGGCCTCACCGAATGCATCGGTTGCGGCTGCCTTTCGCTGGATCGATGCAGGTTTGCGAACCCCGGCGACCGCGCCGCGCGCGGCGGCCCGGGGCCGCGCTACTGGGTCGGCGACATGCGGCGCCCGACCTGAATCCGATAAGCCTGTTGACATAGCGATGAGTTCAGAGGTCGCAGTTCAATGCCGCTGAGTGCGCAGGGAATTCGGAAACGGCGGCGGAAAAGTCCTGCGCGTTTCCCATGTTGGCCGTGTGGTATTCACATTGTGGATTTTTTTTCGGGGGATTGTCGATCTGGGCTTCCGTCGTTCGACTCATTGATGGAAACCAGGCGTCTGATTTGCCATCAATAGCAGGCTTGAACAAGCGGCGGCGCTGATTAGAGCGGCGCAGTTCAAGCAATTCAATCAACCGGCGGAAAGACAGGAGAAAAAGAATACCATGGAAAAAACAAAACCGACGCACGAACAAGCGCAACTACATCTGCAAGTCTACGATTTGCGCCGTGAGGCCCGGCTCCGGCAGGCTCGCGATTGGTTCCAACAGCACTACATCGTCGAAACAATCGACGACGCCATGCGGATCGCGGCGCCCGGAACCGAAACCGGAGCTTTCGCGGGAATGGTGATCGGCTACTGGGAACAAGCCTGCGCGCTGCTCAACTACGGCCTGCTGCACGAAGAACTTTTCTTCGAGACCAGTGGCGAGTTTTTCGGAGTGTGGGAGTTACTCAAGCCGGTCGTCCCGCAATTTCGCGAGCGGTTTGCGGACAAGAACCTCCTCGCGAACTTAGAACAGGCCGCTAAGCGCTACGAAGCCTGGACAGAGCGCCGATCGCCTGGCCATGTCGCCGCCATGCGGGAATTCATGCAGCAACGGCGGGCTAAAATTAAATCCGCATCAAGCGACTGATCGGAGTCGAGAGACCGATGGGGCCTGCGGCCGCCGTCGTCGGGGACGACGGAAGCCGCGGGGTCCCGCGAACCGAATCATTTGAAAACAACGGATGCCGCATTATGGCGCAGGGCCATAAGTGCAGCCGCGGTGGCTTTGAGCGTTTGAGCAAATAGTGGACCTGATGATAAATGAGGCCCACCGCACCCTTTTGATGGGCTCAATTCATTCCCGGTTTCTGTCAGGTTTCATCAGGCTGCGACGCGAAGTTTAAGCTCTGCTTCGTGATCAGCGCGCCAGCGGGAAGTTCGGCTCAATATCAACGGGCACGTCCTTCAGTTTCTCGAATGCTTTCTGCATCGCCGGCCGGATCAACGCGAACTTATCCAGCATCGCTTTGGCCTTCTCATACGAGCCTTCGGCTTCGATCGTCAACAGCTCGCCGGTTAATTTGCGCACGGCGTCTTTGATCTTCGCAGGGTCAACGCTGAACGTGCCGTTCGCGTCGTTGACCTTGAACGCGCCCTCGTCCAGCAGGTAATTGAATTGCAACGCGACGCCTCTGCCGTGGGCTTCGGTGACGCCAAAACGGACGGAGCGAAAAGCGCTGGCGAGGAACGTCGTGTACATCGTGCGTTCCATTTTTTTGTCAACCAGGCCTTTGTCCATCAGGTACTGCAATGCCCACAATCCGGTAATATCGGCTTTGGCCTCTTCGATCGCGGAATACAAGTCTTTGAGTCGCTGTCGCACGGTGGTGGCCTTGCCGCCGAATTTGATGCTGTGCGGGCCGAGCCCGTGCATGAGTTCGTGCGCGAGGATGTGTGTGAAGAACGAATCGAAATCTACCTCGGACTGTTGCGCGCCTTCGAGCACGACTTTGGAAATGGGGATGAGCGTCTGATTGAATTTCGCTTCCTGCGTGTTTTTCAGCATCACGCGTTTGGCGCCTTTTTCTTTCACAACGCGTTCATCGTTCGGCAAATTGAAGGCCGCGGTCTGCACGTCGTGATTCCCATCCCCGCTGCTGAACACGAGATCCACGACACGGATCGGGGCCGCCGCGCCGAGCTTGGGATTGCGATATTTCGGATCGAAAGGGAGATTGTTTTCGAGTTCCTGCAACCAGCCGCTGAACTTCTTGAGCTTTTCGGATTCAGCTTCATCGCGCACGGTGACGTAAGCTTCGAACCCGGCTTTGAAGCCGAACAGCTCGTCTTCGTACGTCTCATACGGCCCGAACGTCAAATCGATCGGCGCATCCAATTCCATCCACGCGACATCGCTGGCGTAATAATCATCGGACTTCAATGCGTCGGCGCGTTTGGTGAGGAAATTTTTCAATGTCGCGTTGGTCGTCAAGTCTGCCGCTTCACGCAACAGCTTCGCGGCGGGTTCGAGGAACTCGCGGTACTCTTCGCTGTACGGCACGAGCTTGAGCTTTTTGTCGGCATTGCGGCGAATGACGGAGAAAAACCCGGTCGCGCGTCGCTGTTCGGCTTCCGGCAAGGTTTTGACCCATGACTCGAATTCCTCTTTGGTCATGTCGTCGGGGTAATAATTCGCGTTCTTCGGTTTTTCGCGCGGCGCGCCATCAATGAACGGTTCTTTATTGTCGAGGCGCGACCAGGGGCCGACATTGATGCGGAAGTAATGTAACTTGGCTTTGCCTTCGGGCGAGGTGTCGGCGGCGAGTTTTTTCTGCAACGCCTCATTACCGCTCCACACCTGACGAAGAAAGAGCGGGTCAAGCAGCTTGGCGGCTTCGATGATTTTTGTTAAGGCTTTGCGGTCGCCTTCGGATAAATGCGAAATGTCCGCCGTGATCTCGGTCGGCGCAAAGCGGCGAATCTTGGCGTCGATTGGGGAACCGGGAGGCGTTATTGTTGCTTTGGCAGGTTCACTCATGCTCGAATTACAACCTGTGAGCGTCATCAGAACTATCAGTATGAAAGTGCAGATTCGCAATTTATTTTTCATCGTGTCGTCTTTCATAAAGTCTGCATAAACATGATATGGCACGGGTAGCTGGCCCGCGCAGTGCCAAACAATGAGGCGCGAAATCAGCCACCCGCGCCCACTTCGTCTGCAAAGCCGTCTCGCGGTTACTTCGGTTCCTGCTGATCGAGGAGATAGTATCTGCTTCAATGAATTCACGCGTTCCTTCAGGCAGGTTGACGGGGGGCGATCAGTCTGAACATCCCATTTTCGTATGTCGTTTCAATCGTTCGGACATAATGGAAAAGTATAACCCTGATTCTATTGGTGCTTCAATAGATCGAATTTCCTCCCTTCTTCTTTGCCGAAGACCTATGGATCACTTGACAACAATAAATTACCCAATTATATAAATAAAAATAGTTTTTCAATAGTGGATATTTATTCAAAAGAAGGTCAAATGGCAGAAAAGAACAAATTTGGCGCTGGAATCTGGTTATTCGGGCAGTTTGTCGACCGGTATGCGACGGATGCATATGGCCCGCCGGTAGATACACTGCAGGCTATTGATCGTGCCGGGGAAGTCGGCGAACTGGTTGCGCTCGATGTCAATTATCCATTTTCGGATGCAAGCATTACCACGACTCAGGTCAGGGCAGCTTTGGAGCGGAATCAGCTTGAGGCAATAGCCATCACGCCGGCGATTTATACGAGGGAGTTCCAGCGCGGAAGCTTCACGAACCCGGATGCCGCCATCAGGCGAAAAACGATTGATCTGGCGAAGCGCGCGATTGAAGTCGCGGGTGAACTGGGCGCAAAATACGTGAAGTTCTGGCCGGGCCAGGATGGACACGATTATCCCTTCCAGGCAGACCACGCCCAAATATGGGAGTACGCGGTGAGCGGCGTCCGTGAAATCGCCGAGTTCTCGCCGCAAACGCAATTCGCCATCGAGTACAAAATGAAAGAGCCGCGCGTGCATATCACCTTCAGCACGGCTTCGCGCACGCTGCTCGCCATTCAGGAAATGGGCGTCAACAATGTCGGCATCGTCCTCGATTTCGGGCATTCGCTATTTGCGAAAGAGACCCCGGCGGACGTGCTCCTGCTTGTCCAGAGGCACGGCAAACTCACCAGCGTCGAAGTCAACGACAACTGGCGCGAGTGGGATGATGACCTGACGGTCGGCTCTGTTCACATTATTGAAACGCTTGAGTTCCTGCACGCGCTGCGGTGCATCAATTGGCAAGGGCCGATTCTACTGGATCAATTTCCTTTCCGGGAAGACCCGGTGGCGGCGGCGCGCGCCAGTATACGCACGTTGAAAGCCTTGGATCGCCTGCTGGATCGCGTCGATCTGAACCAGCTCAAGGCCGCGCAAGACGCGCAGGATGCGCTGGCGGCGCAACGACTCATCCAGAACTTGCTGATAAACGACTAATGCGAGCACAAACCACAAAAATGCTCAGTGAGCGCGCCAAGCGGATTCGCCGCGCCAGCCTGACGATGATTCATCGTGCCGGTTTAGGCCATATCGGTGGCGACCTGTCAGCTACGGATATTCTGGCGACACTCTATTTCGCCGTACTGAGGGTTGATCCACGCGAGCCGAAATCTCATCAGCGTGACCGCTTTATTATGAGCAAGGGGCATTGTTCAGGAGCGCTTTACGCAACGCTGGCCGAAGCCGGATTCTTTCCGTATGAAGAACTGGATACTTATATGCAGCCGCTCTCGCGGCTTAACGGCCATCCGAATTGTGTGAAGACCCCCGGCGTCGAAACAAACACCGGCCCGCTGGGACACGGTCTGCCAGTGGCGGTTGGAACAGCCATCGCGTCAAAACTCGATCGCGCCGGGTGGCGCACCTTTGTGTTAACCGGAGACGGGGAACTTCAAGAGGGCAGCAACTGGGAAGCGGCAATGACGGCGGGCCATTACGAACTCGATAACTTGACTCTGATTATTGATCGCAACCAGCTTCAGCAAGGAGAGACAACGGAACGCACGGTGAGGCTTGAGCCATTGGCGGATAAGTGGCGAGCCTTCCGGTGGGCTGTCGCTGAAGTTGACGGACACGATTACGACGCGCTGCTGGATATATTCGATAGTTTGCCACTATCACCGGGCAAACCAAACTGCATCATTGCCCATACCCACAAAGGGAAAGGCGTCTCTTTCATGGAGGACCAGGTAGGATGGCATCACCGAGTTCCAACCGCGGAAGAGCTGGCATTGGCCCTGCAAGAACTGAGCGAGTGACGCGGTGAATCAAGATACTGCTAAACTCTTCGATTGCCGTGACGCCTTTGCAGGCGCCTTGTTGGAATTGGCGGCGACTGACCCACGCGTTGTCGTGGTCGTCAATGATTCGATCGGCTCCAGCAAAGTCAGTGCTTTTCGCCAGAAGTATCCGCAACGCACCATCAATGTCGGAATCGCCGAGCAAAACCTGATCGGTGTCGGCGCAGGTCTGGCGAATGGAGGCAAAATTCCCTTCGTTTGCGGCGCCTCGTGTTTTCTCACGGGGAGAGCGTTGGAGCAAATCAAAGCAGATGCGGCCTATTCCGAAGCCAACATCAAACTTTGCGGGATGAGCAGTGGCGTAGCGTATGGCGAGCTCGGCCCGACACATCATTCCATCGAAGACCTGGCCTGGTTGCGCGTCATTGCCAATTTGACCGTGATCGTCCCGGCTGATCCGGTTGAGACCGAATGGGCGGTGCGCGCGGCCTGGCGCTGCGAGGGACCTGTATTTCTGCGAATCAGCCGCATGCCAGTTCCGATTGTGCATCCGAAAGATTATCGGTTTGAAATCGGACGCGCCGCGCGCTTGCGCGAAGGAAACGACGTGACGCTGATTGCCAATGGCGTGATGGTCAACCGCGCGCTGGACGCCGGAATTATGCTCGCCGATCTGGGAATCAGCGCCCGCGTCCTCAATATGTCTTCGGTGCGCCCGCTTGACCGCGAGGCGATCATCGAAGCCGCCGCCCAAACAGGCCGCATCGTGACGATCGAGGAGCATTCAATATATGGAGGGCTGGGGGGCGCGGTCGCGGAAGTGGTCGCCACGACAATCCCCGCGCCGATGCGAATTCTAGGTTTTCCCGGCGTGTTCGCGCCGACGGGATCGGCTCAGTGGTTGCTCGATCACTTCAGCTTGACAGCCGAAGGGATTTGCCGGGCTGCTCTGGAGTTAGCCGGCAGATGATGACGCAATGAAAGCAATTCTTGCCATTGATGAGGGAACGACGAATACGAAAGCGCTGTTGGTTGACGCTTCTGGCGCCGTCGTCTCGCGAGTCTCGAGGCAGTTACAACAGAGCTATCCACGCCCTGGTTGGGTAGAGCAGAATCCGGTTGCAATCTGGCAAAGCGTTCGGGAAGCGATTGATGAATGTTTGCTGTCACCGGGCGAGCATGAACTGGCCGCAATTGCGATCACGAATCAGCGCGAATCCGTCATGCTCTGGAATCGGCAGACTGGCCAACCCGTCGGCCCGGTCGTCATCTGGCAGTGCCGGCGCTCGGCTCCGTTTTGCGAAGAGTTGCGGGCGCGTGGGCTGGAAAAAATGCTGCGCGAACGCACGGGGTTGACGATTGATCCGCTCTTTTCGGCAGCAAAAGCGCGCTGGCTGCTCGATAACATTGCAGGAGCGCGAGCGCGAGCCGAGAGTGGAGAGCTTTGCCTGGGCACGATGGATAGTTGGATATTGTGGAATCTGACGGGCGGCGCGGTGCATGCCTGTGATGTTACCAATGCATCGCGCACACAGCTTTTTGATTTGCGCCGTCTCAAATGGGATGAAGAGTTGCTGTCTTTGTTTGATGTGCCGGCAGCAATTCTGCCTGAGGTTAAAGCCTCGAGCGGTATTTACGGCGCGAGTGTCGGTATTGGTCAGCTCCAAAATGGAGTCCCGATTACCAGTCTCATCGGCGATTCTCACGCGGCGCTTTATGGTCAGGCAGGTTTTCAGCCCGGCATGGTGAAAGCAACCTACGG
>Ga0081455_10003870_pt1 | contig 17056 bp, 14 predicted proteins | sample TabmetS3T2R1_FD_70207 | JGI IMG/M metagenome (GOLD analysis project Ga0081455, IMG submission 70207) | Tabebuia heterophylla rhizosphere microbial communities from the University of Puerto Rico - S3T2R1 | ecosystem: Host-associated > Plants > Roots > Rhizosphere ...
GACGAGCACCACCACGGCCCCCGCGACTACCATGCGCTTCTTCATTACCGCGGCGTGCGAGGCCTCGACCGGCTCGCCCGACTCCCTCTCTTTCTCGGTGACTCGCCCGTAACGAGTCTTTTTATTAGCGAGAACAATCTTCTAACATATCCCCATGAGCGGCCGTCGTAAAAACGGCGTAACCTTGGTTAAAAGCCGTTCATCCTACGGGGCACATGTCGCCGAGTGAACTCGGAATACCTTATACATATTTGCCCAACATGCGCGTCGCCACCTGGAACATCAATTCGATCAAGCAGAGGGTGGACAATTTGACCGCTTGGCTGGGGGAGCGGCAGCCGGACATCGTCTGTCTGCAGGAGACCAAGTGCGTGGATGAGGCCTTTCCGCGCGAGCCCTTCGAAGCACTGGGCTATAATGTCGCGGTGCACGGGCAAAAGACCTTCAACGGCGTGGCGCTGCTGTCGAAATTTCCCCTCGAGGAGGTGACGCCGCGCTTGCCCGGCGACGAGGCCGACAGCCACGCCCGATTTTTGGAAGCGGTGGTTTCGACCGCGCAGGGGGTGCTGCGCTTCGCAACGATTTACCTGCCCAACGGCAATCCGCCGGACACCGAGAAATATGTATACAAAATCAGCTGGATGGACCGGCTCATTCACTACGCGCGTGAACGCCTGCAACTGGAAGAGCCGCTGGTTCTTGGCGGGGATTTCAATGTCATCCCGACCGAACTCGACGCGCGCTTCCCCGCGCGCTGGGTGAACGACGCGCTGTTCCTGCCGCGCACACGCCAGAAATTCCGCACCCTCTACCATCTCGGGCTGCTCGACGCAGTCCGAGCGGCAAACGATGGTCCGGGTCCCTACACGTTTTGGGACTACCAGGCCGGCGCTTGGCAAAAGAACGACGGCATCCGCATCGACCATCTCCTGTTGTCACCGCAAGCCGCCGATCGACTGACCGCGGCCGGCGTAGACAAGCATGTGCGCGGCTGGGAAAAGCCCTCAGACCACGTTCCGGTGTGGGCGGATCTCGAGCTCAGCGCTTGAAAAAGCTGTCGAGCACGTTCCACGGCAGCTTGTAATTCACCCCGACGCGGACGACATGGTCGTCGAGGTGGAGGCGCTGATTGCCCGGAAAAGCCGGACCAGGTACGGGATTGAAATAGGACTTATCCTGCAATCCCACGTAGAGATACTCAATCTTCGCCGACCAATCCTGAGTGAGCTTGACCTCGAGACCGCCGCCCGCGGTCCAGCCCCAATGCCATTGCTGATCTGAAATGGTCCCGACGGGAGCGACGATGCTGTTCGCCACGTTGGCGAGCGCGCCGCCGGCTGTGGCGTAGAGAAGCCAGTTGTCCCGCGCGTAGCCGACGCGGCCCCGGAAAGTCGAGAGCCACCGCTCCCTCACCTCATTGCTGAACGCAGCATTGGGCGGAAACTCGATGGCGCTGCCCTTCTTGTTCGCAGCCGAGATGTCGCCCTCCAAGCCGAACACCGCATTCCCGCCCTGGACGTTGAAGCCCGACGTTATTCCGATGATGCCGCCGCTCAGATCGAAGTGCGGCGTCTGATCGGTCCCGCTTGCGTTGCTATGCAACGCCGCTCCGCCCCATGCGCCGCCGCCGGCGATCCCGACGTAAGAGCCGGCCCACGTCGCAATCGCAGGGGTCTTGTAGATCGGTGCAATGCTCAGATCAGCGGCAACCGCCGGCGCCAGCCTCGCCGACGCCGAAACCAATGCCAATGCCGCCGTGCTTGCGCACAGCGTTTTCTTCATTCCGGACCTCGACGCGACGCATCCCGCATTGGAAAACAGACATAGGCGCACCCCGGCTCGGGTGTCTATCAACCGGCGGCACTGCGCGGCAGATTTCCGGGACCTGTGGCACGAACGCCACAGGTACTCATTCCCGGCGGTTTTTCAGCCAATCTTCCAAGTACTTGCGGGCGAGGGCTCGGTCGCCCTCGCTGGCTTGGGCAAGCGCGTTGGTATACATCTCCGTAATCCACGTCTCGTCCGGGCCGGCGGCGTCCTTCGCCACGATGAGCCAAAACAGCCCGAGCGCCGCTTGACGGGAAACCTCTTCGCCTTTGAACAGCATGCCCCCGAGCAGCGCCTGCGCCCGGTGATCTCCTTTATTCGCAGACAGGCGCAACCAGCGCGCCGCTTGGATCGCGTCCTTGGATGCGCCTTTGCCGAACAGGTACAGCCGTCCAAGGTGGTATTGGGCCTCGGGGTCGGCGTAATACGCGGCCGCGTAGCGGAACATCTCGCGCGCAACGTTGGGATCGGCCTTCAACGTCCCGGAGATGCCGTCGAGATGATAGAGCCCGAGGGTCACGAAGGCGTTGGCCAAGTAGCGCGCATTCGGCGTGCCGGCGCTATCGTCCCCATGCATCGCGGTCAGGCGGCGGAAATAGTCATAGGCGCGCGCCTTGTTCAGGTTCACGCCGTCGCCATCGGCATACATCCGTCCGAGCTTCCAGATGGCGCCTGGCACGCCCTGTTCGGCGGCGTATTCGAGCTCCGTCAGCGCTTGCTCGGTCTTGCCAAGGCGCAGCGCCTGGGTGCCCGAGCGGAACGCTTCGAGTGGCGTCGGCGGCACGGCGGAGCGGGGCGGCAGCGCAAGCGGCGCGACCGGCGCAGCTGAGGGCACGGCCACAAGCGGAGTGCCCAGCGATGTGTTGCCGGCCGCGGGGCTGGGAGTGCTATCGGGCAGCGGCACGCCCGTCCCTTCAGGGGCGCGGGTGCCGTCGAAGCTGATAGCCGGCGACAGACCGACGGCGATCCCAAGCAGCGCGATGCTTGCGACGATCTTAGATATCCGCATAGCACGCCCTCTCGGCCGCCGCGCCGGGATGGGTGAGCGCGCCGTCGCGCGCCGCTCCCACCTGCTGGGCGTACTTCCACAGATACCCTGAAGTGAATTCGGGCTGCCGGGGCTTCCACGCCTTGCCCCGCGCCTCGAGCTCAGCCTTGCTGAGCTTGACCTCGAGCGTGCCCTTCACGGCATCGATTGCGATGATGTCGCCGTCGCGGACAAGCGCGATCGGGCCGCCGACGGCGGCCTCGGGACCCACATGGCCGATGCAGAAACCGCGAGTTGCTCCGGAGAAGCGCCCGTCGGTGATCAACGCAACCTTCCCGCCCATGCCCTGTCCATAAAGGGCGGCGGTGGTTGCCAGCATTTCTCGCATCCCGGGGCCACCTTTGGGCCCTTCGTAGCGGATTACGAGCACGTCGCCTTCCCTGTACTTCTTCTTCTTGACGGCCTCGAAGCACGCTTCCTCCCCGTCAAAGCAGCGCGCCGGGCCGGTAAACTTCAAGTCCGCCATCCCAGCAACCTTCACGATGGCGCCCTCCGGCGCGAGGTTGCCCTTGAGCCCGACGACGCCGCCGGTGGCGGAGAGCGGCTTGTCGGCGGTGCGGACCACGTCCTGGTCCTTATTCCACTTAACTCGCTTGAGGTTCTCGGCGACCGTGCGCCCAGTCACGGTCAGGCATTCCCCATGAAGATAGCCGTGGTCGAGCAGAGTCCTCATCAAGAGCGGAACGCCGCCTGCTTCAAACATATCTTTGGCAACATAACGGCCGCCCGGCTTCAAATCCGCGATATATGGTGTCCTTTTGAAGACCTCGGCGACGTCGAAGAGGTCGAACTTCAAGCCGCACTCGTTGGCGATCGCCGGCAGGTGCAACGCGGCATTGGTCGAGCCACCGGTGGCCGACACCACCGTCGCGGCATTTTCCAGGGCCTTGCGCGTCACGATATCCCGGGGGCGGATACGGGCCTTGATGAGATCGACGATCTTCTCGCCGGCGGTCATGCACATGGCGTCGCGGATCTCGTATGGCGCCGGGGCTCCCGACGAGTAAGGCAGCGCCAGCCCGATCGCCTCGGAGACAGTCGCCATCGTGTTGGCGGTGAATTGCGCCCCACACGCGCCCGCCGACGGGCAGGCATGCTGCTCGAGCGTCTCGAGATCGGCGTCCGACATCTGGCGAACCGAGTGCTGGCCCACCGCCTCGAACACGTCTTGGATCGTCACCGGCTTGCCGCGGAAGGTGCCGGGCAGGATCGAGCCGCCGTAAATGAAGATCGACGGCACGTTGAGGCGGCACATCACCATCATCATGCCCGGCAGCGACTTGTCGCAGCCGGCCAGGCCGACGAGCGCATCATAGGCGTGGCCGCGCATGGTCAGCTCGACCGAATCGGCGATCACCTCGCGGGACGGGAGCGAAGACTTCATGCCCTCGTGGCCCATCGCGATGCCGTCGGTGACGGTGATGGTGCAGAATTCGCGCGGCGTGCCGCCGCCAGCGGCAACGCCTTTCTTTACGGCCTGGGCCTGCCGCATCAGCGAGATGTTGCAGGGGGCGGCCTCGTTCCAGCAGGTCGCCACGCCGACGAACGGCTGATGGATCTGCTCGCGCGTGAGCCCCATCGCATAATAGTAGGAGCGTTGCGGCGCGCGCTCGGGACCCTCGGTCACATGCCGGCTGGGCAACTTCGCCTTCAGATTCGTCTTTGCGTCCATGACGCCTCACCCGGCTTCACCCGGGCTTGCATGCGCAACCCGGACATCGCTCACGTCTCACGGTTGCGTATGGCCAAATCGCGGCGTGGCCCGGCCGGATTCCCATTCGAATGTCAATGTTTTAGCCGTGTTGCAGTCAGGCAACATGATTAACCAGTGGTTAACACCCAATGTCACACCTCGGCCACAACAGGGTCTCGCTTTCGCAAGAAACGTTGCTGCGAAGGCGGAGTTCACTGGAGTCGAACCTGCGGATCGAAGCCGAGCTCGGCGCGCGCTTTGGCGATCGAGACCAAGCCTTCCTCATCCGCGATGTTGTAGATGCCGGCACCGCGCGTTAGCGCGAGCAGTGCCGCCTGCGCGGCTGCATCGACGTGCAGTCCCGGCTTACGGGTCGGCTCCTCGTGCCAAGTGCCCGGTCCATAAAAGAAGCCATAGCGCAGGATGACGGCATCGAGACCGGACGCGAGCACTTGTTGCTCCATCTCGGCGGCACCTTTGATCGTCACCGCCCGCGCCGGATCCGACAGATCGAGCGGATCGGTCTCGGGATGCGGCTCGCCGCCTCGCGCATAGCCAAACGCGATGCTCTGCACGATGAAGCGCCGCGCCCCGCACGCCTGCGCCGCGGCGATGAGGTTGCGCGTGCCTTCGGTGCGGATGCGGGCATTCTTTGCATAGGACGCGGCGATGCGCGCCTCATCGAATTCGCGCGGGAGGTCGGTGAGCTGATGGATCACGACCTGCGCCTTGGCGGCACTCATCGCCGCGCTGACCGCTGGGGCGTCGAAGACGTCCACCACGGCGGGAACTACCCCGGCCAGTTCAAGTTCTTTCGTCTTCTCGGCCGAGCGCGTGGTGCCGATGACCTCATGCCCCGCGCGCAGGAGGGGCGGCACCAGTCGCCGACCGATCGCGCCACCCGCGCCCGCGAGAAATACTCGCATCAGCACTTACCACTCACTGTCCGCGCACGCGGGCCCACAGCACCGCCTCTGAAATATGGGTGCTCGCTTTTGCAAGGACAACTTGATGACGGCGGTCGGTAGACGTCCCTAGCATTGCCTTATGCTAGCCGGTCGCGCCGTTTGTGGTTGAGACGAATGCCGAAGCCCCGCCCGCTCCGCCGAAACTTCTTCGCCCGCCGCGTGCACGTCGTCGCCCCCGATTTGATCGGCGCAACGCTACTGTTCAAGGGTATCGGCGGCCTCATTGTCGAGGTCGAGGCCTATCACCACACCGATCCGGCGGCGCATTCCTTCGGCGGCCCGACCGAGCGCAACACGGTGATGTTCGGGCCGCCGGGCTACGCCTATGTCTATCGCTCCTACGGCATCCACTGGTGTCTCAACTTCGTCTGCGAGGCGGAGGGCAGCGCGAGCGCGGTGCTGATCCGGGCGCTGGCGCCAACCCATGGCCTTGCGGCGATGCGCCGGCGCCGCGGCGTCGCCGATGAGCGGCTGTTGTGCTCGGGGCCGGGACGGCTGTGCGAAGCGCTCGGCATCACCGGCGCCCAATATGGCCTTGCGCTGGATGCGCCCCCGTTTGCGATTTTTGCCCGCACGCAGGACGTCGACGTCGCCGTCGGCCCCCGCATCGGGCTTACCAAGGCGGTGGACCAGCCGTGGCGCTATGGTCTGCGAGGCTCGCGCTTTCTCAGCAAGCCATTCAAGGCGTGATTATTCCACGCCGGGCGCGAAGAGTTCGTCTGCACTGACCAGCCGCGGCGAGAGTCCCTGCTCGTGGACGTAGCGGCCGATCGCCTCGAAGGTCGCGCGGTTGGGTTCGAGACCATAGGCCCAGAAATCCGCGCCGAATACGCGCCGTGCCTCTTCGACGTGATCGATCAGCCACGGCAAGGCGACGCGCAACGCATCGGTGTCGTAGAGGCCGCCGACCGCAAGGTCGCGCGCCTCCACGAACGCTCGGTAGATGCTGCGCGCGGCCCACGGATGCGCGTCGTAGATGTCCTCGCGCAGCACCACCGTATGCATGATCGGCAGGATGCGCGTGCGGCGGTAATAATCCCGTTCGATCTCCTTGTAGTTGGCAAACAGCCGCGCGATCGTCGGCGAGCCTTCGAGAAACAGCTGCGGGATGTAAAGCGATAGCAGGGCGTCGAGCTCACCCGCCGCGAACATCTGCTCGAGCGTCTGCGTGCCGGAGAGAAAATCGAGCCTGATGTCGCTCGGAAGATCGAGCGGGATGAGGGGCGGCTCGACGAAGGTGTTGAGCCCGCCCATGAACCAGTGCATGTCCCGCGGATAGACCCCGTAGTCGTGCTGCAACATGCCGCGCATGAAGACGAGGCCGGTCGAGCTCCATTGCGACGTGCCGACGCGTTTGCCCTTCAAATCCTGCGGCGTGGTGATGCCCGCGCCGGCGCGCACGTAGATGCAGGAATGCCGGAACATCTTGGAGAGCGCGACCGGCACCGCCACGAATGGACATTGGCCGCGGCCTTTGAGCGCCGTGTAGGACGCAAGCGAAAGTTCGGAGACGTTGAATTCCTTTTTGTCCAGCATGCGCTGAAATGCCTGGCGCGGGCGCAGAATCTCGATGTCGAGGTCAATGCCCTCGGGCTTCACGCGTCTGTCGATCAGCGGCCGCGTGCGGTCATAGTCCCAGCAGGCGAGCGTAAGCTTGAGATCGGGCATCAGGCTGTTCCGTCGAGTGACAACCGAACCAGGCCCGAGCGCCATTTGAGATCGAGCAGCAGGCCGGACGGCAAAGTCGCGAGCAGCGGAGCGGTGGGAACGCCGGCGGCATCGAGCAAATCGGCGATCCAATGATTGCAGACGCGAAACAGATGAAACGTGCCGTTGGCGCGAAAGAACAGGCTCATCCCATAGAGGCCAGGCCCCAGTTCCTCCGGCAGTAAGCCGCCTTGGCGGCGGGCGAAGGTCGCGTCAAGCATGTCCGCCAAGCGCGCAAAGCCCGCGCCGCTGACATCCACCCGCACGAGATTGGAATTGGCGAACATCGCACGCGGATCGCCATTGACGCCAACGACGTGCAGGACCGAAGGATTGCCGGGCCGAAACAGCGCGCGCATTGCCACCACGATGGTCAGTGACTCGACCGTCGAGACATCGCGGTAGAACGCCTCATCGCCCCAACCGATTTCGAGCCGGTCGAAGTCCGCAAAGCGGGTCCCGATATACCCGAGCGCGCTCAGCCCGCGCCGGCTCGCTTGGTCCAGCAGTGCGGGAAGAGGAACGACGATGCCGGCATGATACCCGTGGCTCACGACAAAGACATCGGTCGTCGGCGCATCTGGCCCGGGCGGCCATAGGTTTCGGTCACCCCAGCGAGCGGTCGCAATCGTAGCGACCACGAACAGTAAGGCCGCGATCGCAAGGCCTATGCCGATGCGTCTCGCCGCGGTCCGTAACGCGAGCTTGCCTTTGAAATCAGACATCGCATCACCTAAGAGGCTGTCGCGCTCTGTGCTCGGCGGAACTGGATCAGCGGGGAAAGGAACAAGAGCGGCAGCGTGTTGATCGCCATCGGCAAGAAGGCGAATTGCGGAGTTCCCCCGAGATCCCATGCCGCACCGCTGAGCACGGACACCAGGAGAGCCTGAGTGTAGCTGATCGCGAACACCGCCGCCGACATGCGGCCGATATCGGCGGGCGCGCTCAACAGCGGCGGCAAGGTAAGCGCAAGGGTGAACACCACGGCGCCGGCGAACCCGAGCACGCCGGCCCAGGCGACGGTCCACAGGCTTGCCGTCATGACCATGCCCGCCAAACACAGCAGGAACACGACGCCGCACACGACAAATGGCCAAGCTCGCCGCACGAACCTGTCCACCGTCGCAAGCAGAATAAACGACGCAGGAAGTTGGCCGAAATTGAGCGCCGTGAGCGCGCCGCTGATCAAGTCGGGCCGCCCCGCCTCGGTGAGATGGCCGGGCAGGAAGGTATTGGCGGCGAAATAGACGCCGTTGACGCTGCCGAGCAGGATGCCGATGTGCCACGTCAACGGATGGCGCCAGTCGGGCCACCAGACGGCCTCCGGCGCACTCGGCGCCGGCTGCTTGCGCGCCGGCGCGAGCGCGAGCGTCAAGATCGCGATGAGCACAAGCGGCAAGCCCCAGACCGCGAGCGACCAGCGCCAGGAGTTATCGACGAGCGGCAGCACGAGCGGGATCGTCAGCATCACCGGCAGCGTTTCGCCCACGAGCAACCCGTTTGTGTAGAGCGCGGTGCCGAGGCTCACGTGTTGCGGCAGCCATTGGCGAACGAGCGGCGGCAGCGCCGGTTGCATGATTGCGATGCCCGCGCTCATCACGACGGTGGCGGCATAGAGGGCGAACACATCGAGCAAGGCGCCACGCAATCCGGAGGCGAGGCCTGCGACAATCAATCCGGCGACCAACGTCGGCAAGGCGCCTAGGCGCACAATGAGAAGCGATCCCGGCAGCGCGGCGATCGCGAACAGGATCATCGGCAGCCCGGAAAGAAGGCCGACCTCCGTTCCGGACAGGTGCAAATCGGCCTGAATGGCCGCAATGACCGGCGGCACCGCCAGGATGCTCAACCGCAGAGCCACCCCGGAGAGCCAGAGCAGGCCGCCGGCAACCCAAACTTCCCGCATGGCACTCCCGGCAGCCGCGTCGGCTCGTGTCCCACTGGGCGTGTGGGTGCACTTCAAGCCACTTCACCAATCCGTCATGCGCGGGCTTGACCCGCGCATCCATCTCCTTCGCAAAAGGCCTTTTAGGAAGATGGATGGATTGCCGGGTCAAGCCCGGCAATGACGACTTTTCCTACGCCGCGCCTTTCAGGCGTGAGAGCGCCTCGTCGATCTTGAGCCGGCGCGCCTCCGCCTCTTCGCGCTTCTCGCGCTCGCCCTCGACCACGTCCTCGGGCGCACGCGCGACGAAGTCGGCATTGGCGAGCTTGGCATCGATGCGCGCGATGTCGGAGGTAACGCGCGCCATTTCCTTCTCGAGGCGCGCCTTCTCGGCGGCAAAATCGATCACGCCCTTGAGCGGCAGCGCCGCGACTTCGCCGCGCACGATGAGCTGCACCGCGCCCTGGGGCGCCCGCTCCGCGAACGAGATGTCGGAAAGGCGCGCGAGCCGCCGCATAGTCTCGTCCCAGCGCGATACGCGCGCCTGCGTCGCCGTCGAGGCCGCCACCAGCACGAGAGGAATTGCGGTCGCGGGCGTGACGTTCATTTCCGCGCGCACCGAGCGCACGGCGGTGACGAGGTCGACGACCCAGCCGATCTCGGCCTCGGCTGCGAGGTCGTCGAGCCCCTCGCGCTTCGGCCAGGGGGCGAGCGCCAGCAAGCCCTCGCGAGCCGAGCCGCTTTCGCCGGTCACCTGCCACAGCTCCTCGGTGACGAAAGGCGTGAACGGGTGCAGGAGCTTGAGGATCTCGTCGCGCGCCCAGGCCGTCATCGCCCGCGTCTCGTCCTTGGCGGCACCGTCGGTGCCTTGCAGCACCGGCTTCGCCAGCTCCAGATACCAGTCGCAGAAGATGTTCCACACGAAACGGTAAGCCGAACCGGCCGCCTCGTTGAACTTGTAGGCCTCGATCGCCTCGGTGATCTCGCGCACGGCTTTGCCGGTCTCGTGCGCGATCCAGCGGTTGAGCGTCTCCTTCGCCGCTTTCGGCTCGAAGCGCGGCACCGTCACGCAGTGGTTCATCTCCGCGAAGCGACAGGCGTTCCACAGCTTGGTCGCGAAATTGCGGTAGCCTTCGACGCGCTGGGTGGAGAGCTTGATGTCGCGGCCCTGCGCCGCCATGGCGGCGAGCGTGAAGCGGAGCGCATCGGCGCCGTATTCGTCGATCAGCTCGAGCGGGTCGATGACGTTGCCTTTCGACTTCGACATCTTGGCGCCACGCTCGTCGCGCACCAGTGCGTGGATGTAGACGGTGTGGAACGGCACTTCTTGCATGAAGTGCAGCCCCATCATCATCATGCGCGCGACCCAAAAGAAGATGATGTCGAAACCGGTGACGAGCACGTCGGTCGGGTAGTAGCGCTTGAGCTCAGGCCTCTCTTCCGGCCATCCCAGGGTCGAGAACGGCCACAGCGCCGAGGAGAACCAAGTATCGAGCACGTCTTCGTCGCGCGTGAGCAGCTTGCCTCCCTGACGACGCATGTCGGCCGCTGCTTCGTTGGAGAGCGTGCCGTTGGCGAGATAATGGGCGATTGCTTCGCTCAGCACTTCGGCTTCGCTCTCGGCAACGAAAACTTTGCCGTCCGGCCCGTACCACGCCGGTATCTGATGCCCCCACCACAGCTGGCGCGAGATGCACCAGGGCTGGATGTTCTCCATCCAATTGAAATACGTCGCCTCCCAGGTGCGCGGCACGAAAACCGTGCGTCCGGCGCGCACCGCGGCGATCGCGGGCGCGGCTAGCGTCTTCGCGTCCACGTACCACTGATCGGTGAGAAACGGTTCAATCACGACCGCCGAGCGGTCGCCGTGCGGCACAATGTGCGTGTGCGGCTCGGTCTTTGCGAGCAAACCCGCGGCCTCGAGCCGCCGCACGATGTCCTTGCGCACGACGAAGCGATCGAGGCCATGATAGGCCAATGTCTGCTCGAGCTCCGGCGAGGGCGGCGCGTCGCGCAGAAACGCCTCGTTGGCCGCGAGCTTCAAATGCGCCTCGGCGTCGAGCACGTCGACGAGCGGCAGGTCGTGCCGGCGGCCAACCTCGAAGTCGTTGAAGTCGTGCGCAGGCGTGATCTTGACGGCGCCGGTGCCTTTCTCCGGATCGGAATATTCATCGGCGATGATGGGAATGCGCCGGCCAACCAGCGGCAGAACGGCGTGCTTGCCGACGAGATGCCGGTAGCGCTCATCGTCGGGATGCACCGCGACCGCCACGTCGCCGAGCATCGTCTCCGGCCGCGTGGTCGCAACCGCGATGAATGTCGAAGCATCGTTCGGATCGAACGCCGCGCCTTCAAGCGGATAGCGGATGTGCCACAGATGCCCCCTCACCTCGACCTGCTGCACCTCGAGGTCGGAGACGGCGGTGAGCAGCTTCGGGTCCCAGTTGACCAGCCGCTTGTCCTTGTAGATGAGGCCGGCGCGATAAAGCTCCACGAAGACTTTGCGCACTGCGCGCGAGAGTCCTTCGTCCATGGTGAAGCGCTCGCGCGACCAGTCGCAGGAAGCGCCCAGGCGCTTGAGCTGCTGGGTGATCGTGCCGCCCGCTTCCGCCTTCCACGCCCACACCTTCTCCAGGAATTTTTCCCGCCCGAGCACGCGTCGCGGGGGCTCTTGGCGCTCCATGAGCTGGCGCTCCACCACCATCTGCGTGGCGATGCCGGCGTGATCGGTGCCGGGCTGCCAGAGCACGTCGCGGCCGCGCATGCGCTCGAAGCGCGCAAGCACGTCTTGCAACGTGTTGTTGAGCGCATGCCCCATATGCAGCGAACCGGTGACGTTGGGCGGCGGGATGACGATGGAATAGGGCCGCGCGTCCCGTCGCTCCGGCCGCCCGCAACGGAAGGCGCCCGCCTCCTCCCACTTGGCGTAGATGCGCCCCTCGACCGCGGAAGGCTGGTATGTCTTGCCGATCATTGTCGTTTCGTTCCGGAAATTTCGCGGTAAAAAGCCCGTCGCGCTCTGCCCTGTCAACGCCATATCTCTCCTGTCATTCCGGCCGAGCGCGAAGTGCGAGGACCGGAATCCATAACCACTATCCTTTCCGGGTTGCACCGTCTGTGGTTATGGATTCCGGGCTCGCCGCTTCGCGGCGCCCCGGAATGACGAACAGCGACGTACTTCGTGCCCGTCCCATCATCTTCACAGAACGTGCCGACGCGCTCGATCATCCTGTTGGCGGGCGCGGGCTTCGCGAGCCAGGCGATGGTGCGGGTCACCGACTCGCTCCTGCCGCAGATCGCCGCCGACTTCGGAACGACAGTGGGCGAAGCTTCGATCGTGGTCGCGGCCTATGCGGTAAGCCACGGCACGATCCAGCTCATCATCGGGCCGGTGGGAGACCGGTTCGGCAAATATCGCACGGTCGCGGCGATGTGCGCGCTCGCTTCGGTGCTGGTCGCGTTGTGCGGCATCGCGCAATCGCTTTCGGCGCTCGCCCTTGCGCGCTTTGCTTCGGGCGCTGCGGCCGGCTGGATCATTCCGCTCTCCATGGCCTATGTCGGAGACGTGACGCCCTACGAGCGCCGCCAGCCGATTCTGGGGCGCTATCTGACAGGGCAGATCTCAGGCCAGCTCTTCGGCCAAGCGGCGGGCGGCGTACTCGGCGATCTGCTGGGCTGGCGGCACGTGTTCTTCGTGCTCGCGGGAATGTTCGCACTGGCAACGATGGGGCTCGTCTTCGAGCTTCTGACCAACCCGCGGACCCGCGCCGCCCATCGCGGGGGTGAATCCGCGCGCGGTTTCGTCGCCGATTATGTCGCGGTGCTCTCCAATCCCTGGGCGCGGGTCGTTATTCTCGCCGTGTTCATCGAGGCAAGCGTGGCCTGGGGCGCGTTCGCTTATATCGGCGCCGACCTGCATCTGCGCTTCGCGCTCTCGTTCGCCGCGATCGGGCTGATCGTCGGCACGTTCGGGGTGGGCGGGCTCCTCTATGCCGCTTCCGTTTCGCCGCTGTTCAACCGCTTCGGGCAAACGGGGCTCGCGATCTTTGGCGGGCTGCTTCTGGGGCTCGCCTATCTGATGCTCGCCGTCGCGCCCGTCTGGTGGATCGCGCCCATCGCGGTCACTGCAATCGGACTCGGCTTTTATGCGCTTCACAACACGCTGCAGACGAATGCCACCCAAATGACGCCGCAGGCGCGCGGCACCGCGGTGGCGATTTTTTCCTCCGCGATCTATCTCGGCCAAACGCTCGGCGTCGCGATCGCGGCGCTCGTCTTCGACCGCTTCACCGCCGTTCCGCTGTTCGCGGCGACCGCTATCGCACTTCCAGCCTTGGCGTGGTGGTTCGCGACCAAACTGCGACGACATGCGATGCAATCACAACGAAGAATGAGCAGCTAGCACGACTTGTCGCACCAGCGACACCCCGGCGCGCCGCACTCAGCGCCGATTTTTCAACGCAACGTGATCTATCTCACCCGAGCATCACTGCGGAAGCGGCGATAATGGCCACGCCGCAACCAGCGCGAGTTCGTCTCGCCGATGGTGTTGCGTCGGCGTGCAGCAACAGGAGAGATGAGATGGCGAAGAAGCGATCCAAGCGCGGGTCGAAGAAGGCGGCCGCGCGTAGCAAGCGCAGAGGCAAAGCACGTGCGGCACCCACGGAACGCAGGGCGCAGCCGAAGGGGGTAATCAACGCCTGGGAGGACGATCCCGCCGCCGGCGCTCAACCGAGCGGAGGCCCGGTCATCCAAAGGCCGATCCCGGTTCTGCGCGAACAGCCCCTGCCGATCCGCATCGTTCATCCGGCCCCTGCTCCGGAGGCCAAGCCGCATCCGCCGGGCACCGCGGAGTTTCGCTACTGGACTGCGGCCGAATCATTGCGCCGCAGCGCCGACTTCTGGGGGGCATTGCTGCCGGGACTGTCCTGGCAAGTGGGGCGCATACTGCCGGTGGATCTCGATTTCGGGGTCGACCTCAACGCCTTTTATGACCGCGTGGGCTTGAAGTTCTTCCATGGCACGGCCGCGGGACGGACGGTCTTTTCCGGCGAGAGTCCCGACGTCGTGTGCCACGAGCTCGGGCACGCGTTGCTTGATTCGTTCAAGCCGCAATTGTTCGACGCGGCGAGCCTGGAAGTCGCCGCCTTCCACGAGTCGTTCGGCGACATGAGCGCGGTGCTCTCGGCGCTCCAACTACCGAGCGCGCGCGAGGGGGTTCTGGCCGAGACCGGTGGTGTCCTGCGCCGCGCGTCGCGGCTTTCCCGTTTGGCGGAACAGCTCGGTTGGGCCATCCGTCAATCCGCTCCTTCCGCGGTCGAGCCCGATTGTTTGCGCAACGCGGTGAACACGTTCTTCTACCGAGATCCCGACACCCTTCCGACCACGGCGCCGGCGACGTCGCTGAGTTCGGAGCCGCACTCCTTCTCGCGCGTTTTCACCGGCGCGTTCTTCGAAGGATTAGCCGGCATGCTGGCTACGACGGACACGAGAGACGAAGCCGCCCTGCTGCAAGTGAGCCAAGACATGGGCGCCATTCTGGTACAAGGCATCCGCGCCGCGTCCGTCGTACCGACGTTTTTCAGCCAAGTGGCCGCCAGCATGCTCGTTGTTGCGGCGAGCCGATTCTCCGCTCAAGGCTACGAAGCGCCGCTGCGAAGCGGGTTCGTTCGCCACGGCATCCTGCCGCCCTCGATGGCGGTCGCAGCCGCGCAAGCGTCTGCGCAACTGGTGGCGGCCGCCGCGGCCGCGAGCGAATCGAAGACGCTACCGACGCTGCAACTTTCGGTCGCCGAATATGGCCTTGGCGTGCCTTCCATCGTCGTCTATGCGGCTGCCGAGCCGAAGCGCCTTCAGGTGACCGGAGCGGCGCTTGCCGTCGGCGCGGCGCCCTCGCCGGGCGAGGATCAGGCCGCCAAGTCGTTCTTCGAAGACCTGCTGCGACGCGGACGACTCAAGGTCCCCAAAGCCGCTAAATCGGCGGCAGAGATCGTACGCGCCGCCGCGCCGTCGACCCACGAGAGCCATACCCACGAACTGCGACGCGAAGGAAGACTTACGGTGCTACGCCGTGTTCGCATCGACTGCGCCTTCGCTCACCATTGAGGACAGGCGCTTGGCGCCTGTATGATGCGCAGTGGAATTCGCGGGCCAGAACGTGGCTGACCAATGCCGCGCATCAACGAACAGGCGCTGAAGAAGGAGCTTGCCAAGCGGGGCTTCGAGTCTGTCTCGATCAAGCGTGAATTGCCGGGCAGACGCGTCAAGGTCGACGCCAACAAGCTCTACCCCGTGCAGGTCGAAGGGGGCGAGGCGATCTACGCGCCGGTCCCGATGTCGTTATCGGTCGAGCTTGACGCGCGCGGCCACATCAAATCGATCGACGGCGATACGCCGGAGGCGGCCGCGGTTGCAGATGCCGTGCGCTATATCAAGTCGCTGCGTGAGAGCGGCCAGCTGGCTGCCCCTGGAGAACGAGAACCGGCGTCCGGCGTAACTCACCGGATCGAGCGCGATGAGAAAGGCCGGCAAGTCCTGCGGCGCAAGCGATTTTCGATTGGCGGAAGTTAGAGCCCGCGTCGCGCTTACGATGCCCGCGTCAACGCCCCGCTTCGTGCTCCCGTGCGCGCGAGACGCGTTCGATCTCCGCGCGCACCAACCGCTCGACGATGGCCGGCAGATTGTCATCGAGCCAGGTCTTGAGCATCGGCCGCAGGAGTTCGCTGACCAACTCCTCGACCGTGCGGCCCCCGCGCGGCGCCGCCGTTTGGGCAAGCGCATGGAATGCAGCATCGACCACCGCCGTCGTCGCGGGAGAAAGAAGGCTCGCGGACCGCTCGCTTGCAGGGCCGGCGCCGGGCGCGTTAGACGGTTCGGCTGGCGCACGCTCCGCCATCGGCGCGTGCCGCGACATCCCCCTAAGCTCGGCCAATTTCTCGTCGATCTCCTCGTCCCGCATCGCTGCATCCGCGCTCGCCGCCGGGCGTGCCGTCGGCATCGCAGGCGGCGGAGCGGCACGCAAGGGCTCCGGCCCTGCGGCTTCAGTTGACGGGCTATGTTTTGCGGGCTCGTCCTCGGTGATAATTCTGCGGATGGAGGCGAGGATCTCCTCCATGGAGGGTTCCTGTCTCGCAGGCTGCGTCATCGTGTGCCCCTCGAATCGGCCGAGCTCCGCACTCCAGCCGCGACCGCAGCAGAGTGAGCGTCATCCGCGGCGGTAGAACTATGACACGCCCGACCGCGAACGCAAACACGCGCTAGGGCCGGTGCCGATCAATGTGGTTCGATGTGAGCGGAATATGCGCTAGCGCCCGTCGGGCACGCGCACGCCACCCCAGGCGTCGCGCACCTGGTGGTAGTGCGCCACGGGATCGTAGACCTGGATCCTGAGAGCGAGGATTTGTGCGGAGAGCGCGCCGGTTGCCGCCAGCACCGTGTAGGATGCAACCACGCGATCGCGTTGCGCGGTGACGAGCGCCACGCGCGCGTTGACAAGGTCCTGCTGCGCGTTAAGCACGTCGAGGGTCGTGCGCTGGCCGACGCGGGCTTCCTCGCGCACGCCGTTGAGGGCGACCTCGGCGGCGGTGACCTGTGACGTCGTGGCGTCGATTTGCGCCTTGGCGGCCTCGAGCTGACCCCAGGCCTGGGTCACCGTCGCCTGCACCTGGTCGCGCGCGGTATCGAGATCGAGCCGGCGTTGCCCGAGGGTTTCCTTGGCTTGGCGGATCGTGGCGTACTCGGCGCCACCCTGATAGATCGGAACCGTGAGTTGGGCGGCGAGTGAGGCTGACGTTTGTTCCAGCACCGCCAGCGACTGGGTCGAGCCGAAGTTCTTCTGCACGTTGCCAACGGCGGCCAAAGTGGGGCTGAGCGCGCCCTCGGCGATCTTGACCTGCTGGAGCGCGACGTCGACGTTGTACATCGCCGTG
>Ga0081455_10003871_pt1 | contig 17049 bp, 17 predicted proteins | sample TabmetS3T2R1_FD_70207 | JGI IMG/M metagenome (GOLD analysis project Ga0081455, IMG submission 70207) | Tabebuia heterophylla rhizosphere microbial communities from the University of Puerto Rico - S3T2R1 | ecosystem: Host-associated > Plants > Roots > Rhizosphere ...
CCGATCGCGCATGCCAACGACGGCGGCGGCTCGATCCGGATCCCTGCCGCCGCCTGTGGCCTGGTCGGGCTCAAGACGACGCGGGGCCGTCTGCTCGGCACCAGGTCGAGTCGCTCTCTGCCGCTGCGGATCGTCTCCGACGGCGTGCTCACTCGCAGCGTCCGCGATACGGCGGCGTTCCTCGCCGCTGCCGAGCGGTTCCGCGCCCACCCGAGACTGCCACGGATCGGCGAGGTGACCAGGCCCGGAACGGCCCGGCTTCGCATCGGCGTGGTCCTCGACTCGGCAACCGGTCATCCGACCGACGACCAGACCAGAGCGGCCGTGCACCAGACCGCCGACCTGCTGTCCGACCTCGGACACGACGTCACCGAGATGGAGGTGCCGTCGCTGCCGCGATTCTCCGACGACTTCGCGCTCTACTGGGGGATGCTGGCCTTCCTCGTCTCCTCGAGCGGACGCTGGGTCCTGGGTCGCGATTTCGACCGACGCCGGCTCGACAACCTGTCCCTCGGCCTCCGGCGCATGTACGGACGGAGCGCCGCAAGGACTCCGGGCGTCCTCTATCGACTCCGGCGCAGCACGGTGGCCTATCAGCAGGTCTTCGCCGGACGCGACATCGTCTTGTCACCGGTGCTGAGCCATACGACGCCGACGCTCGGCCATCTCTCACCGCGACAGCCGTTCGAGACCCTCATGGACCGACTGCGTCGCTACGTCGGCTTCACGCCGCTGAACAACACCGCGGGCGGCCCGGCGATGTCGCTGCCGCTCGGCGCCACGACCGACGGCCTGCCGATCGGCGTGCACTTCTCGGCGGCCGTCGGTGCCGATCGGACGCTGCTGGAGCTGGCGTACGAGCTCGAAGCGGCCCGGCCCTTCCGGTCGATCACGTCGCCCTAGCCACCGACCGGCTGCTGGTCACAGAAGCGGTCCATCTCCTCCAGGTAGAAGCCGAGTGGTGACCTTGGCGCCGTACTCGGTGCACGTGATCTCGCGGGCATCGTCGCCTTCGTTGTCGATGCCGCCGGTGCGGCTGGCCCGGTCCCGCCGGATCATCGCCATCAGCTCGTCGTGCAGTTGCCGGTCGAACCGGACGCCGTCGGTCGCCATCGGCGCGGGCAACGCGACCGGCTCGTCCTCATGCCTCGGCCGGTAGCTGCTCGACCGCCGGCGCCTCCTCCGCCAGCCGCTCGCGGACCACCGTGTCGTAATAGACGTACGCCGTCATCAAACCGGTGAAGGGAATCAGGAAGGTGTAGATGATCCCGGCGACGATGTTGATCACTTCCAAGGGCGCGTCCGAGATCAGAATCAGTATGGTGCCGACGATCGGGCCGGTGGCGATCGCGAAGAAGGCGGTGGCGACGACGAGCCAGGCGATCTTGAACGGCTGGCGCGCGAAGAGTTCGCCGCTGCGCCTGAGTGTCTTGCGCACCGAATGCTCCTCGAGCTCGGCTACCGGGACGACCAGCGCCCAACGCAGGATGATGATGATCGCGATGGGCAGCAGGAAGAACGACAGGCTCAACAGGCTCCCGGCCACCACGACGACGGCGACTGCTCCGAACAGTTGCCGCGGCCGATCGAGCGCCAGGCGATAGGAGCGGATGATGCCGACCTCGCGGCCGGCGTCGATCTCGACGACCGCGCGGGTCGCGGCCGCGTGCACGAGCGCGACGCCGAAGAACGTGAGAACGGTGCCGAGCAAGACCGACAGCGAGAAGAAGCCACCCCCACTCTCGCCACTGGCGTCAACGCCGACCGCTGCTCCGGCCAGGATCGCGCCGGAGTGCAGTCCCGCCACCACGGTCGAGACCGGAATCGCCAGCAGTCCGATGCCGACGAACAACGCAGGGTGCGTGAGGTACATCCGGGTGGCCGCTCCGTAGACCTGGCCCCACGCTCGGCGATGCGCCAGCCGCAACGGGACGGTCGGACGCCACGTCGTGCGGGACGCTGCGTACAACAGGATCCCGATGATCAGGCCGAGCACGATGAGCACCGGAACCGGCTCGGTCAGCAACCTGCGCAGGGTGTCGGAGCCGGCCGCCACCGCGTCGCAGAAGAATCCGGTGGCGCCAGTACCGAGCAGCCCGCCGGCCGGCACGGCGTAGCTGCGATCGCGTTCCCGGTTCTCTGCTGCGGAGATCGGTTTCCGCCACAGCGGCTTGGTGCTCGGTCCAGTGGGACCGTTGTAGAACGCCTCGTGCCGCTCCCCCCACCGGCCCTTGAACCCGATCCACGGGAACTGCTGGCGCGCTGCCTCGGGATCGCTCGGGATCACCTGGACGACAGGATCCACACCGTTGGTCGGCGGCCGGGTGTCGTCGCACCCCACGCCCTGCGACGCGGATCGACCGAGGAAGAGGCCCTCGTCGTAATAGTTCGCGTGTGAGCCGGCGGCCGGGTGGACCACCGGCCGGGTGTCGTCGACCAGCTCGAGCTTCTCGTCACCCCACTCGGCGACCTCGGCGCCCTCGTGCTGGCTGTAGTAGACCGCCGCCGGATCCTGCTCCAGTGCCTCGGCCGGATCGGAGGCGTCGAAGACGAGCTGGATCCACTCCCAGTCGCCCTCGTGCAGGTTGTTGTAGTCGTTGAAGGGATAGAAGAACCAGTACTGCAGCGCGAGCCGGTCGTCCTGGGTCGCGACGTGGGCGTACACGGTGGGATCGGTGCCCCTGGTCATGCGCCGCGCCCACTTCTCGTAGTCGCAGCCGGGGCTGAGCGCGTAGCCGGGGAAGTCCAGGTGATATTCGTAAAGGCCCGAGCCGATGTCTTCGGCCGAGGGGGCGATCGCGACCAGGTCGTTCTCCGTCCAGGGACCACGCAGCGCAACGGTTCGCTGGTCCATGAAGGCATCGACGTCGCTGGGGATGAACGGCTCACCGTGCCCGCACGGCTCTTCCTGCTCGACAAGACGCACCGCCGGCGCATACCGCTGCGCCAGCTCGTTCTCAGGATCTTGCGCGGCTGCGACCGGCATCGCGACGACGACCGGCAGGAAGCCGAGGGTGAGCGCGACAAGCAGGATCCGCAAGATCACCCGGGCGGTCCGGGGCGGGCCGTGATGAACCGCCGATCGTCGGATCGGCGTGCTCGTCACGTGCGGAGCGTACCCCTGAAGCCGGCGGATATGGGCGAGGCACGGATGTCCGTCGTCGTTCACCCGGCGCTGAGGCCCGCCCAGTCACTGGGCCGCGACACGAGTCGCGCCATCATGTCGACTTCGCGCACCAAAGCGTCCGCATTGGCGTCGTCTGCGCTGTCGACTCGGACGATCTTGAGATGCGCGTACCCGAGCGGACGAGACGGATGAAATCTCGGGTCGGCCGCCAGCCTCTGGAGTACGGCTTGCGCCATCGTGAGGCTACTCATCCGGTAGTAGCGCGTCGCCATACTTCACGGTGCGGCCGTCCGGACCGCAGTGGACAGGGCCAGAGGGCTCGACGGCCCAGGACGTACGTCGCGTCGGATCGGCACTTAGGGGGTGTTGGTAGATCCCGCTGGTGTGCGCTCCGGCGCGAGCTCCCGGAACAGATCCGGACCGATGTTGCTTCCGGTGAGGATGGTGGCCTGGACCGGCGCGTCGATGGGATGGCCGAGCGCCGCGGCAACGCCGACGGCGCCGGCCGGCTCGACGATGAGCCCCATCGCGTCCCGGATCGTCCAGACCGCATCGTTGATCCGCTGCTCGCTCACGAGGACGACGTCGTCGACGACCTCGCGCATCCAGTCGACCGCGGCCGGCACCGGCACACGTACCGCGATGCCGTCGGCCACCGTGGCCGCGGAGGCGGTCGTCATCGGAGTGCCGGTACGCCAGCTGATCTCCATCGACGGTGCCGCCTCTGCGCAGACGCCGATGATCCGGGTACGTGGCGAGTTCGCCTTCATCCAGCGCCCGATCCCGCTGATGAGGGCGCCGTTGCCGACCGGGACGATCACGGCGTCGAGATCGAGCGGAGCGAGCTCGACGCCGATCGTGCCGGCGCCCTCGGCGATGGCCACATCGTCACCGTCCTCGACGAAGACGCAGTCCTCCTGCTCCTCCGCATGGCGACGGGCGGCTGCCTTGGCGACGTCGAAGTCGTCGCCCTCCAGGATCACGTCGGCACCGAGTGCGCGCATCCGCTCGACCTTCAGCGGGTTCGCCTGTTGCGCGGCGTAGACCGTGACGTCGACGTTGCGAGCGCGACCCGCGTACGCGATGGCTTGCCCGAAGTTGCCGGCCGAAGCGCACACCACGTGCTGACCCGCAGACCGTTGGCGCATGTAGTAGTCCGCACCACGTCCCTTGAACGAGCGGATCGGATTGAGGGTCTCGACCTTCAGTACGAGATCCCGTCCGAGCAGACCCGACAGGGTCGGATCAACGAACTGGGGCGTGCGCAAGTAGATCGGATCCACGACTCGGCTGGCTTCGGCGATGTTGTCGAGCGACGGCATTCACCCATCGTGCTACGAAGCGATGTGTGAGCTCTGGTTGGGATAACCGTGCCCCCACACACCTGGGGAGGGCCTCGGTGCGTGGGGGCACGTGTTTCCGGACAGTCGGTCAGAGCCGACTGCGAATCCCCGACCTCGACTTCCCGGTCAAGGCCGACGCGACAGCGACGAAGACTGCTGCCACGAGGATCGAGATGATCCAGCGCATCCAGTCGATCCCGCTGGTCGCGGCGACGCCGAATCCGGCGGCGATGAACCAGCCCACGATGACGCCGGCGATTCCGCACAGAACTGTCACCAGGATGCCGGTGTTGTCGCGGCCGCTAGGGGCCACCCACTTGCCGAGCAAGCCAATGAGGGCTCCGGCGATGATCAGGACGACGATCTCCATGAGTCACAACTCCCTGTCTATCCCTCGGACCGTCCGGTCCAACCCGCAAGTACCCACCGCCGCACGGGCCATGCGGACCACCACCCTCGCGAACCGGGCCACTTCGGGACGCGTCACCGAGTAGGGTCCTTTGACCCTGGCAGCGCCACCGCGAGGCTGGCAGCCTCGAACTACATCCCGATCTGGCCCGCCCAGAGATTCAACGCCCCGGTGACTCACACACCGGGGCGTTTCGCTGTCCGCCGGCAAACCCCAAGGCCGACATGATGCGGGCGCCCCACCCGAAGGTGAGGCGCCCGGCACCGTGTGGACTGAGGTCGTCCGTTAGTCGGAGTTGATGACCTCCTTGCCCTTCGCGTACAGGTAGGTGACGTACGCGATCGCATCGGAGTTGATGGCCAGCGCGTCGTGATCGAGGTTGTCGATCGTGTCGCATGCCGAGTGGTAGCACGGGTCGTAGGCGACGTTCGCCTGACCACCCCACTTGGCAACCTGAGCAGGCGTCTTGGGCACCTCGGCACCGGTGAACAGGCCACCGGCGGGCACCCCGTTGTTGATGAAGGCCTGGTAGTCCGAACGACCACTGAACGCCGTTGGCTCCGACGGGATGTCGCGCTCAGCGAAGTAGCGCTCGAACAGTGCCTCGATGTCGTCCGAACCTTCCGGTCCGACCAGACCGAAGCCGGATCCATCACCGTCGTAGATGAACAGGCCGTAGTTCGGCGACGCGATCATGTCGAAGTTGAGGTACATCTCGATGTCGGCCAGCTCGTCCTCGCTGAGACTCGCGACGTAGGTGTTCGACCCGACCAGGCCGTCCTCCTCCGCGCCCCACCAGGCGAAGCGCAGCTTGTTGGGGAGGTTGAGCCGGGACATCTGCTCGGCGACCTCGATCAGCGCGCTCGAGCCGGAGCCGTTGTCGTTGATGCCGGGCCCCGCAGGAACCGAGTCGAGGTGGGCGCCCGCCATGATCACGTTGTTGGGATCGCCGCCACGCGACTCCGCGATCAGGTTCTGCGTCGTCGACAGCTCCCGAGTGACGTTGGCGTTCACACGCATCGTGAGGTTGGACAGCATCGACAGGTCCGCGCCGAGCTGGTACGGGATGTTCACCGCCGGGATGGTCCCGATGTAGCCGTCGCCGAGCGTGACAGCCGGAATCCCCATGCGCTCCGGGTTGGTGGGGTCGTTGCCCTGGTTGAAGAAGATGATTGCGCTAGCCCCTGCGGCGTCGGCGTTGTTGCCCTTCTGCATGAAGGTGCAGCTGCCGCGCTGGATGAGTGCGATGTTGCCGTCAGGGAACCCGTCGAAGTCCTCCGGTTCACACCCGCTTGTCGACGTGTTCCCGGCGCCCAGGACGAGGTCGACTGCCGTGACGGCTGCGGTGACGTCGCCGGGCTCCGAGTGGGGCGTGGCGTTGAAGTCGGTGTCCTCGACGTACGTCACCGCGTTCGGCGTGACCTGGGCGAAGTTCGACCCACCCAGATCCTCGAACTTGTGGAACGAGAACGTCTGACGGTGGGTGACGTATCCCGCGTCGGCGAGGCGATCCCGCACGTAGTCGAGCGAGTCCGCGTAGCCGGGCGTACCCGACCCACGAGTGCCGTTGTTGTCGTCTGCGATCTGTTGCAGGGCCTCCTCGTGTTCGAGCACGCCGTCGAGCGTGACGCACTCGAGAAGCTTGCGTACTGAGTCATTTGTCCGGTTGTCACATTTCGTCGTGGGGTCGGCGTCAGCTGTCATAGGTATGAACGACAGCGTCGCTGCTCCCAAGCCGATGGCTGCTGCCACCCCGAGAGCTTTTCGTGTGGATTTCACGCGAATTCCTCCTTGTCGGGCGTCGGCGGTCGCGCCCAATTCCGCGAATCTAGACGCAGCATTTCCAGGTGTCGAGTCACAAATCGGGCAAACAATTGCTCAAGTCAAGACTGTGACCGTAGGCAGCCGGCGTGCCTCGCGGGACATTGGCCTCTAGTGACGCTGCCGCCCGCGACCCATGCTCAGGCGAGAGACCGCCCCACCCGTCACTCACCACGAGGCCTGGACGATGGAAGCAGACGACCTCCGGAACGCGATCTTCGCCCTCGGACCGCACATCCGCTACGTCGCGCTCGCCTCGGGCCAGTACGTCGAGACCCAGCAACGCCCCGACCTCGCCTTCGCGTCGGCAGGTTCGTCGGACTTCTTCGAGGAACTCCTGGTCAACCCGACGCTGCTGACCCTGGCCCGCCAGCGCGGCGACCTCGACTGCGGCGGCCTACGGCACGTGATCGTCGGATACGGCAACTTCCATCAGGTCGCCGTCCCGCTGCCGGACCGGCCCGGCCACGTATCGGTCTGTGTCGAGCTCAACGCCGATCCGACTCAAGTCGCACTGCAAGTCGCCTCACTACTCCACCAACAGTGAACGACGGTCCGGAATCCCTTGTCGACAAGGGGTTCCGCGTCGTCACGCCGACGTCGTTCTAGGCGGCTCGGCCGGCATCTCGATGACCAGGATGTGGCGTAGGCACGGTTTGGTGGGGCCTTTAGCCTCCCTGCACAGGACCAGCTACCCGAGTTCGCAAGCGGTCCGCGGACATACCGTGTTGGCAACAGCACAACAGCCACAGGGACGAAGCGAGAGGCGCCCCTCGTCGATCGGGCAGCGGCCGATCGGCTGCACAGACGAGGCCCTCATCGCGGCCAAGGCGGACTCGCCAACGACGTCTGCTCCAATCCCAGCGTGACCACCTTGACCCTCTCCGATCTGGGCGGGAGGGACAGTCATGGAACTGTCAGCAACCCAGCGGTTGGCGATGGCATGCGCACGTCGCCCAGGGCGCACATTGGGCGTCTGGGGCGTCGTCTTGCTGCTGGCGATCGCATCGAGCGCCGTGCTCTTGGGGTCGGCACTGACGCCGGAGGGTCGAGTCACGAGCAAGCCGGACTCGATCAAAGGACTCGATCTGCTCGACGCCCGGTTCACCGATCGGGACGCCGTCAGCGAGCAGGTCGTCGTCGTGTCCGACAGCGGTGACGTGCAGGACCCGCAGGTTCAGCAGGCCGTGACCGATCTGCGCGGAGAGATCGCGAAGGCCGAGGCAGTACGGGATGTGGGTGACCCCTATGCCGACGACGCGCCGCCCGGACTCGTGTCGCAAGACGGCGATGCCGTCCTCATTCCGGTGGTGATGGACGACATCGACGAAGCCGAGGACGCCGGCACCGACCCGCTGGTCGGCATCGCCGACGTGATCGATGCCGTGCAGAACACCGACGCCCAGGACGGCGTGTCGGTCTACATCACCGGTACGTGGACGGCGAACAACGACTTCATCGAGGTCTCCCAGTCCGACCTCGAAAAAGGCGAGCTGCAGTTCGGGCTGCCGGCGGCATTGATCGTGTTGCTGCTGGTCTTCGGCGCAGTCGTGGCGGCCGTCGTGCCGCTGGCGATGGCCATCGTGTCGATCATCGTGGCCCTGGGCATCGCTGCGATCGTCGGACAGGGATTCGAGCTCTCGTTCTTCATCATCAACATGGCCGTCGCGATGGGTCTCGCGCTTGGCATCGACTACAGCCTGTTCGTCGTATCCCGCTATCGGGAGGAGCGGCATGCCGGGCTGGCCAAGCTGGACGCGATCGCCGTGTCGGGAGCGACGGCGAGCAAGGCAGTTCTGTTCTCGGGCTCCGCCTTCGTCGTGGCGCTGCTGGGCATGCTGCTCGTCCCCGACACGGTACTCCGGAGCCTGGCCTTCGGTGCCGTGCTCGTGGGCATCATCACCGTGGCCAGTGCCCTGACGCTGCTCCCGGCAAGCCTTTCGTTGCTCGGCGATCGCATCGAACGGTGGCGGATTCCGTTCCTTCCGCGTCAACACGGCGGAGAGAGCCGGTTCTGGAAGCGTACGGTCGAGTCGGTCACCCGACGGCCCGCGCTCACCGCGGGAGTGACCACGGCCGTGCTGATCGCGCTAGCCCTCCCGGTACTCACCTTGTCGACCGGCTCATCGGGGCTTACTTCGCTACCCGCCGACAGGGTCAGTCGGGAGGGTTTCAACGCCGTTCAGACCTACTTCCCCTCCGGGGAGCGCAGCAGTCCGGCGCAGGTCGTGGTGGACGGCGATGCCTCGGATCCGCAGATCGTGGCAGCCGCGGAGCGACTACGCGACGAGGTCGCCAACGACAATGCCTTCGGAGCCTCGCAAGTATCGACTGCGCCGAGCGAAGATCTCACGCTGGTGGAGATCGCGCTGACCGGCGACCCCGCGACGCCCGAGGCCAGTGCCGCGATCGAGCGACTCCGCGACGACTACATACCGGCCGCCTTCGACGGCGTTGGCGCGCCCGTCTACGTCACGGGGATCACCGCCCTCGACGCCGACTACACATCCCTCATCGATCACTGGCTCCCGATCGTGATCACGTTCGTTCTCGCGCTCAGCTTCTTGCTGTTGTTGCTCGTGTTCCGTTCTGTCGTGCTGCCCTTGAAGGCGGTAATCCTCAACCTGTTGTCGGTCGGCGCGGCGTACGGGCTGCTGGTCCTGGTGTTCCAGGAGGGCATCGGGGCCGATCTCCTCGGTCTGCAGCAGATCGACCGGGTCGAGCCCTGGGTGCCGGTCTTCCTGTTCTCGGTGCTCTTCGCGCTGTCGATGGACTATCACGTGTTCCTGCTGACTCGGATCCGCGAACGCTATCTCGCGACCGGCGACACGCTCGACGCCGTCACCCACGGAGTCGGCGCGACCGGCCGCATCATCACCGGCGCTGCGCTCATCATCGTGGTGGTCTTCATCGGGTTCGCCACCGGCGATCTGATCGGCTTCCAGCAGATGGGCTTCGGAGTCGGCGTCGCCCTGCTGCTCGACGCCACCGTGATCCGCACCGTCCTGGTCCCCTCCAGCATGGTGCTGCTCGGGCGCTGGAACTGGTACCTCCCGAGCTGGCTCGAGTGGCTTCCCGAGCTGCACATCGAAGGCGGTGCGGAGGGTGAGGCCGAGCACCAGGTGGCCGAGGAGCACGCGACGCCGACCGGCTGACGTACGGTCGACGACATCGCGGGCGCCGGGTCGAGCCCTCGCGGCGTACGAGATCGTCAGTGGCCCGGCGCGTTCTGCTACGAGATGCTCTAGAGGCTGGCAGGCTCGACATGCACGGGCCGGCGGGGAGCGATCACGGGAGGTCTCGGCACATGCAGATCGATGTCGACGGGATCACGCTGTGGTTCGACGTGGATGGGTCGGCGCTCGTACCCGACGGCGACCAGCTTCGTCAGCGTCCGACCGTCGTGCTCGTACACGGTGGCCCGGGCAGCTTCGACCACTCGTACTTCAAGCCCGACTTCTCTCGCCTCACCGAGCATGCGCAGGTCGTCTACCTCGATCTGCGTGGGCACGGGCGGTCGACCTGGGGCGATGCCGCCGAGTGGACCTTCGAGGCCTGCGCGGACGACATCCGCACGTTCTGCGATGGCCTCGGAATCGAGAAACCGATCGTCTTCGGCCACTCGATGGGCGGTCCGATCGTGCTGCTATACGGCGCGCGACATCCGGGGCAGGCGTCCGGTCTCGTCGTCCAGTCGGGATTCGCCCGGTGGGATCCGGCGCGGCTGGTGGAGGGCTATCGGCGGGTCGCGGGCTACGAAGTCGCGGAGCTGGCCAAGCGCAGCTACGCCGGTGCGGACGTGACCGACGAAGAGTCTGATCGCGTCTTCGCGGCCTTCGGCCATCACGTGCCGTCGGAGGAGCGACGGGCGCAGACGCCCGTGAACGTCGCGCTGAACACTCACGGGATGGATCTCGTTCGCCGACTCGACATCGTCGACCAGCTGAGCAACATCGACTGTCCCACGCTCGTGTGCGTCGGCGAGCTGGATCCGGTGACGCCGATCGCCGCGGCCGAAGAGGTCGTTCACGCCCTGCCGGACGGCATCGGGCAGCTCGAGATCATCGCCGACGCCGGCCATTTCACCTGGCTGGACGCTCCGGACCACTACTGGCCGGGTGTCATCGAGTTCGTCAACGGCATCGCCGGTGGTCAGTACCGCCGGCCCTGGACGACCGGCTGACGCGCGTCCACGTGGCCTTCCGCGACCCGAGATGGCACATTCGATGTCACGCGGGACGATTCTCGGGCACAGGGGAGGCACAGCATGGACATGAGGCCACGGGATGACCGCAGACAATAGGTCTGGGCGGAGTTTCGCCTTCCAGCCCGAGGCGCTCCGCCCGGCGCTGCTCGAAGGCTTCGTGCTCGCGATCGCGACCGTGGCGAGCTACTTGCTGGCCGCCCATGGGCTGTCGGCGATTCACTCACTCTCGCCGCTCGATGACCAGATCGGCGGCCTGTGGGCGGTCGTCGCCACCGTGTTCGTCTGCCGCTTCGCGTACCACGAAAGCATCAACGCAGCCGACTCCCGCACGATCGCCACCCTGTTGAGCTTCGCGCTGTGCCTGGCCTACCTCCTGGTGTTTCCGTTCAGCCCGATCGGTCTCGCGGTGATCATCGGCCTGGGCACGGTGATCCTCAAGGTCTTCGGCCATGACAAAGAGATCGTCACGGCGGGAATCACAACCGCGGTCATCCTCGTGATCGCCGCCCCGAATCCCAACCCCTGGGAGGAGCCGATCCTTCGCCTCGCCGACACGCTGATCGGGATCGCCGTCGGAGTCGCCGCCGTCTGGCTGGTACGCGGGCCGATCAGAACGTACGGCTCCGCAGCCACGTAGGGGTCACGCGTCGGGCTTATCGCCGGCCGCCGAGTCGATCAGACGCAGCGTGCGTTCTAGCATCTCGTGGAGGGTGGCGTCGGTCGAGACATCGGTCGTGGCGTCCCAGGCCTCCACGAGGTCCGCGGCGTCGCCGCAGAACCGGCGCATCAGGTCGAACAGCTCGCCGTAGAAGCCCACGAGGAGCGCGATGAGGTGGAGCCGCTCCGGAAACGGCCCTCCCGTGTCGAGGTAGTTCTCGAGCTGGGGTCGAGCCCGGGCCAGCTCGCCGTCGGCCCAGGAACTCGTCGACCGGAGGGCTCGGGCCAGCTGCTCGGGCGTGCCCTGGTCGGCGAAGGTCAAGCGCAGCATGGTCTCGAGCTCGAACACCGGAACGGCTGGCTCCGTGTCGAGCCAGGCCGCGAGAGCACGCCGGCCGGCCGCGGTGATCCGGTACTGCGCCCGTGTTCGGTCGCCCCGGCGCTGGTGGGTAACCCGGGCAAGGCCGGCGTCGACCAGCTTCTTGGGCTCGGTGTAGAGCAGGCTCTCGGACTTGGGCCACACGTAGTGCAGGCTGCGCCGCATCTGCTGGGTCAGCTCGTACGCGGTCCACGGCTGAATCGCCAGCAGTCCCAGCAGCGCGTACGAAGTGGTCGTCAGACGAGGCGGATTCAAGGGGCTCACCTCCCTTGGGCACTACTCAAGTTTGGAGTAGTCTAGCTTTGGTCCAACTTGGAGTAGTTGAGCCGTGGTGATCGGGTCGGGGAACGTTCGCGAGGAGGGGCCCATGGCGGTCGTCGAACAGCTTGCTGGACCGCCCGCGCGAGCGGAGGCCCAGACCGAGCAGCTCCTCCGGGAGTATCTGGAGTGGGTCGGACAACGGCTCACCGCGGACCACGGAGTCGTGTTCGATGACATGGACGCGGCGGTGGCGGCGCACCATCGGGAGTTCACCCAGGAGCTTCCGCACCTACTCGGCCCACGGGGACGTCTTCTCGTCGCCCGGACGAACTCCGAAGTCGTCGGGGTCGGCGCACTCAAACCCGTCGACGCCACAGTGGCTGAGATCAAGCGCATGTACGTGCGGCCGTCGGCGCGCGGCCATGGAATCGGGCGGGAGATCCTGGTGCGGCTGCTGTCGGACGCGCGCACCATCGGCTACCAACTCGCGCGCCTGGAGACCGCCACGTTCATGCGTGAGGCCCATGCCCTGTACCGATCCCACGGCTTCCGGGACGCACCGAAGTTCGATCACAACGAAGCCAGCATGTCCGGCCTCGAGTCCTTCATGCTCTTCATGGAGCTGCGACTCGACCCGGTCGCATGAGCCCTTCGACTCAGGCTTGATGTCCTCGAAGCCGAAGCGCACTCAAGGGCACGATGATGAACACCGCGACGGCCAGGTAGCCGACCAATGCGAAGACCGGGAAGAACAGGCCGAGCAGGGTCATCACGGCGTAGCCCGCCAGGCTAGGCGTGAGGCCCGCGGTGAGCGCCTTCATCTCCTGATCTCCGATCCCGGGCCGCACCAGCCCACTACTGACCGAATAACGCCAGAGGACAGAGACCAGCGCTGACGTCAGCAGCAGGTTGGTCCCGTAGACGGTGGAGGCGACCCGCGCGGCATCGGCCTCCTCGATGTACTCGGCCAACAGCCCGGTGGGGAACGGCAGAAACGACACCACCAGGAGCAGCAGCAGGTTCAGCCGGATCAGAGTCGATGTCGAGTGCTCGAGGTTGTGGGTGACGACGGTGTGCTTGAACCAGATCGCTCCGATGGTCGAGAAGCTCACGAGGTAGGCGAGGTACGACGGCCACTGATCTGCCAGCGCACCAAGCAGATCGTCCTCCGAGCCGCTCGGCACGGCGATGTCCAGCACCAACAGCGTGATGGCGATGGCGAAAACGCCGTCGCTGAACGCCTCCATGCGTCCCGTCCGATAGCGCCCAGCGCTTTCGTCCGGCTCGGTCACAGCACGATTCTGCCCGACTCCCGACGCGACGACGTCGCGAACATGCCGACGATCAGTGCAGTTGAGCCACCCGATCGGCGAAGCGCCGCAGGTAGAGCGGCCAGCCGTCGTCGCCGGCGACGCCGTCGCGCTCGGCCGGCCAGCCCTCGCCGTGGCGCTCGAGGTTTCGGTGCTCGAGCTCGACGCGGGTTCGCTCGGGGGTCTCGGCGACGAAGCGCACCTCCCACTCGCTGGTCTTCTCGCGGTCGGTCTCGATCTGCCATTGCGGGCTGATGTCCCAGCTGAGAAGGACGCGGTTGGGCGGCTCGTACGCGAGGACCCGGGCCCAACGGCACACGCTTCCATCGACACCACGGTCGTAGAGGTGGCCACCGACGCGAGGCTCGAACACCGTCTCGGCGATCTCGGCGCCGAGCATGTTGTGCTCGGGAGGCTTGAAGCTGCCGAAGTCCTCGGTGAAGACCTTGAACGCGCGCTCGATCGGCGCCTCAACGACGATCGACGCGTTCACCGAAGTATCTGTCGCGTGGGTCATGAGATCTCCCTAGGTGGTTGCTCGACGACCGACTTGTAGGCCGCGAGCGTGTTGTTCCAAAACCGATCGAGCTCGGCGCGAAGCGCAGCGAGCCCCTCGGGGTCGACGTGGTAGATGCGCTGCTTGCCGGCCCGGATGTCGATGACAAGGCCGGCGTCTTTCAGCACCTTGAGATGTTGCGAGACCGCAGGCCGGCTGACCGGCAGATCGCTGGCCAGCTCGCCGACCGCCGAGGGGTACGCGGCCAGCCGCTCGAAGATCGTGCGGCGGGTCGGGTCGGCCAGTACGGCCCAGTTGCTCTTCGCGTAAGTCATCACTAACACGTAAGCGTAGCCTTACGCGTTATCGACGTCAACCGGGTCCTCGGACGTACCGCGTAGTTGGGCTTGTCACGAGTGGTCCGATTGGTATGGTGATCCGGCCCGCGAGTGGACTCGGCCGCTTCTGTCCTCTGGAGCCTCGCGCGGACTCGGGCCGCCAACGGCCGATTGCCTACTGGGGGTTGAAAGCCCTGATGCCCACGCATCGACGTATCCTGCCGCGCCCGGAATCCGGTGTGCTCCGTGTCGTGATCGCCTTCGTGCTCTTGGTCAGCGCGCTGGGGGCGGGGCGCGCAGCGACCGGCTCGGAGCCCTCGCTGCTCGCCGAGTCGGCCGCCGCGCAAGATCGGCCGAACGTCGTCGTGATCATGACCGACGACATGCGACAAGACGATCTGCGCTGGATGCCGAACACCCGCCGACTCCTCGCCGTCGCCGGCGCCCGGTTCACCAACTCGTTCGCGCCGTACCCCCTGTGCTGTCCGGCTCGCGCCTCGTTCCTGACCGGCCAGTACACCCAGAACAACGGGGTTTGGTCCAACAAGCCGCCGTTCGCGTTCGCTTCGCTCGACGACACGGGCACCCTGCCCGTCTGGCTCGAGAACGCCGACTACAACACCCTGTTCCTCGGCAAGTACCTCAACGGGTACGGCGGGCAACCGCTGGCCGACGGCAGCTCATCGGTCGAGTACGTGCCACCCGGCTGGACCGATTGGCGCGCCGCCGCCGGTGGCATTCCGGCCAGCGATCCGAACAGCGGCGGGACCTACCGCTACTTCGACATGACGCTCAACATCAACGGCGAACTCGAGGGGAATCAGGGCACCTACTCCACCCGACTGCTCGGCGACCAGAGCGTCGGCCTGATCCGTCAGTACGCGCCGTCGGACCGGCCATTCTTCCTCTGGGCCAACTACGTCGCGCCCCACGACGGCGGTCCCCGCGAGGCCGACGACCCGGCCCGAATCAGGCTCGCAGACGGCCGGATCACCAACATCCGAACCCCGGCAGTCCAGGACCGCTACAAAGGACGGTTCGATGCCGAGATCACCAAGGCTCCCGGCCTTCCGGCCGAGGCCGACGTGTCCGACAAGCCGATCTTCATCCAGAGCCTGCCCCCGATCAACCAGGCCGAGCGGCAGGCGATGCGCGAGGCAGCGCGTCAGCGTGCCGAGTCGCTGGCGATCCTCGACGAAGAAGTGGCCGACACCATCGGCGCACTACGGCAAGCCGGCGAGCTCGGCAACACCGTGGTGATGTTCACCTCCGACAACGGTTACTTCCAGGGCGAGCACCGGATGCGGCAGGGCAAGACCCTGCCGTACGAGCCGTCCCTCCGTACCCCGCTTCTGATCCGCGGCCCCGGCATTCCGTCCGGCGTCACGAGAAGTACGCCGTTCCTCACCATCGACTTCGCACCCACGATCCTGGACGTCGCCAACACCCCGCCGCCCACCTCGATCGACGGCCAATCCCTGCTCACGGCCGCGAAGACCGGCGGGTCCGGCTGGGGTCGCCCGGTGCTCACCCTGACCGGCCCGCAGAAGACCGTCGCCAAGGCCAACGACGCGGGTACGCCGCTCGAAGTCGAGCCGGTCGCCGCACCGGCGGAGCCGTACACGGTCGGAGTCCGAACCCAGCAGTACCTCTACGTCGAGCACCGGTCCGGCGAGATCGAGCTCTACAACATGCGCAACGACCCCGAGCAGCTCGACAACCTGGCGGACGTGGGACGTTACTCCAGCACGCGACAACGGCTCTCCACGATCCTGGACGACCTACGGACCTGCGCCGGCGCCGACTGCCGACGCAAGCTGTCCTCGTGGTGAGGGCGCAGCCGTAGGCGCACGACGGTCAATCACGGTCGAGGAACTCCCGGGTGAGCGTGTCCGCCACCCAGGATTCGTACTGGTCCGGGGCCCAGGTCCGGGTCACGGTGAGCAGGTGGAACAACTCCGGGCTGAGCAGTGCGCTGTAGTGCTCGGCTGCCAGGTCGAACTCGAGGCCCGGCCGCAGCGCGTCCCCGAGCACGGCGCGCAGGTTTCGGGACTGGGTGTCGAGTCGTGAGGCGAGCATGCGTTCCTGGAGATCGGCGGCGAAGGGGTGTCCGTCGGCGGCGGCGCGGAGGACAGCGTGGATCGGGCTGGCTCGTCCGAGGGTCTCGCAGCTGAGGCCGACCAGACGACGAAGTCGTTCTGCCGGGTCGGGCAGTGCTGCGAAGCTGCGGATCCGGTCTTGTTGTGCGCTCCGGTCGGGGTCGTTCGGGCCGGTAACCGCCATTGCCCAGACGCCCTCGAGAAGTCCCTTCTTGCCTCCCAGGGAGGCATAGATGGTGTCCGGGGAGACGCCGGCCGCCTCGGCGACGCCCTTCACGGTGGTGCCGCCGTAGCCGCGGGTGAGGAACAGGGTGCGCGCCGCCGCGAGAACGCGGTGCCGGGTCTGGTCGGCTTGCTCGGCCCGCAGCGGTGAGTGGTACGCCCTCGGAGCCTTGACATTCCCGCTCATGTGGAGGATCGTACTCGACATATATTCATTCCAGTCCTACTCGGACGGATTATGGGCGTAGGCCATGGAGACAGCGCGTCTGGAGTACGAACAGCGAGGTGCCGGCCCGGCGGTGTTTCTGGTGCACGCCGGCGTCCACAGCTCGTGGTTCGCGCCCATGTACGAGGAGCGGTCGCTGGACGGGTTCCGCGTG
>Ga0081455_10003872_pt1 | contig 17048 bp, 18 predicted proteins | sample TabmetS3T2R1_FD_70207 | JGI IMG/M metagenome (GOLD analysis project Ga0081455, IMG submission 70207) | Tabebuia heterophylla rhizosphere microbial communities from the University of Puerto Rico - S3T2R1 | ecosystem: Host-associated > Plants > Roots > Rhizosphere ...
TGTGTCTCACCCGAAATCTGTCAATTTCTGTAAGTCCTTCACTTATAGCCACTTCAACTCATCGCGTTAAAAAGTGCAGAGCTGGCCATTCTCTTGCATTATCTGGGGCCGCTTGAACCCCATTCTCAAAACTTCAGTTCGTCGCAAGGCGGTCTGGGGACCGAAACGTCTGGCCATCGCGAGCCTGGCGTTCGTCCTCTTTGGCGCCAGCCGGTCCGCGTTCGCCCAGGGCCCCACCAAGCTTGACGCCGATCTGCAGTCCCGCGCGACGGCAGGCAGCGCGTTGCGCACGACTCGAGTCATCGTGACACTCGCGCCCGGCGGTTCGTTGCCGGCCGCAGTGCAGCGCTACGACCGCACCGGCAAGCTCTCGACTATTAACGGTCACGTCCTCGACGTGCCCGACAGCCTGCTGACGGAGCTCTCGACTAACGCGAACGTCGCGCACGTACACGGTGATCTCGACGGAGTGACGATACGCCGCGCGCGGTTTCCACTTGTGGGCATAGGCGAACCCGGCGACGGCGCCCTCGAGCGTCGCCACGAGCCACGGTAGCGGGATCGCCGCGACATGCGCGAGCCGTTGCGCCATCTCCGCGGGCGTCACCGGCTCCTCTTCGAACGTGATCGTGCTCGTCGCGATGAAGTGGTTGTAGATGTCGGCGAGGCTCGCGGCATCGTCCGCGGTCGCGCTGCGGACGTGCGCGCCGGTCACGGACAATCCGGCGCGGCGGCGTCGATCACGTAGACGGGCGCGAATCCGCCGCCCATCGTCCGGAAGTTCGTCGTCTGTCCCTGGTAGAGCCGCGCGGCCACGGAGAGGATGTTACCGGCGTAGACATAGCAGCGGATGTCGACCTTGAACGATTGATCGACGCCTGCCATCGAGCGCCGCCGCTCGCCGGGCGCCGCGACCGCCTGTGCCACGTAACCGCCCGACATGATGTCCGCGAACACGCGCTTCGTGAGCTTGTCGCCGCGATACGTGCCGCGGCTGCCGAATCCGGAACGCGGCTTGAAGAACCAGTTCCTGCGATCGCGCCACCATTCGTCGGCGTCACCGGCAACCTCCCGCGTCGCGGGGATGCAGCGCGTGAGCGTCGCGATGGACTCCGCGTCGGCGCCGAGCGGCGCCAGCGCGCCGGCATCGCTGAGCAACGTGAGGTTGCGCTTGTCGGCGTACAACGCGTGCGCACGCGGATGCGGCGTGATCACGGCGAGGCCCGCTTCATACGCTCTCGCGAGCGTCGCGTTCGCCGGCGCCGCGAAGTGGAAATCGGTGAGGCGGTTGTAGACGAGGTCGATGGCCTCACCGTGACATCGCAACGCGTCACGCTCGATGACGAGCTCCGCGGGAGCGGCGATGTGCGCGCGGATGCCGTGCGATTCGAACAGCGCCTGCGCGAGCCGGAACTCCGGATAGAGGAACTGACCGCGGGGATCTTCGTCGACGATGGCGATGCTGCGCAGGGGGCGTTCTTGTCCCGCGAGCGCCCATTCGTGCGCGAACATCGAAAGGATCGCCGCTTCGAGCGCGTCGGCGGACGGCAGCTCGTCGAGCAAGGGGCTCATCAGATTGCAGCACGGCTGCTGCGCGCGCCGCGACGCGATCCCGAGGAACGCACCGCCTGCGTTGGTGTTGATCTCGATGAGGCGCGGGCCCTCCGTCGTGACATGGAAATCGAATCCCATGAAGACGCCGGCGGCGTGCGGGTCGATGCGCGCCAACGGCGGCGCCGCGCCGAGCACCGCGTCCTGGTAGCGCGAGTCGTGCGTCAAGGTTTCCACGGCGCGGATCAGGCTGCGCATCTGCTCGAAGTCTCCGCGGCCGAGGAAGACGGGCGCGTCGGAGAACAGGTGCGGATGGGAGACCGCGACCGGCGGTGATGTGCCGAGAACGGCGTCCAGATCCGCGCGTGCCGCCGGCACGTAGTCCACCGAACAAGGGCAATCGCGATTCAGCGATGCCGCGGCATGGCGCGCGAGCGGGCTCATGCGCGCGCCTCCCGCGGCGCGAGCGCGCGCAGCAGCAGGACGCCGAGCGCTGCGCCTACCAACTGCGCAGCCACGAATCCGCCGATGTCGACGGGCCGAATGCCCGCAAACGTATCGCTCAGGCTGCGGCCGATCGTGATCGCGGGATTCGCGAACGACGTCGACGCCGTGAACCAATAGGCCGCGCCGATCCATGCGGGCACGCGCCACGCCGCAGCGTCGATGCCCGGCGAGCGGAATGCGACGACGATGAGGCCAGCAGATGCGACCGCTTCGGACAGCCACTGCGCGAAACCGCTGCGCGCGTGGCTCGACGTCTGCAGCAACGCCAGGTCGAACATGGCGTTCGCGAGCAGCGCCCCCACGCAGCAGCCGAGGACCTGCGCGAATAGATAGACGACCGCGGTCCGGGCATCGATCTGCCGGTTCATGAGCGCCACCGCGCTCACGAGCGGATTGAAATGTGCGCCGCTCGTCGGGCCGAGCGTCGCGATGAGCGCTCCGAGGACGAACACGGTTGCCAGCGTGTTCGCGAGCAGCGCGACGGCGCCGTTGCCCCGGCGAGCCGTTCGGCCATGACGCCGGACCCGACGACGCACGCCGTCAGCAGCAGTGCGCCGGTGAACTCGGCGCCGGCCTTGCGCGCGATCACGCGACTGCGTCGGTCGGCTGGCTCGTTCCGATTTCGCGCAGGCGTTCCTGCAGCTTCACCCGATCGAGCGAGCGGATCGGGAGGCTCGTGAAGATCTTGATGCGGCTTTCGAGCTCCCGGAATGCCTGGCGAAAAGCGAGCCATTTGTCGGTTTCGGAGCCTTCGACGGCTGCGGGGTCGGGCACGCCCCAATGTGCGGTCATGGGCTGCCCCGGCCAGATCGGACAGGCTTCGGCGGCCGCGTTGTCGCAGACGGTGAACACGAAGTCGAGCGCCGGCGCGCCGGGCTTCTCGAACTCGTCCCAGCTCTTCGAGCGCATGCCGTCGGTCGGCATCTTCATCTGCCGCAGCAGCTCGAGCGCGATGGGATGGACCTTGCCCTTCGGGGCGCTGCCGGCGCTGTAACCGACGAAGCGTCCGCGGCCCCAGTGGTTGACGAGCGCCTCGGCGAGGATGCTCCGCGCGGAGTTGCCGGTGCAGAGGAACAGGACGTTGAAGGGGCGGTCGGCCATGGCGACGTTCTCGTGGGTCAGAACAATTTGTGAGACATGAACGCGGAGCTCGCGGGGCAGATGTCCGCGAACTCGCGCGTGCCGCGGATCGCAGGCGGTGCGCTCTCGCGGGCAGCGCGTGTGTACCCATGCTTCGCGAAGAACGGCTCCGCGGTCGTGGTCAGTAGATAGAGCTCGCGAACGCCGAGCGTCCGCGCGTGCTCTTCCGCGCGCGCCAGCAGCATCGCGCCGTCGCCGCGGCCACGCCGTGCCGGCGACACGACGAGCGAGCGCAGCAACGCGACGTCGCCGAGCAACTCGAGCCCGACGAGGCCCGTCGGCGCGTCGCGCGCGCCCGAGTAGAAGAAATGCTCGCAGTGCGCGGCCGTGAGGTCGGAGGTCGGCAGTTGTGCCGCCTCGAGCAGCGCCATCGCGGCTTGCAGGGAAGGGCGCGGTGAGATCCCGGGCTGCATCGTCATTGGAGCCTCACGCGGCCGACCTGCGCCGCGGCTTCACTGGGCGCGGCGCGCAGGTTGCCGCGCACGAGGTCGCGCTCGCCGCGCAGCAGTTGTCCGTGAGATAGCCGACGAGCTCGTTCATGTTCACGTAGTCGGCGCTGTAGATGAGCTGGCGGCTCGCGCGCGTCTGCACGATGAGGCCGGCGCGGCGCAGCGCGTGCAGGTGGAACGTGAGCGACGAGGGAACGAGGCCGACGCGTTCCCCGATCCGCCCGGCGGGGAGCCCCTCCGGTCCCTGCTCGACGAGCAGGCGGTAGATCGCGAGACGATGTTCGTGCGCGAGCGCTCCCAGCGCATCGATGACCTGATTCGTCTTCATGGTGCCGTACGATATTTCGTCGATCGTCGAAATGTCAATCGCAGGTTGATGAACGCGCCCGGCCGCGTAAGCTTGCGCACGCACGGGAGGCTCCATGTACAGACGCAATCGCATCGCGGGTCTCGCCGCGACACTCACGTTGTTCGTCGTTCCCGCGTTCGCCTGCGGCGACCGCATCGGCGCCAATGGCCTGAACCTCACGAGCGCCTCGCTCACGGATCTCACGGCAGCGCTCGCGGCGCACAAGACCACGTCCGTCGCGCTCGTGAAGGCCTATCTCGCACGCATCGCGGCCTGCAACGGCGAGCTGCACGCGATCATTTCAATCGCGCCGAATGCGCTCGAAACCGCCGCGGCCATGGACGCCGAGCGCGCCGCCGGCAAGCTCCGCGGTCCGCTGCACGGCATCCCGGTCGTCATCAAGGACAACATCGACTTCGCGGGCATGGTGACGACGGCCGGCTCGCTCGCACTCGCGGACAACCTGCGCGTGCGCAGTGCGCCGCTCGTCGACCGGCTCGAAGCCGCGGGCCTCATCGTCATCGCGAAGGCCAACCTCTCGGAGTGGGCCAACTTCCGTTCGGACAATTCCTCGAGCGGCTGGAGCGCGGTCGGCGGTCTCGCCGTGAACCCCGTGAACCGGCTGCGCACGGCCTGCGGCTCGAGCTCGGGCTCCGCGGCCGCCGTCGCCGCGCATCTCGCGCCGCTCGCGGTCGGCACCGAGACGAACGGCTCGATCGTGTGCCCGTCGTCGATCACGGGTCTCGTCGGCCTCAAGCCTACCGTCGGCCTGATCGCGGGCGAGGGCATCGTGCCGATAAGCCACACGCAGGACACCGCGGGCCCGATGACGACACGCGTCGCGGACGCCGCGTTGCTGCTCGGCGCGCTCGCGAAGACGCCGACCGACTACCGCGCCGCGCTCGCGCCGGGCGCACTCAAGGGCGTGCGCCTCGGCGTCGCGCGTTTCATCCGCGGCTTCTCGCCGCAGACGCTCGCGGTGTTCGGCGCCGCGCTCGAGAAGCTCAAGGCGGCGGGCGCCGAGCTCGTCGACGTGAATCAATACGACGAGAACGCGCCCGGCGAGCTCGAGATGACGATCCTGCTCACGGAGTTCAAGGCGGACCTCAACGCCTATCTATCGACGGCGCCGCCCGCCGTGAAGACGCGCACGCTCGCGGACCTCATCGCGTTCAACACGGCGACGCCGCGCGAGCTCGAGTTCTTCGGCCAGGACGTCTTCGAGCAGGCCCAGGCGGCGAAGGGCCTCGACGATGCGGACTACCGTGCGAAGCTCGCACAGGCGTTGTCGCTCACGCGCGAGCAGGGCATCGACAAGCTGCTCGCCGAGCACCGCGTCGTGGCGCTCATCGCGCCGACGACGGGACCCGCATGGATGATCGATCTCGTGAACGGCGACCGCGGCACGGGCTCGTCGTCCTCGCTCGCCGCGATGGCGGGCTATCCACACCTCACGGTGCCCATGGGACGCGTCGCGGGCCTGCCCGTCGGCCTGTCGTTCATCGGCAAGGCGAACGACGAGCAGACCCTGCTGTCGCTCGGATACGCGTACGAGCTCGCGCGCGGCGACTGACTACTGGATCAGGATGTCGGTGACGAAGAACTTCGGCAGCGCGTCGGCCGAGGCGTTCTGCAGCCAGATGCCGTCGATCATCCTGTCTTCGGACGCGATGTTCACGAGCGGTACCTCGACCTTCGTCCAGCCCGTGTTCGAGAGCTTGACGACCTTGCCTTCGCCGTTCGTCTTGCCTTCGGTGAGCATGAAGAGACGCACCTCGCCCGCGGGCGCGGAGCCCTGTATGAGGAAATCGATCTTCTTGAGGCCCACGGTGCTGAACGGCGCGTGATGCAGGTAGAGCGCCTGCCAGCCGGCGGCTTCCACCTTGATGGGCCGGCGCGGGCTGCCCGAGAGCTCGACGGAAAGCTCGGTCTTCGCCCAGCTCCAGTTTTCCCAGCCCTCGCCGAGCTTCGTGTCGTACACGTTGATTTCCGCGGCCGGCGGCGGTTCCGCGGGCTTGTCCTTCTTGTCGGCGGCCAGGCTTGCAGACATGCCGAGAACGAGGGCGGCGGCGAGCGCGCCCCGGACGATGAGCTTCATGTTGGATCCCCCCAAATAGTGTTCCGCGCGGGCCGAACACTACCGCCGAATCAGAACGCCAGCCACTCTCCGGATAGTCGATATTCGGTCCCACGCATGCCACGTTTGAATCGCCCGTAGCGGTCGTCGACGGAGAACCCGCCGAGATCGAGCGCCCGGCAGCCCGCGAGTTTCATCTCGATCACGCTGTTCCACATGAGGAAATTGCCGGCCGCCACGCGGCGCCCGGCCTCGCCGAACCAACCGATGAAATTCTCGGCGTGCTGGCCGAAGCGAACGATGAGTGTCGCCGCCTGCGGTTCGCCGTCGACGATGGCCTGCAGCACGCGGAAGCCCCGCGGCGCCGCCTCGACGACGGCGCGCACGAACCCCGCCGACGGGCCGGAGAAATTCTTGTCGCGCATGTTTTCGAGGTGGCGCTCGAGCAGCCACTCGACCACGTCGCGGTCGGTGCGCACGCGCAGCGTCACGCCGCTCTTCTGCGCCTTGCGCAGCTTCGTGCGCCACTCCGACGACAGCGTGGCGTGGATGTCGTCGAGGGGCGGCGAGAGATCGATCAGCGCCGATCCCCACGCGAACGTGTTGCGCAAATGGAAGCCCGCGGCGCGCATCGCGCGAGCGGAGTCCTCTGCGCCCGGCAGCGCGGGCGCGACGAGCAGCAGGCCGCGGCGCAGGAAGCGATGGCGGCGCCGCAGCGCGCGCAACACCGCGTCGCGCGTCGCGGCGTCCGGATCGCGCTCGAAGAACAACGGGCCGCGATTGATGCGCGCGACCGGAAAACCTGCGAAACGCTTCACGAGCACCTGCGCGAGCGCGAGCGGGCGGCCGTCGTCGGAGAACACGAGCCGCTCGACGCCCCAGCGTTCCGCGCGCTTGCCCTCGCCATAGCAGGAACTCTGCGGGAAATGCGGCTGCGGTACGTATGAGTACAACGCGTCCCATTCCGCACGGTTCGCGACCGGCGTGACGATGACGTCCGTAGGACTCACGGGCTCGATGGCAACCGTATTCAGCATGCGGCGCCGACCGCTTCGGCCCGCGCGGGCCGTCGCACGATGGGCGTGGCAGGAGCGCGCTTGAGATCCTGGACCACCCACTTGTACTTGCCGCTCGGCAGGCAGGCGATGTGATCGACGAGATCGATGAGCGCGTTGATGCGCGGCGACACCTGCGTCGCGAGCCGCTCCAGCACCTGCGCGCCGTCGTGCGCCGTGTAGTTGGGCCCGGGGACGAGACGGATGACCCAGCGATCCGCGGCGGTCTGCACCACCTGCGCCTTGCGCACGTTGCGCAGCCCGTCGAACGCGAAACCGATGACGGTCGAGTTCACGGGACGGCCATCGAGGTCATAGAGCTGGTCGGCGAGACGGCCACCGATGCTTTCGATGACGGGATACGTGCGGCCGCAGGGACAGGGCTCGCGGCTCCAGCGCGCGGTATCGCCCATGCGGTAACGGATGAGCGGCATGACGTGGTTGTGGAGCGCGGTGCCGACGACCGTGCCGTCGCCGTCGGTGGGTCGGCCGTCCTCGTCGAGGATCTCGACGATGCCGTACTCGGGATTGACGTGCAGGCGGCCGTGATCGCACTCGGCCGCGAAGCCCACGCGCTCGGCCATGCTGTAGAAGTCGAACACGCGCGTGCGGAACACCGACTCGATGCGCCGGCGCTGGAAGTCGTAGAGCATCTCGGAGCCGGTGATCACGGCCTTGAAGCGCAGCGGCACGCCCGTCTCCTCGACGAGCGTCGCGAGCTCGTACGCGGCCGATGGATAGGCGCGCAGCAGTGTCGCGCCGTAGTCTCGCAGCTCGCTCGCGAAGGCGTGCGCGTTGCGCTTGTTGAGGTGCCGCGTCGAGAGGATCAGCTGGCCGCCGACGGGGTCGCGCAGCCAGAACGGCGGCCGGTCACGGCCGATCGGCACGACGGCGTCGCCGCGCAGCACGGCCTGCCGCTCGCCGGGCTCCCAGCCGGCCCACTGCCAGTGCTGGCGATGGAACGCCTGCTCCCACAGTACGGAAGCAACGCTGCGGTGCACGTCGAGTGGCGTGCCCGTGGTGCCGCTCGTGGCTGCGACGGTAGTTAGGTGGCGGTTCGGCGCGCGCCCGCCCGCGAAGAAGTCGAGCGGCCTGGCGAGCAGCGTCGCCTTGTCGACGACCGGGAATTCCGCGAGCACGTGCGCGAGCGGATAACGCGCGGGTGCCGCGGCCGCAATGCGTGCGTAGGCGGGCACGCGGCGCGCCACGTGCAACAGGCGCGAGAGCAGGTATTCCTGGCGTTCGCGGTGCACGGCGGGATCGAGTCCCTCGCGGCTGCGCAGCTCCGTGCACTGGTGGACGACCCACGGATTGCGGCGCATCGCGTGGCGGAAAGCGTACTTCAGTGAGGGGAAGTCCAATCCAGTCTCCCGCTGGGTTATGGGCGGGATTTATAGCCTTCGCGGCCTTCGTCACGCAGCGCGCGAGGACGCTGGCAGCATGTAAGCCGAATCTGTCATGGCCTGTCCGGGGCGACGTTACACTCGCAGCCCTCGAAGGAGGGGGACCCATGAAGCACTGCATCGTTGTTTGCCTCGCGCTCGCGGCGGGCGGCCCGGTATTCGCGGCCGCCACGGAGAACCCGGCCGAGTGGCATTCGCTGTTCAACGGCCACGACCTTGCGGGGTGGACGGTCAAGATCAACAAGCACCCGCTCGGCGACAACTACAAGAACACCTTCCGCGTCGAGGACGGCGTCATCAAGGTGAGCTATGACGGGTACGACAAGTTCGACATGCAGTTCGGCCATCTCTACACGGACCAGGCCTACGGCAGCTACATCCTCAGGCTCGAATACAAGATCACGGGCACGGCGGTTGCGGACTCGCCGCCGTGGGCGAAGCTCAACAGCGGGGTCATGGTCCACTCCCAGTCGCCGCTGACGCTCGGGCTCAACCAGGCATTCCCGGTGAGCATGGAATTCCAGTTCCTCGCGACCGGCGCGACCGCGGGCAAACAAACCGCAAACGTCTGCACGCCCGGCACCAACCTCGAGATGAACGGCAAGCTGCTGCTCGACCACATCATCGACTCGAAGTCGAAGTTCTACCCGGAAGACGAATGGGTCCCGGTCGAAGTGGAAGTGCACGGCAACGCCGAAGTGATTCATCGCATCAACGGAGTCGAAGTGCTTCGCTATCAGCGCCCGCAGCTCGACCCGCGCGACGATGACGCCAAGGCGCTCATGGCCGCGGGCGCGCCGCTGCAGATCGGCTTCGGCCACATCGCGCTGCAGGCCGAGAGCCAGCCCGTCTGGTTCCGCAACATCCGCATCAAACCGCTGGACCGATGACGGCAGGCTGGCAGCGCGAGCTCGCGCAGGCGATCACCACGCCCGAAGAACTCTTCGCATCGCTCGATCTCGATACGGCCGATCTCGAGGCCGCGCGTGCGGCGGCAGGCGCCTTCGGATTGCGCGTCACGCGCAGCTTTCTCGCGCGCATGCGCCGCGGCGATCGTGCGGACCCGCTGCTGCGACAGGTCCTGCCGCTCGGCGACGAGTTGCGCGACGTCGCCGACTACGGACCGGACCCGCTGCACGAACGGGCCGCGTTGCGCGCGGCGAACCTGCTGCACAAGTACGACGGCCGCGCGCTGCTCATCACGACCCAGGCCTGCGCGATCCACTGCCGTTACTGTTTCCGGCGCGAGTTTCCGTATTCGGAACAGGAAGGACGCTGGCGCGCGGCGTTGCGCGTCATCGCGGAGGATGCGTCGATCGAGGAGGTCATCCTGAGCGGCGGCGATCCGCTGTCGTTGTCGGATGCGAATCTCGAGCAGATCACCGCCGCGCTCGCCGGGATTCCGCACGTGCGCCGTATCCGCGTGCACACACGCCAGCCGATCGTGCTGCCCGCGCGCGTGGACGAGGGGCTGTGCGCCTGGCTGCGCGGCGTGCGACAGCCGGTGGTTTTCGTCGTGCACGCGAACCATCCGAACGAGATCGATGCGGACGTGCGCGCGGCGTGCGGGAAACTGCGCGCGGCAGGCGCGACGTTGCTCAACCAGTCGGTCCTGCTCGCCGGCGTCAACGATGCCGTGGAGACGCTCAGCGAGCTTTCGGAAGCGCTGTTCGATGCCGGCGTTTTGCCTTATTACCTGCACCTGCCCGACCGGGTCCGCGGCACCGCTCATTTCGCCGTCGATGAGACGCGCGCTCGCGCGATCATGACCGGGCTCGCCGCCCGGCTGCCGGGGTACCTGGTGCCCCGTCTCGTGCGCGAAGTCCCCGGCGCGCCCGCGAAGATGCCCGCCGCCTGACCACCCCCGCCTCGCGGGTGCGTTTCCAAGGAATCGCGCAGCGGGTCCGTCTGACTCCCGAAGCGCAAGATAGGGGCCGGATGGACGACCTGGCATTGATTCGGCGGGCACAGGCGGGGGACGCGGCGGCGTTCTCGGCGCTCGTCGAGCTCCATTACGACACCATCCACCGCTTCGCCTGGAAGTGGTGCGGCCACGCGGCCAACGCCGAGGACATCGCCCAGCTCGCGTGCATCAAGCTCGCGGCGAGCCTCGCGCAGTACCGGTTCCAGGCCGCGTTCACGAGCTGGTTGTACCGCCTCGTCGTGAGCTGCGCGCAGGACTGGCAACGCGGCCAGCGGCGCCACGATCACGACGCGCTGCCGGCCGACGAGCCCGGCGACGACGCCACGCGACCCGAGGACGGCATCTATCTACTGCAGGTGCTCGAGCAGCTCGGCCAGCTCGGCGAGGGCATGAAGGAGACGGCCCTGCTCGTGCACGCGGAAGGCCTGAGCCACGCCGAGGCAGGGCAGGTGCTCGGAGTCTCCGAATCGACGATTTCCTGGCGCATCCACGTCATCCGCAAGGCGCTCGCGCGCGAGGAAACGAGGACGGTTTTCGCATGAAGGTTTCCACGACGGCATACGAGCGCGCGCTGTCGCGTGCGAAGGCTCCCGCGCCGCGCGCGGGCGCCCGCGAACGTGCGCGCGATGCCGCGCTCGCCGAGTTCGCGCGCGTGCAGGCCGCGAACGAGCTCACGAGTGTTTCCCAAGATTCCGGCGCCGAACCGCGTCCTTCCCGCATCGAACAACGACGCGGGAGATTTCCGATGTTCTGGATGCAGCGCAGGAGTTTGTTTGGCGCGTTCGCGAGCGCGACCGTCGTGCTGTTTGCGACGGCGATGCTGTGGCCCGTGATCTCGGGCCGGGTCGACCTGCGCGAATTCACGGGATACGAGACCGAACTACCCGCGGCGCAACCGCCGCCCGCCCGGCAGGTCGCGGCGCAGCCCGTGGCGGCGAAGCCGGCGCCGCCCGAGGAAACGCGCGCTGAGCCGTTGGCCGCTGCGCGCGGCGGTGCTCGGCAGGAGATGCCGGCGCCGGGCACGCAAGCCGCCACGAGCGGCGATCGCCCCGTCATCGTCCGCCCGGATGAAAAGGGGCGCGTGAACATCCGGGTCCAGCCCGCCGCGGAGCCTGTCGCACCGGTGTATGCGAATGCAAAATCGCCCGCCGAGGTCGCGGAGGGCTTCCGGCAATTGCAGCGGGAGCAGGGCGCGAACCGGCCCGCGCCGGCGAGGATCGTCGATGAGATTCAAATCTTACCGAATGCGCAGGCGCTGGAGCGGAAGCCGGGCGTCGTCGTGGCGAACCAGCCGCAAGAGATGGACGAGCTTCAGGAATCCGTCGTCGTCACGGGCGCACGCGGGGAGTTGCACGCCAGTGCGTCGCGGAGCCGACTCAAGAAGGACAAGGACCTGATCGAGGCGCGCAACAACGCCGCGCCTCCCGCGCCACCTCCCGCCGGACGAGTCGTCACACCCGAGGAAGTCCAGGCGCTGCGGCGCGCCGCCGAAGGCGACGACAAGTTCCAGCACTTCGATTCGAATCCCATCAAGCGCGTCGCCGAGGAGCCAGTGTCGACGTTCTCCGTCGACGTCGACACGTCCTCGTACAGCTTCGTGCGCCGGATGCTCAACGAGGGCCGCCTGCCGCAGAAGGATGCGGTGCGCGTCGAGGAGATGGTCAACTACTTCGACTACGCGTGGCCCAGGGCTGCGTCGCGCGAAGCGCCGTTCGAGCCCACGATCGCGGTGACCGACTCCCCGTGGAACAGGGGCCGCAAGCTCGTGCACGTCGGCATCAAGGGCTACGACGTGCCGCGCGACGGCGCGCCCGACGTCAACCTCGTGCTGCTGCTCGACGTGAGCGGCTCGATGGACCAGCCCGACAAGCTGCCGCTCGCGGTGCAGTCGATGGAGCTGCTGCTCGGTAGTTTGAAGCCCACGGACACGGTCGGCATCGTGGTCTATGCCGGCGCCGCGGGCACCGTGCTCGAGCCGACGCCCGTCAGGGAAAAGCAGAAGATCGTCGACGCGCTGCGCAGTCTCACGCCCGGCGGCTCGACCGCGGGCGCGGAAGGCATCGAGCGCGCCTATCAACTTGCGCAGCGCAACTTCCGCAGGGGCGGCGTGAACCGCGTGCTGCTCGCGACCGACGGCGACTTCAACGTGGGGCTGGACTCGACCGAGGAGCTCAAGGGCTACGTCGAGCGCCAGCGCGAGAAGGGCGTGATGCTGTCGGTGCTCGGCTTCGGCGAGGGCAACTATCGCGACGAGCTCGCGCAGGCGCTCGCGCAGAACGGCAACGGAGTCGCGGCGTACATCGACACGCTGAGCGAGGCGCAGAAGGTGCTTGTCGACGAGTCGTCGGGCACGCTGTTCACGATCGCGAAGGACGTGAAGATCCAGGTCGAGTTCAATCCGGCCGCGGTCGCCGAGTACCGCCTCGTGGGCTACGAGACACGCGCGCTCAAGCGCGAGGACTTCAACAACGACGCGGTCGATGCGGGTGACGTCGGTTCGGGCCACACCGTGACCGCGATCTACGAGATCACTCCCGTGGGTTCGGAGGCGACGAGCGTCGACCCGCTGCGCTATGGCGCGAACGCCGCGCCGGCCGGTGCGCGTGCCGCCGAGTACGGCTTCGTGAAGGTCCGCTACAAACTACCGGACGAATCGAAGTCGCGGCTCATCTCGAAGGCGATCCCGATCGGGGCCGGGTCGTTGCCGGTGCTCGTCGAGCGCGAAGTGCGCTTCTCGACGGCAGTGGCGGGATTCGCGCAGCTGCTGCGCGGCGGCCAGCACACGGGCGCGCTGACCTTCGACGACGTCATCCATGCCGCGCAGGGCGCGAAGGGCGACGATCCCTTCGGTTACCGCACGGAGTTCGTGCAGCTCGTGCGCAAGGCGAAGTCCGCGCGCGGGATGTGAGGACGGCGGCGTGCCTGCGGTACCAGGCACGCCGCATTTTCCGGGCGCGGGTTACTTCTGCGTCTTGACCTTGTAGCCCGCGGGCACGTCGAAGCGGTCGCCGGCGACGTCACCCGTCTCGACCTTCGTCACGGTGGTCGTGATCTCGCCCGCGGCGAGCTTGCCCATCATCGCGGCCATTGGCCCGCTGCCCGTCGCGGAAATGTTCACGTGGCTCTCGAGCGCCATGCCGGCCTCCGCCATCTTGCGCGTGAGCTCGGCATACGCCCTGGCTTGCGCGGCGCCGGTCGGCGACTTGACCGTACGCGGATCGCCGAAGATGAAGCCCGAGTCGGCCGACGCGCGATAGAAGGCCTGGTAGTCCTTGAGGCCGGGCACATCGGTGGAGAGGCAGACCGTGCCCGCGAGCACCATCGTGAGATCCATGCCGTCGCCCGAGTGACCCGTGGGGCTGAACGGCAGGGACACGTTGACGTCGTGCACCGAGCACGAATAGCCCGCGATCGACTTCGTCTGGCCCGTCTTCCTGAGCGTGGCGCTCAACGAGCCCACGCCGACCTTGCCGAGCTCGTCCGCGATGGCGTCGAGCGGAGTAATGGTCGCCGACTTCTTGTTGTCGTCGATGTCGATGAAACGCCGGCCGTCGATGTCGATGACGAGCGATGTCGCGCGGCCGCCGACCGTGGATTCGGAGCGCATGCGATTGCCCTTGATCGCGGTGCTGCCGTTGCCACCGAGATTCATGATCATGACCTTGCCGGCCGTCGTCGTGGAGACCGTCACGTCGGCATGTGCCGTCGATAGCGAGGCCACGACGAGGGTGGCGCCGAGGATTCCTTTCTTCATTGTGCTTCCCTTCTGTTGGGCTCGAAAAAAGCCGGTGCCTGTATACCGAAGATCCGCGGAATCCGCCGCTGTCTCGTCGCGCCGACAGCGCAGGGAGCCGGATTTCCCATAACACGCCCGCCGCGGCATGGTAGTTAGCCCTGCGCGGCCCGGCAATCCGTTACACTGCGGGACGTACGACCGGGGGAGTGTCATGAAGCCAGCCATCCTGATCGCGCTGCTCGCAGTCGCGCAGTCGGCCACCGCCGATACCGTGAAGCTCGAGCCGGGCCCCTTCGAGTTCCCGACACGCCTGGGACCGCTCACCTACGAAGGTCCACCGCACCGCTACGACCAGCCGGAGCTCGGGGTCTCGTACAAGTTCTCCGCGCCCGGCATGACGCTCGACATCTATGTCTACGATGGCGGCCACAAGGACATCCCCGATGGCGCGGAATCGGCGGCGCTGTGCGGGGAGTTCACCGGGCTCGAGCACATGCTGCTCCAGTACCCCGACTACCGGAATTCGAAACTCGACATCGAGCAGATGGCGTTGCTCGCACCGCCGTCGACGGACCTGCTCGTGCGCGAAGCGGCACTGGAGTTCGAGTTCAAGGGCAGGCCCGCGCGTTCGTACCTGTGGATGACGGGCGGCGCCGGCAATTTCGTGAAGCTGCGTTTCACGGCGGTCGACGCCGCCCGCGAGGAAACGCCGGAAGCGCGGCGCGCGATCCTGGCCGCGCTCGGTGCGGCGCTGCGGCCGCACGTGAATCCCGAGCCGCCGCGCGCGCCGCCGTCGGGCAAGAAGGAAATCACCATCAACATCAGTTCAGGCGCGTCTTCATCCGATATGCAGTTCTCGATGATGTACGCGGGGGCCCTGGCCGCGAAGCTCGACGAGGGCGGGCCGGACGCGATGCCGCGGTGCGCGGGGCCGATCGTGCCGACCTACGAGCAGGAGTTGGCGGCCTTGCAAACCGCGCTCGCGGTGAGCGGCGGAACGAAGCTCGGGAAAAAACTCATCGAGGCGCAGAAGGCGGGCTTCCTCGAGGAAGCCGTGTGGGCGGTGCGCCATCGGGATGAGTGGGGAGACACGGCGCCCGAGGGCGTCGATCTCGCCGCCTTCCAGCCCTGGGCGCGGAAGCATCTGAAACGCTTCCAATACACGGACGTCGGTGGGGTCGTCGCCGGAGCAGGGCGGCCGCTGCCCATCGAGACGATCGCGCCCTGAAGGGCCATTAATAAGAGCAGGTTGCAAATAAGAATCCTTCTCATGTAGCGTTCGCGGACCTTTTCCACCCGGATCCGCACGTTCGATGAATTCCCGCATGCGCATGCAGGTGTATCGCACCACCCACCTGCTGCATTGGATCAGCGCAGCGGTGTGTTTCGCGGCGCTGCTGCTGTTCACGATCACGGGCATCACGCTCAATCACGCAGCGTCCATCTCCGCGCGGCCCGAGGTACGCACGCACTCCGCCCAGTTGCCCGCGGAGCTGCGTCCGGGGCTCGCCGCGGGAGCGACGCCGCTCGACGCGAAGCTCGCCGGCTGGATCGACCGCGAGTTCGGCATCGACGTTTCGGCTTCGGTCCCCGAATGGTCCGACGAGGAACTCTATCTTTCGGCTCCCGGCCCGGGACGCGATGCGTGGGTTTCGCTCGACCGCGCCACGGGGGCTGCTAAATCCGAGTCCACGGACCGTGGCTGGGTCGCGTTCTTCAACGACCTCCACAAGGGCCGAAATACCGGCCGCACGTGGACCTGGTTCATCGACGTCATCGCCGCGAGCTGCCTGTTCTTCTCGCTCACGGGGCTCATCCTGCTGCAGATCCAGGCGCGCCAGCGCAAGTCGACCTGGCCGCTCGTGTTCGGCGGCGCGGCGCTCGTCATGGTCCTCATGATCTTCCTCGCACACTAGTTAGACAGACCCGACGGAGAACCGCCCGATGACCCGCATCCTGCTCGCCGCGCTCGCGCTCACCGCTGCCGGCGGCGCCGCCGCCGCCGATCTCACGGTGAACGTCGAGATCCCGACTCTGCCCGTCGCCGAGTACCACCGGCCGTACGTGGCGATCTTCGTCGAGGGAGCGGACCAGCAGATCGCGGCGAATCTCGCGCTCTGGTACCAGACGCGCGGCGATCACACGAAGTGGCTGCCGGACCTGCGACAGTGGTGGCGCAAGGGCGGCCGCGACGTGAAGGTGCCGGTCGATGGCCTCACGGGTGCGACGCGCCCGGTCGGGCAGCACATCCTCAAGTTCGACGCGCGGCAGGCGCCGTTGTCGCAGCTCAAGCCCGGCTCGTATGCGCTCGTCGTCGAGGCGGTCCGCGAGGTCGGCGGCCGCGAAGCGGTGCGCATCCCGTTCGAGTGGCCCGCGAAGGCACAGAAGAACGCGAGCGCGCAGGGCACCAAGGAGCTCGGCGCGGTGACGCTGACGCTCACTCCGTGAGGGATGCACATGACTGACAACATCGTGAAATTCGCGGCGCTCGGTGCGCTGCTGTTCGCTTCCGGCGCGAGCGAGGCCGCGCGCCCCTGGATCCTGCCGTCGCAGACCATCGTCGCGCGCAACGGCGGCTGGGTGACCTTCGACGCCGCGATGGCGGACGACCTGTTCTCGTTCAACCAGGGCGCGATGCCGCTCGACCAGCTGTCGATCACGACGCCGGACGGCGCGCCGCTCGAGCCGCAGAACGTCGCGAAAGGGAAGACGCGCTCGAGCTTCGACCTCGAGCTGCGCAATCCCGGCACCTATCGCATCGCGATCGCGGGCGACAGCGTGATGGCGCGCTGGGAGGAGGACGGCAAGCCCAAGCGCTGGCGCGGCACGCCCGCCGAGATGGCGGCGAACATTCCGG
>Ga0081455_10003873_pt1 | contig 17047 bp, 7 predicted proteins | sample TabmetS3T2R1_FD_70207 | JGI IMG/M metagenome (GOLD analysis project Ga0081455, IMG submission 70207) | Tabebuia heterophylla rhizosphere microbial communities from the University of Puerto Rico - S3T2R1 | ecosystem: Host-associated > Plants > Roots > Rhizosphere ...
GCGCTGGAGGTCGGCATGAGCCACAGCCATTTCAGCCGCAGCTTCCTCAGACATGTCGGCGTGTCGCCCCGTGAGTTCCGCAGCAGGGAGTTGCACGCTCCGAAGCCGCCGGCCTAGATGGAAGACCACGGCCTGCGAACGTGGTCGGTACGCCGACCAGGCCGCCGTGTCGACGCCCGATGCGGGACTATCCGACGCTTGACTGACAGCCGCGCGGGCTGGTCCTGGGGCTTTCGCGATCCGCTCTGAACGGAGGTCGAAGCGGATCGCCATTGGGGGGCGGCCGACTTTCGAGACATCAACGCGATGACTTGGCCGGCTGAAATGCCTTGCTGCCGAAAACGCATAGCGTGCTCAGGTCGGTTCGACCTAACTTCCGCCAAGGGATCTGCATCCTGAGAACCAAGCGCCTCAGCGTCTGGCGGGTGGTCGCGGGCAGGCAAGCGATTGCGAGGAGCGAGGAGCGCGCCGGCCCGGCGCGTGTCCGGGCGAAGGCTGCGGCCCGGCCTCTGGCAGCCGACATTGAGGAAAGCGACCATGAGCATGTTCAGAATAATCGGAGGCGCTCTTGCCGTGTTGTCTACCACGGCCATCGCAAGCCTTCCGGCGTCGGCCCAGCAAGCACAAAAGCCCAACATCATCCTGATCCTGTCGGACGACTTCGGCTACGGAGACTCCGGTCCGTACGGCGGCGGCGAAAATCGCGGTATGCCGACACCGAGCCTCGATCGGCTCGCGGCGGAAGGGATGCAGTTCCTGTCCTTCTATGCACAGCCGAGTTGCACACCGGGCCGCGCGGCAGTGCAGACCGGACGTATTCCCAATCGCAGCGGCATGACCACCGTGGCCTTCCAGGGCCAGGGCGGAGGCTTGCCGGCAGCCGAGTGGACGCTGGCGTCGGTCCTCAAGACCGGCGGATACAAGACGTTCTTTACCGGCAAATGGCATCTCGGTGAGGCCGACTATGCGCTTCCAAACGCGCAGGGCTACGACGAGATGCAGTACGCTGGCCTCTATCACCTCAACGCTTACACCTATGGCGATCCGACCTGGTTTCCGGACATGAGCCCCGAACTACGGGCCATGTTTCAGCGCGTGACCAAAGGTTCGATGTCGGGCAACGCCGGGCAGCCAGCAAAAGAGGAATTCAAGATCAACGGTCAGTACGTCAATACGCCTGTCGTCAACGGTGGCCCGGGTGTCGTTGGGATTCCCTTTTACGACAGCTATGTTGAAAAGGCCTCGCTCGACTATCTCGATCGCAACGCGCGATCGACCCAACCCTTCTTCATGAGCATCAACTTCATGAAGGTGCATCAACCGAATATGCCCGCCCCCGAATTCGAGCATAAGTCACTCTCGAAGAGCAAATATGCCGACTCGGTCGTCGAGAACGACACGCGGATCGGCCGGATACTGGACAAGGTTCGTGCGCTCGGGCTCGACAAGAACACCTATGTGTTCTGGACCAGCGACAACGGCGCCTGGCAGGACGTCTACCCCGACGCCGGCTACACGCCGTTCCGCGGCACCAAGGGTACGGTGCGTGAGGGAGGCAACCGCGTCCCCGCCCTGGCATGGGGACCAAGGATCAAGGCCGGATCGAAAAATTCCGAGATCGTGGGTGGCCTGGACTATATGGCTACCTTCGCTTCCCTTGCCGGCGTGAAGCTGCCTGAGAACGACCGCGAAGGTAAGCCGATCATTTTTGACAGCTACGACCTTACGCCGGTCCTGTTCGGCGCCGGAAAGTCGCCCCGCAACGAATGGTTCTATTTCACCGAAAACGAACTATCGCCCGGTGCGGCGCGGGTCGGCAACTACAAGGCCGTGTTCAATCTGCGCGGCGACGACGGCGCTTCCACTGGAGGACTTGCCGTCGACAGTAATCTTGGCTGGAAAGGTGCGGAGAAGTACGTAGCTACGGTCCCGCAGGTGTTCGACCTCTGGCAGGATCCGCAGGAGCGGTACGACATCTTCATGAACAACTTCACCGAGCGAACCTGGACTTTGGTCACCATCAGCGAGTCGATCAAGAAGCTGATGAAGACCTACGTGCAGTATCCGCCCCGCAAGCTACAGAGCGAAAGCTACAGTGGTCCGTTGACACTGACCGAATACGAGCGATTCCAAACCACTCGTGACGCGCTTGCCAAGGGCGGCATCATGCTGCCGGTGCCGACTGGAAACTGACGAACGCGGTTGCGCCGCCGCCTCTTGGGCCGGCGGCGCATTCTTTTGACTGGCCAACCTACAGCACCTTGGGATATTGGAATCGCCTCTTTGCGATGCAGTGGGTAACAACTCGTGTTGCGCAAAAGGCGGCGCGCCGCTCATCCGGTCGCCCAGCAAGCCACAGCCCTACGCCCTGGACTGTGCTGCGGCCGGAATCCCGCACCTTTCGCTCGCCTTGACCAGATCCGCGGTGTCAAAGCCCTCGCTGAAGGACAGGTAGAGCTCCGCCAACTGCCGGCGATACGATTCGATATGTGGTGACCTGTCCAGATCGCAGGCGCTCGACAAGAGTCTCAGCTGGAACGATCGGGAACCCTGCTCGCGCGCAATCGCGAGGCCTTTCAAGAAATATTGCTCTGCGCGGGTTACATCATTGCCCGATCGTAGGTAGGCGTCGCCGAACAACCGGTATATCTCGCTCGCGTAGAACCCGTAGAACCGGTCGGAGTTGCTCCCGGTTTCGAGCCTCACCTCCGCCTGCCTCAGGAAGTCCAACGCTTGGCCATAGCGTCCATTCGTGATGCAGGCGTCGGCGAGCAATCCCAGAGCATAGGTCTCGTATAGCAGCGCACCCCCGGCACGCTGCTTTTCCAACCCATCCTGCATGTCGACGATGCCTCTTTCAAATTCACCCTGGCTGGCAAGTGCCCATCCGCGCAGGATGAGGCTCATGGCAAGATAATGCACGAACTCGTGCGCCTCGCTCACTGCGACCGCCGAGTCGGCGTGCTTGGCGACGGCAGCCACATCACCACGGAACTGGTGCACGCGCAGGCTGACGGTTCGTACTATGGCCTCGCTGAACGGATAATGCGAGGTATCGACAAGAGCGCTGGCCTCCGTGCACATTCGCAAAGCGCTATCAGGATAGCCGAGCTGCCACAGTGTCATGCCGTCGTATAGCCTGACATGAACGCATGGATCTTGCCCCGACAGATGAAAATATTGCGCGGTCTTGCTCTCGTCGCACAGGCTCATGCTACATTCCAGAGACCGATGAGCGGCGGTAAAATTCCCCTGGGCAAACAGCGTAAATCCCAGGGCTTGGTGCGCGACGACCTTGTAAGCCGGGTCGCTCATGTTTGCCGCAGTATTCAGCAGGTGTTCGGCAAGAGCTTGCGCTTCACCAAGGAATGAGCGGACGAAATTCCACGAAAACATCCCGAACACCGCGGGCACGGTGTGCTCGTCGAACCCGCCCTCCTCGCACAACTGAAACGCACGCGTGTAGGCCTGCTTCGCACCCTCATTGCTCCAGCCCTTGATCGCCCTGAGCGAGTTTCCGAGCGACGTCTGCAGCAGCAGTTCCGACTTGGTGCGAAGTTTGGGGTCATCGATGTTAGATAGCAGCTTCAATCCCTGCTTCAGGTGGCCGACGGCCTCATTGTGCGCCGACCGGTCTGCCGATTGCTTGCCCGCCTCGTACCAGTAGTGCAGCGCCTTCTCGTAGCTTCGCGCCTGGGTGTAGTGGTAGGCGACGATCTCAGGGTGGGCCTTGGCCCTTGCAGAGAAACTCTCTTCGAGCAATTGCCCGACCTTCCGATGATAGCTTTCACGCTCCGCCTTTGTGAGCAAGTCGTAAGCCGCGTCGCGGATCAAAGCGTGCTTGAATTCAAAAACCGCCGTCCGCAGCACGGTGCCTTTCTGGTAAAGCAGTTCGGCATCAACCAGATGGCGCAATTCCCGGTCCAGCACATCGGCGTCGAGGGACGACGCGGAAAAAAGCAGTTCGAAATCAAATGTGCGGCCGAGGATGGCTGCAAGCTGTAACACCCTGCGCCCCTTGACCCGGTCGACGCGGGACGTCAGCGGATCGCGCAGCGTCAGGGGAATCGCCGAGTCGAGCGCTGTCATCAAATCGGTCGGATCGGCCGTGCTCTTCAGGACATTTGCGTCGAGCACCATCTTGGTTAGCTCCTCGACGTACAACGGCACGCCATTCGCCTTCGCGGTGATTTTGGTATTGATCTGACGCGGCAGAACCTTGTCTCCCGCGATCGCCTGGATCAGGTCATCGACCTCGTTGTCCCGCAGAGGAAGCAAGGCTATTTGGGTGAGATAGTGTTTTTCCTGCAGCTGGGGCGTGAGGCTCGACCGTGTCGTGAACAGCAGGAAAACCTTCTGGTTTCCGACAAGTGGAATGAGCCGCTCCATCAGGCTCCTCGTGGTGGGATCCATCCATTGAAAATCCTCGAAAACGAGCAGCGTGGGTCCGCGGTTGGCGTACTGCAGGACGATCTCGATCAGGCCGTCGAATGTCTGTTGCAGCAGGCGCTCCGGTGAGATGTAACGCGGCAGTTGCCCCGGGATCGCGAGGAGCCTGCTGAGGAGAGGCAGCATCTCCGCGGCGTTGCTGAACGGTTCGAGAAAGGCCTGCAGCTTCGCAAGCTTGTTGTCATCGCCGTCGGCGGGATGAATCCTGGCGGCATGCTGGATACTCTCGAGCACCGGATACAGCATGGTATTGCGGTGAAACGGCGATCCATTGAAGCGCAGGATCGCTGCGGCCTCCGTTCCAAACAATGCTTCGAATCGCTGAACCAGCTTTGTTTTCCCGATTCCGGGTTCACCACTGACGATGACGGCCTGGCCACTTCCTTCCTTCACGTGTTCCCAGTGCTCCGACAACAGGTCGAGCTGCTTCTTGCGTCCGATAAACGGTCGATCCGTTCGCAAGTCGGCGGTGAGGTCACGCCCCTCCATGCGATCGAGAACACGAAATAGCCGCAGCTGACCGACGTTCTTCAATTCCTGCAGGCCGAGATCCTCGTAGTCGAACGCGCCGGACGGTAGCAGCTGCTTTGTTATCTCCGTGATGACGACGGTGTTGGAGTCGGCGGCGGCCTGAACCCGGGCCGCGATGTTCGGCGGATCTCCGACGGCGTGCTCGTCGACGACTACCTCGCCGGTATTAACGCCTACACGTAGCTCGAGCTCGAAGCCATATTTTTGCTTGAGCTCGATATTGAAGCGGACAATCGCCTCGACGATCTCCAATCCCGTCCGCACCGCCCGGTAGGCACCGTGTTCGAGCGCAAGTGGGTAGCCGAAATACGCCATGTGTCCGTCGCCCATGTACTGGGCGTAATGCCCTTCATAGCGGTGGATGATATCTTTCGAGATGCGATGAAAATTGGCGACGCCGTAGCGTAGGTCCTCGGGGTCCATTCTGCGAGCCAGCTTGGTGGAGTCCACGATATCGCAGGACAACAGCGACATTTGCCGTCGGTCCGCGGGCTTGAGGCTGGTGCTAGCGGCGCCCCGATCGGCGGTCGAAACGTCCGTGTCCTCCCTGGGCTGCGTCGCCACAGCGGTGCCGCAGTTGTCACAGAACTTGGCTGCAGGAGAGATTGCAGTCCCGCATTCGGCGCACGTAATGGCGCCGACCTTACCGCAGCTGGCGCAGAATCTGGCGCCCTTCCGGTTCTCCGTTCCGCACGACGAACACCGCATACTGGCCGACCTGTTTTCGCTGCTGTCCCGGTGCCCCAAGGGTACGAGACAGCGGCGTCTATCACAACGTCAAATGCCGGCCCGGCTCTCTTGACGCCTGTGAGGGTAAACACACCGGCGCTCTTCAGACGGGCTCAAGACGGCAGGGGCGGCGGGGCCCGCCCATGTGCGTCTACGTCGAGGTCTGGCCCGTCCTGTTGCACCCGGTCTATGCGTACGTTTGCGCCTAGATGGGCAGGATACAGCCGCAAGTTCCAAATGTCGAGGATAGCTGTTCGCTCGACACGCCGCATGTCGGTATTCCGATGCGAATGCACCACCCAAGGGGTTACGGCGTCCGGTGCGATCAGGGATACGCCGCGTCATCTGGCCAGCTCCCGACGTTGCCAGGCCAGCGACTGAGCCACTCGCGCCCGACCGCGGTGCCCTCGTCGCGCAGTTGATTGGTGAACTTGCGGCTGCGGTCGAACTTCGACAAATAGCGGAGTTCGTCTGCGGTCTTCTCCGTCATCTTGATCGTGCGCACGGTCACGGGCACCTCAAGCCATTGCTGCGGATTGATACGAACGGTCCAGAATTCTTGGGGCGTGTCCTCCCTGGGTACTCCGGAAAAGAATTCGCGCACCGGGGGATTTTACGAGTAGAGGCCGTCCCAGTAGTAGCCGCCGTTGATCCGCAACGCCTAGAAAAATCCGGCAGCGTTCCTGAGGCCGCGTGCATTCCGCCGCCCTGGCAACCGACGGCCACCTTTTGAGGGTCTCTTTTTTGTCGATCCCATGTCCGTACCGCCGTACCAGGACCTAAATGTTGAACACGGATCTTGGGTCGTCGGCGAGTGCGGGACGAGCACAGAACGTTGGCGACCACGCCGGAAGCGGATATTGTACGCTCAGATAGTGGAGACAGATCGCCTAGCGGAGACGGATCGTCCTATTGCTCGCGCACCCGGTCGCCGCGAAGCGCGCCGCAGCGATATGCCGTCGGCTCGACAAGCGCAACTAGGTGACGTAGCTTTCAGTCCGGGGGATCCTCAATGAGACTATCTCGATCGGTCATGGTCGCGACGTCCCTGCTGGTCCTGGTTGCCGCCGCGACCTATTGGTTCTTTCCGCTCATCCGCCCCATCGTCAAAGTCTTCAAGACGACGCCGTCGCTTGCCGCCACGACGCCGTCGCTTGCGGCCTATGGCGTCGACCTGCAGCAGACGTCGGTTTCGGGCGTGTCGTCAGGGGCCGGCATGGCGCTGCAGATCCATGTCGCGCATTCGTCGATCATGCGCGGCGTCGGCATCATCGCGGGTGTCGCCTATGATTGCTCCGACTCGCGGCTGCCGTTGGTGTCGCAACGGGTTGCCCGCGGGGTGTTCTGCATAGACGGCGGTCCACTGTATGGCGGGTCCGTCGGCTACGCCTTTTCCCGTGACCGCACAGCCGACGCCGCGAAGGTCCCCGGTGCCATCGACGACCCTGCGGTGAATCTTCCGCGCCAAAAAATCTGGTTGTTCTCCGGCTATAACGACGGCGAGGTGCGGCGCACCGCGATGGATTCCGTCGCGGAGTATTATGGGTATTACATCCCGACGGCCAACATCTTCTACAAGACGAATAACAAGGCTCCGCACGCACTCGTCACCGACAACTACGGAGGGCCGTGCCTCGCGCTTAATCCCGGCTTCATCAACAACTGCGATTACGACGCGGCCGGACGGCTGCTCGAGCATATCTACGGCCGTTTGAACCCGCGCAGTACCGCGCAGACCGGCGCGCTCCTGCCATTCGACCAAAGTGAATTCACCGGAGCAAAGACTCCGGGCGAGATCTCACTGGCGGATACGGGCTACGTCTATGTTCCGACCGCATGCCAGACATCAACCAAGGCATCGATTTGCCGCGTGCATGTCGTGCTTCACGGCTGCCTGCAATATGCCGGACTAGTTGGCGACGCGGTCACCCGGCACGCCGGCTACAACGAATGGGCGGACACCAACCAGATCATCGTGCTCTACCCGCAGACGACCAGGACGGACACGCCTCTCAATCCGAACGGATGTTACGACTTTTGGGGCCTCAGCGATCAGCTTCCGCTGAACGCGGATTTCGCGCGCAAGACCGGTTATCAGATCAAGGCATTCCGGGCGATGCTCGATCGCCTTGCGCAGAATTTCTCGCCGCCATCAGGATCGGACACCTTCGGGACGCCGCAGGACTTCGCGGTGCCGGACAGTACCGAGAAGTCGATCGCCCTGGTCTGGAGGCCCAACAGCGCCGCGGCCGGTTTCAATATCTATCGATCATCCAGCAGCAATGGGCCTTTCACCAAAGTGAACAGCACACCGGTGCAAGGCGCGAGCTTCGCGGATCAGTCGCTCTCGGAGAGCACGACCTATTATTACCAGGTCAAGGCAGTCGATCAGCTCGGAAAAGAGAGCGGCCCGTCCAGCACCATGGCGCGGGCGACAACGGCTCAGCCGGCCGCATGTGATCCGTACTTCAGCAACAACATTGTGCACGTGGCCTCGGGGCGGGCCTACTACATTCCCGGCCTGGGCGTCTTTGCGCTGGGTACCAACGATCCACTCGGTGCATACGACGTCACCACGTTGAACCAGCTCACCGGAGAAGGGCCGTTCAGGTACCGCAAGGGCTATTGTCCTTGAAGCCGACGCGACCGCGACATCGCGGCCGGTGATCCTGCGTTTCGGCTGATCCGGTCAGTGCGCCGCCGGAGCTGCGAGCTCCTTCTCGATGGTCTGCAGAATGTACACTTCGTCGTCGCCCATCAGGAAGTGCGAGCCTTTACGCACATGGTTGACGAACGTGGAGCGCGTGAGGACACCCCAGCCAGCGGAGTCCTCTTCCGACACCCAGGGGTCCGTGTCGCCGACGAAACTGCTGAGCGGGAACGAAAACGGCTCGCCGGGTCGATATTGGTAGTTGTAGGCCATTCCGAACTCGGCGCGGATCGTGGGCAACAACACCTTTCTCAGCTTGGGTATCGCCAGCATCCTGTTGGCGGGGGGCGTGTCGAATTGCCGGACAATGTAGGCGAAAACGTCGTCCGGTTGAGCATAGGGAGGGACGGTGACGTCGAATTCGTGGTGCAGCATCATTCCATAGGCCACGTTGTCTTCGAAGGCTCCCCGGCGCCGCAGCAGATGGGGCGGTCGTACGCCGCAGGCAAATGCGTGCTTGACCCAATGCGCAAGTCGCGGCGGCAGCGCGCGAAGCGTGGCGAACATTGTCAGTCCGCCTAGACAGTGGCCGAAGAACGCCGAAGGCCGGTCGAGCCATTCCAGCAGCTCCGGCATCAATTGCTGGACAAAGGTTTCGAGGTCGCCCACCGCCGTTTCGTTGATCCGGGTGCCGCGTCCGGGAGCCTCGACTGCCACTAGCTCAATTTGGTCGCTCAGCGACCGCGCCAAGGCCCGGAACGACGCGAGCCCGCCGCCCGCATAGGGGAAACAAAACAGTCGCGCCTTGGCACTCGGATTCGGATGCGGCGCGATCAACCACTTGCCAGATCGGGACGCGGTCTTGGTGCTGGGCAAGCGCGCGGCCCTGAAATCTTCATCGGCGCCATTGCGGCGACCGGCTGCTGCTCCATTCGTCCCGACAGGCGCGATACCCGGGTCGAAACCGTTGCCACCGATATCCAAAGCAGCGGCGGCGTCGTGGGGGCGACGCGGGGCAGACCAGTGCGGTGCCGGTTCGCCGTGATGGAAAGCCGTCTTCACAGCGAAATCCGCTCCGGGCCGATGTGCAACTTCATGCTCTTCCGCCTCTGGCCTTGACTGGGTGACGGAGATCGGGACGACATGTGCAGGCAGGTTGCCGACAGGCGAAGCTGACGTCGTTTCATGATCGGTCTCGGCTGCCCCCTTCGTGGCGGCGGCAGCCAAAGCTTCATTCAGATGATGGGCCAACTCGTCAATGGTCGGTCCCCGGATCAGCTCCGGGATCGACATCGGGATGCCGAATTCCCGCTCGAGGGTGATCGAAAGCTTCACCGCCGCCAATGAGTCGAGGCCGACTTCATTCAACGGACGGTCCGGATCCAGAGGCTGGTCGAACCCGAGCTCCGCCATGATGTGCCGCTGCAGGATGCTCTGCACAGCAGGCTGCACATGTGTTCCATTTCGAGGCTGAACGGTGGTGGCTGACGGGGAGATCGAAGTATCAGGGGGCGAGCGGCGCAGCGCCTGTACCGCCGGGGCTCGTAGGGCTTGCGGCCGGATTTCGGAAACCGGTATGGACTTCAACGGAAGCCAGACTATCGGCATGCCGCCGCCTAACGAGGCGGCAGGCGCGGTCTCTGCAGGCTCACTTCGCCCTGGCGAAGGGCTCTCCTCCCATTCGGCAAAAACGCTGGCGATGAGCTGGTTGATCGTCGGCCCGCTGATCAGCTGCGCGATTGGAACCGGAATACCGAACTTCCGCTCAAGGCTGTTCGACAGGCTGACCGACATCAATGAGTCGAGTCCGATTTCGTTGAGTGGCAGATCTGGATCGATATCCTCGACGAAACCGAGCTCATCCTTGATCTGTTGTTGCAGCTGTCTCGACAGCTGCTCGCGTGACTTGCCGTTCGACGGTGACTTGCCGTTCGCCTTGTGGGGCGCGGCCGGCGCGAACGCAACGTGCGCAGGTCTCTGCGGCGCGACAGCCGTGTTCACGAGCTCGCTCAGGAAGCGGGGCATTCCAACCTTGCCGGCGAAGGTCGGCCAGTCCGCATCCACCACCGCTACCTGGTCCACGTCGCGATGCATCATCTGGTCGAACAGCCGCATCCCGCGATCGGGAGAAACGTATTTCATCCCCCATGAGGACAACATTGCCTCGCCGCGGGCGCCCGAAATGGTCGCCAACCCGCCCTCCGACCAGGCGCACCAATTGATCGCCATCGCCGGCAAGCCGGCAGCGCGGCGGTGCATCGCCAGCGAATCGAGGAACGCGCTGCTGGCGGTATAGTTGGCCTGGCCGGCGGAGCCGAGCAGGCTCAGCAACGATGAGTTCAGGATGAAGAAGTCGAGTTCGAGCGATCTGGTGTGTTCGTGCAGCAGAAAGCCTCCATACACTCTCGGCTCGAACAGGGGCGCGAAGCGGTCCCAATTGAGCTGAGCCAGGATTCCGTCGTCCAGCACCCCAGCCGAATGCACCACGCCACGCAGCGGCGGAAGCTCCTTAATCGTCTGGAGCAGCCGCTTCACGTCTTCCTCACGGCTGATGTCAGCAGCCACGACGTGGATGTCAGCTGCGTTCCACTCGGCATGGCTGAACAGCTCTCTTGCGACATCGGGACTCGCGTGGCGGCCGGTCAGGACGAGGTGCTTCGCGCCTTTGGCGATCAGCCATCTGGCAATGCTGTGCCCGAGCATTCCGAGGCCGCCGGTGACGAGATAGCTGGCGTGGGCGCGGATCGCCGGTGGCCGCGCCGGCAGTTCCGCCAAGGATTGCCTGACCAGCCTTGGAACGTAGCGCTGCCCATGCGGGGATAGCACAATCTGGGTCTCGCCATCAGGATCAAGCAGCTCCGCCGCCAGCAGATCAACGCCGAAGCCTCGATCACTCGGCTGCAAATCGATCAGTCCGCCCCAGAGGCCGGGGTACTCGATTGCAACAGTTCGTCCCAGACCCCAAAGCGGCGCCTGGACCGGGTCGACCTGCCGTTGGCTCGCCGGGCTTTGCGTGTTTGCGCTTACGAACCACAGGCGGCCCACCGGATGCTTCGAACGCGTTTCGACCACCGCATGCAGGATGGCGAGCGCGCCGCGGCACATCATCTCGTTCGCGCTCTTCAGTCTCGTGAAGGTCAGATCCTCGATCGGCGGCGCATCGAGCCCCCACAGGTAGACGACACCGGCGCACGGCAGCGCCTCGGTCGCGGCGAATTGCGCGAGCAGGCGGCGAAAATCCTGCGGGTCGCGCTCGTTGGCGGTCCAGGCGCGCGGACCCTGCTGAACGAATCCATCTGCCCGATGGACAAGGTGGCAATGATGGCCGAGCGCTTCCAGCCTGCTGGCCAGCGCCGCACCGACACCGTTTGCATCGGTGAGGATGATCCAGCTTGCGGGGCGGTCCGTCCTCCCGCGGACCAAAGCCGGTCGGGCGCTTTCGCGCCAGGCAACATGATAGAACAGCCGTTGGTCGTCATGACCCGGCACGACTTTCTCGAGCGGCAACCGGCGCAGTGCCAGGCCTTCAAACTCGGCCACCGACCGCCCCGCCGGATCGTAGACCGCGACGTCTACGACCTGCGTGCCGTCCATTCCGACGCTGCGCAGCCTGGTGTGCACCCACGCCGTTTCGATCCCGTCCTGGTGGCAGCGGTAACCGGCGAGCGAGATTGGAAGGTAGGACCAACCATCGCCTTGCTGCTCGGCTCCGTCGAGGACGAGCGGGTAGGCCTGCAGGCATGCGTCGAGGAACGCCGGATGCAAGGCGTAGCGCGCGTCGGCGAGGCCCTGCAGCAGCCGGACCCGCGTCAGCGCTTCGTGACGACCCACATGCACTTCGCAGACGCCGCGAAAACCCGGTCCATATTCGAGCCCAAGCCTCGACAGGCGGTCGTAGAGGGCGCCTACATCGCCCGGTGCGCAGCGCGCCTGAACCTGCTGCGCGGAAAACGCCGATGCGCCTGGCGCCTCGGCCTTGCGCAACGTGCCGGTCATGTGGGTGTGCCATACCGCCGGGTTGTCGGCGGCGACACTGACTAGCCTCAAGCTCACCCGTTCGGGTGTGAGCGGCGTGAGCAGGATCCGGACAGTCCGATCTTCGCCATAGGCGAACGTCATCGCCTGGTGATGCGTGGCGTCGTCGAGGCTGATCCGCGGCGTGCCGAAATGCATCCGGCCGGCGGCTGTGGCCGCCTCGATCTCGACCGTGGTCGGCAGAACCACGGTCCCGAGAACCCGGTGATCGGACAGATATTCGATGTGCGGCACGCCGTAGCGCGCCTCGTAGCCGATCTCTTTGGTACTGCACTCGACGCGCGCGCCCACAAGGGGATGAGGCCGCTCCACGAGCGGTGCCGGTGCACGGATCGCCGTGTCCTCGATCCAGTAACGCTGGCGCTGGAACGGATAGGTAGGCAGCGGTATTCGTTGCCACGCGCAGTCGGCATGCACCGCGGCCCAATCGATCCTCCGGCCTGCCAAGTACAGCGCGGCCAGCATTTCGGTGATCGCGTAGACGTCAGGCTTTTGCCGATTGAGCGTCGCCACCCAGGCGACGGACTTCGCTTTGTCTCCGAAGCAAACTTGCGCGAGCGGCAGCAGCACTGGGTGTGGTCCGAGTTCGAGGAAGGTCCGGCAATTCAGCTTGCCCAGCGCGAGCATCCCGTCGCCGAACCGGACCGGCTCGCGCAGGTGCCGGCGCCAATAGATCTTGTCAGGCGCCGCGGCCATCAGCTCGCCGGTGAGATTGGAGATCACCGGCAGCCGGGGCGCCTTGTGTGTCAGCTCGCCCGCGACCGCTTCGAATTCGTCGAGAATGGGTTCGGTCCGCGGCGAGTGGAAACCGTTGGAGATGTGCAATTCCCGATATTTGATCTCCTGCTCGTCGAGCGCCGCTAGCAGCAGCTTCAATGCATTCCGGTCGCCGGACACGACCGTATTAAGCGGACCATTCATCGCCGCCACCGTGATGTCGGGCGCGATCCGGTCGATCAGGGTGCGGACCACGGATTGCTCGGCCCAGATCGCCGCCATGGCTCCGCCGCTCGGGACCCGGTGCATCAGCGCGCCGCGGGCAATCACCAGCCGCATCGCGTCTTCCAGCCCGAAAACGTCGGCCGCGCAGGCAGCAGCGATCTCGCCCAGGCTGTGACCGATCAGCGCGTCCGGCGTGATGCCCCAGGACTTCACCAGCTCGGTCAGGGCGTACTCGACCGCAAATAGCGCAGGCTGGGTGTAGTCGGTCCTGTTGACCAGGGTGTCGTCGCTGTCGCGAGCGAAGATGACGTCGAGCAAGCCCTTCTCGAGAAACGGACGCGCAAGCGCGTCGCAACGGTCCATGGCATTGCGGAACACCGAGTAGGTCCGGTACAGCTCCGCCGCCATGCCGGCCTGCTGCGGCCCCTGGCCGGAGAACATGAACGCGATCGGCGCAAGGCTGGTCCGTCGCAGCAGCGAGGCATCCTCGCCGGCCTTCTGCAACCAGGCGGCAAGCTGCGTCTTCAGTTCAATCACCGACGGGGCGTGTGCGGCGAAGCGAAAGGCGAACTGGCTCCTGCTGACATTCGTGGTGTAGCAGAGGTCGCCGATCGGCACGTCGGGATGGTCGTTCAGCCAGTCCAGCAGCTGTCGGACACGGGCTACCAGGGCCTCAGCGCTCTTTGCCGAAAGGGTCACGAGATGCGGATGCGCGTCGGCTGACCGGATGTCGGGCTGCGATGGCGGCGGCGCCTCTTCCAGGACCGCGAAGGCGTTGGTGCCACCGATGCCGAGGCTGTTCACCCCCGCCCGCCGCGGCGTGTCGCCATGCGGAAAATCTCGCAGCTCCGTGTTTACGTAGAACGGCGATGCCGCAAAATCGATGCGAGGATTCGGCGCTTGGTAATTGATGCTAGGCGGAATTTTCCGGTGATGCAGCGTCAACGCCGTCTTGATCAGGGCGGCAATGCCCGACGCCTGCTCGGGATGCCCGATGTTGGCCTTCACCGAACCGATCGCACAGTAATGCTTGCGTGCGGTGTCCTTGCGAAATGCCGTTGTCAGCGCTTCGATCTCGAGCGGATCGCCGACGGTCGTACCGGTGGAATGGCATTCGACATAGCCGACGCTGTCCGCGCTGACGGCTGCGAGTTCCAGGGCGTCGGCCGACGCGCGTGACTGCTGACCCGTGCTCGGTGCCGTGAAACTGATCTTGGCCGACCCGTCGTTGTTGATCGCGGTCCCTTTGATGACCGCAATGACCGTGTCGCGATCCGCGATTGCCTTTTCCAGCGGCTTCAGCAAAACGGCGCCGACTCCACTTCCGAAAATCGTCCCCTGGCCATCCGCATCGAACGGCCGGCAATGTCCGTCCAGAGAATAGAGGTTACGCTTTTCCGCAAGGTATCCTTCGACCTGCGGGACACGTACCGAGGAACCTCCGGCGAGCATCATGTCGCACTCGTCGAACCGCAGGTTCTGACATGCCTGATGCACCGCCACCAGGGAAGAGGAGCACGCGGACTGGAGCGTATAGCTCGGGCCTCTGAGGTTCAGCTTGAATGAAACGCGTGTGCTCAGAAAATCCCGCTCGTTGTTGATGTGCGCCGTGCTTGCGGTCTGGCCGGGGAAGTCCGGGTGGCCTATTTTTGCGATCAGATAGGTCGAGACGATCCCGCCGGCGCTGGCTATGACGCCGACCTTGCCGGGGTAGTCGGTCGGATCGTAGCCGGCGTTTTCGAACACCTCCCAGCAGACTTCCAGGAACAGGCGCTGCTGCGGGTCCATCAGCGTTGCATCTTTCGGCGAGTAACCGAAGAACCCGGCATCGAACATCTCGACGTCGCGCAAGACCGGCGCAGCCTTCACGTAGTCGGGGTTCGCGACCAGCGACGGGTCGACCCCCGCCGCGATCAGCTCCTGGTCGGAGAAGGTCCGAACGGACTCGACCCCGTCACACAAGTTCTTCCAGAACTCGTCCGCCGACGCAGCGCCGGGCATTCGACAGGACAGGCCGATGATCGCGATGTCGACGTTCCGCCGTGGACCACTCATCTCGACACCTCAGCATTACGCGTTACGGAAGTTGACCATCAGCTCACGAATTGATCACTCCGAATTCTCGCGCGGGCCCCTGCGGGTCCTTGCCTTGTCAAACACGTCGATGATGGACGTCAGCACCTCCTGCTGGGCCTCAATCAGCATGTTCACGCCAGAAATCGCCTTCGGGACGGCTTCGTCGAGCGTTTCCTTCAGCTCCCGTTCGATATCGGTGCCCAGCGAGTTTCTCCATCTTGCTTTTGGATCCGCGATCATCAGCAAGGCTTGCAACTCACATTGTACCAGCGTCTGCACCGGCTTGAGGTTGCTAGCCTCTTTAATGCCGGCGCGTGCAATCCCGAGCATGTTTCGTTGGAAGGCGAGCACAGGCATCACCAGCAAGCCGATGCTTGGCAACAGGTCGCCTTTGCCGTTTTCTCGACCGTTTTCATAGCCTTTGCCGTTTTCTCGACCGTTTTCATAGTCGCTGTCTTTGGACATCCGAGTGCCTCCTTCACATTGCGCAAAATTTTTCATCACCATCGTGCTGCCGGGCCACGCCTAAAACGAGCCGACAGGGGGTGCGGCCCGTGGTCTCGCCGACGGGGCGCCGTATTGGTCGGCAGGATAGCGTGCTTTCCAATTGACGCCCGAAACATTCAGCCGGACGCATAGGCTGCGCGCCAAGGCGCGGGATGTGCAAGGACCGCCCTCCTTGAGGGCAGGATAGCATCTTCCGCCTTTGAGTAAACGGGAGGGTCGGGGGGCCTTTCTCGGCGGCGCAGCGTTGACGCCGCACGAAGGGATAGGCAGTCAACTTCCTGACGGCGTTGATCCAGGCAGTGCCCTACAGGATACACACTGTCCGAAATCGATAACGGTATGTGCCTAAAGGCCGTCGACGGCCATACATCGACCGGTGCGTCGGAATTGCCGACATTAGTCGCTTCCCCTTCGAAACTTTTGCCCCTTAGAAGGTCCAGATTGGCTCGATCACTTTCAGTACGAGTGTCATATCGATTGCCTGTACTGGCAGCGCCCCGATGACCGATTCGGCATAGGTCGCTAGCGTCGACTCCCATTGCGCTGCGTGCTTTGCATTTCGCCAGCTAGGCCGGTGGGCCGCGATGTACTTTGATGCGCACTCATTGAATGTGATCATCTTGGCTGCGTCGAGACGCGCCTGCTGGCGACCGGCACGGCGCGCCTGAGGTCGATACCGTCATGACGCCGCCTTCGGCACTCGGCCGCCTGATTGCGTGCGTCGGCAAGGCCGATGGTGTGAAGCGGTCCCAAGCCCATCCAGCGCGGCCTTCCACTGAGCATGAAGCGGTAGACCCAGTTTTTGGTGCCGTCTCCGGTCACGCGCAAATAAAGGCCGCCACCATCGGCATACATGCCGGGCCGCTTGGCCCTTTCCACCGTTAGAGCGGTGAGCCCGCCGATCGTCGATGGCGAAGGATGACGAACCTCCAGCGGATAGAACAGGAGGATGCAGCTAGATTTACGGGATTTTGTGAACCACGGCGAACCATGACGGAGGGTGGTGCACCAGCTTGATGGCGGAGAGAGTGGGATTCGAACCCACGGTACGGTTTCCCGCACACACGCTTTCCAAGCGTGCGCCTTAAGCCACTCGGCCATCTCTCCGGAGGCCCCTCTCATGACGGG
>Ga0081455_10003874_pt1 | contig 17047 bp, 14 predicted proteins | sample TabmetS3T2R1_FD_70207 | JGI IMG/M metagenome (GOLD analysis project Ga0081455, IMG submission 70207) | Tabebuia heterophylla rhizosphere microbial communities from the University of Puerto Rico - S3T2R1 | ecosystem: Host-associated > Plants > Roots > Rhizosphere ...
CCTCCGGGCGAGCTGGCGCTCGCGCCGTCTGCCTGCGGTACTCGCTTCGCTCGCACCTCAGAGGTTCTCGACCGTGACCGGCTCGATGCCCTCACCCGGGGGCAGGTCGAAGCCGAAGACCTGGCCGTAGAACGACAGCTCGGCGTCGAGCGCTCGGCGGATGTTGGCCGCCTGGCGGAACCCGTGCTGCTCACCCTCGAACGTGAGGTAGGCGACCGGCACGCCCCTGCGGCGCAGGGCATCGACGATCATCTCGGCCTGGTTGGGCGGCACCACCTCGTCCTCCAGCCCCTGGAGCACGATCAGCGGACGGTCGATCCCCTCGACGTGGTGGATCGGCGAGCGCTCGACGTAGATGTCCCGCCTCTCCGGGTACGGTCCGATGAGGCCGTCGAGGTAGCGGCTCTCGAACTTGTGGGTCTCGGTGGCGAGGGCCTCGAGGTCGGCGACGCCGAAGTGGCTGGCGCCGGCCGCGAACGTGTCGCGGAACGCCAGGGCCGCCAGCGTCGTGTAGCCGCCGGCCGAGCCGCCCCGGATGGCCAGGCGGTCGGGGTCGACGCGGCCCCGGTCGGCCAGCCACCGGGCCGCGGCCACGCAGTCGTCGAGATCGATGATGCCCCAGTTGTCGTCGAGCTGGCGGAGGTACGCACGGCCGTAGCCGGTCGAGCCCCCGTAGTTGACGTCGACGACCGCCAGGCCGCGGCTGGTCCAATACTGGATGCCGAGCTGGAGCATCGGCCTGGCCGCCGCCGTCGGCCCGCCGTGGATGAACACGAGCAGCGGCGGCCGGTCGCCGTCCGCATCCCCGGTCCCGGCGGCCTGCGGGTTGGTCGGCGGGTAGAAGAGGGCGTGCGCGGTGCGGCCACCGCTGGTGGGGAACGCGATGGGCTCGGGCACCGAGAACCACGCCACATCGAGGCCCAGCTCGCGGGGCGGTCGCAGGACCTCGGGCTCGCCGGCCTTGGCCCCGCCCGGCTCGTCGGCCGAGGGCAACAGCGGCACGCGCACCACCGCCGGCTCGGCGACCGCCGACGCGCCGATGAACACCACGCCGGTGCCGGCGGCCTCCAGCGAGGCGATCGCCGTGTACGGCACGTCCAGGTCGCCGGCTGACCCGTCGGACGACTCCACTGCCAGGTGGTCGAGCCCGTCGCTCTGGTAGGCGAACACGACCCTTCCGTCGTCCAGGAAGGCGTAGCGCGACTGGCCGAACACCCATTGCGGCACGCCGATCTCGCCCTCCATCTGGACCCGGGGCTCAACCTCGCCCCCACCGTCCTCGGGCACCCAGCGGTAGAGGTTGCCCCAGCCGGTGCGGTCGGACACGAACCACAGCGAGCCGTCCCGGTGCCAGCGGGGCTGGAACACCGACTCGCCGTCGCCAGTGCCGCCCGGCGCCCGGTGGGGCCGGCCGGCCACGACCGTTGCCGTGCCGAGCTGGGGGCCGGCGGCGTCCCACCCGACGGGCGCCACCATGAGCTCGCTGCCGTCCCAGGGCATGTCGGGGTGGTTCCACTGAAGCCACGACAGCCGCTCGCCGTCGGGCGAGAGCCGGGGATCCGAGACGAAGTCGGGCCCGCTGACCAGCGCCCGGGGCTCGAGCTCCCCGTTGCCGTCCAGCACCACAAGCTCGTTGACGACCTCGGCCGGGGTGGCCCCAGGAGCGTGGTGCTCACGCACGACGACCATCCAACGCCCCGATTCGTCCACCACGCCGTCCGCCCAGCGGTCCCCCCGCGGCGCCTCCGGCTCCGGCGTCACCGGGATCGGCATGGCCCGCCCGGTGAGGCGGTACAGGCGTTGGTCGTCCCAGTTCGCGAACCAGAGGCTGTGGCCGCGCGCCCACCACGCACCCCCGCCGTACTCGTGGACCGCCGTGCGGGCGTTGAACCCCGCGGGCAGGAGGTCCACGGCCGGTCCGTCGCCGAGCTTGTGGACGATCTGGGTGCGGCCGCCCTCCTCGGGCCGGAGCTCCGACCACCAGACTTGGTCGCCCTCGACCGCGACGGCGCCGAGCACGGCCGCGGCACGGACGACGAGCTCGGACGTGATGGGCGTGGTCCACGAGCCGTAGGACGTCATGCGCCCGATTCTTGCCGCGGGATCGGTGGCCCAAACCACCCCGCGATCGTGCCGGCTACGAGGCCTCCGCCAGCAGGTCGCCGATGCGGCGACAGCCCTCCCCCAGGTCGTCGTCGCCGAGCGCGAACGACAGCCGGGCGTAGCCAGGGGCGTCGAAGGCCTCGCCGGGCACCGTCGCCACCTTGGCGTGCTCGAGCAGGACCCCGCACAGCTCGACGGTGGTGCTGGGGACCTCGCCGCGGATGCTGCGGCCGAGGTACGCGGACAGGTTGGGGAACGCGTAGAACGCACCCTGGGGCTCGAGCACGTGGATGTCGGGGATGCCCGACAGCAGCCGATGCATGGTGCGGCCCCGGCGTTCGAAGGCGGTCCGCATCTCGGCGGCAGCGGCGAGGTCGCCCCCCACCGCCGCCAGGGCCGCCACCTGGGACACGTTGGCGACGTTGGACGTGGCGTGCGACTGCAGGTTGGCGGCCGCCTTGATCACGTCGCGCGGACCGACCATCCAGCCCACGCGCCAGCCGGTCATGGCATAGGTCTTGGCGACGCCGTTGACGACGACGCACCGCTCGGCGAGCTCGGGCACCACCGTCGGCATCGACGTGAAGACGTGCTCGCCGTAGGTCAGGTGCTCGTAGATCTCGTCGGTGACGACCCAGATCCCCCGGTCGACGGCCCAGTGGCCGATCGCCTCCACCTCGGCCGGTGGGTAGACGACGCCCGTGGGGTTGGACGGCGAGACGAACAGGAGCGCCTTGGTGCGGTCGCTGACGGCCGCGTCGAGCTGGTCGATGCTGACGCGAAAGCCCGTGGCCTCGTCCGTGGGCAACACCACGGGCACGCCCCCGGCGAGGCGGATCGGCTCGGGGTAGGTGGTCCAGTACGGCGCCGGCAGCAGCACCTCGTCACCGGCGTCGAGCAGGGTGGCGAACGTGTTGAAGACCGCGTGCTTGCCCCCGTTGGTGACCAGCACCTGCGCGGCCTGCACGTCGTAGCCGGAGTCGCGCTTCGTCTTGGCGGCGATGGCCTCGCGCAGCTCGGGCAGCCCGGCGGCCGGGGTGTACTTGTGGTTTCGCGGGTTGCCGCAGGCCGCCGCGGCCGCCTCGACGATGTGCGCGGGCGTCGGGAAGTCCGGCTCGCCGGCGCCGAAGCCGATCACCGCCTCGCCGGCGGCCTTGAGCGCCTTGGCCTTGGCGTCGACGGCGAGCGTGGCCGACTCGGTGATGGCGGCAACCCGGGAGGAGATGCGGCTCGGGGATTGCGTGGACGGCAACGGGCTGGCTCCTTGTCTCGGACCGCCGCGATAGTGGCACGCGATGACCCCCTCCATCCCAGACATAAGGATCCCCGTCGACCTGCTCCCCCGCGACGGCCGGTTCGGGTCGGGCCCGTCCAAGGTGCGCCCGGAGGAGGTCGACGCCCTCGCCGCGACCGGCACCACCTACCTGGGAACGAGCCACCGGCAGGCGACGGTGCGGTTCATGGTGGCGGCGCTGCGCAACGGCATCGCCGAGCTGCTGTCGCTGCCCGATGGCTACGAGGTGGCGCTCGGCAACGGCGGCACCACCGCGTTCTGGGACGCCGCCACCTTCGGCCTGATCGAGCAGCGCAGCCAGCACCTGAGCTACGGCGAGTTCTCCTCGAAGTTCGCCGCCTGCGCCGCGGCCGCGCCCCACCTCGGCGACCCCGAGGTGATCGAGTCCCGGCCCGGCACGGTCCCGACGCCGAAGGCCAACCCCGACGTGGACGCCTACTGCTTCACCCACAACGAGACCTCTACGGGGGTCGCCGTGGCGCCGGTGCGCCCGGAGGGCGCCGAGGGCCTGGTGCTGGTCGACGCCACGTCGGCCGCCGGTGCGCTGAGGTTCGACGCCACCCAGGTGGACGCCTACTACTTCGCCCCCCAGAAGGCGCTCGCCTCCGACGGCGGCTTGTGGCTCGCCACCCTGTCGCCGGGCGCGGTCGAGCGCATCGAGCGCATCTCGGCCGGCGATCGCTGGGTACCCGCGTTCCTCGACCTGGGCATCGCCCTCGAGAACAGCCGCAAGGACCAGACGTACAACACGCCCGCACTGGCGACGATCTTCCTGGCGGTGCAGCAGATCGAGTGGGTCCTACACAACGGCGGCCTGCCGTTCGCCGCCGGGCGCTGCGACCGTTCGGCCGAGATCCTCTACGGCTGGGCCGAGTCGCGGGACTTCGCCACGCCGTTCGTCGCCGACCCCGCGATCCGCAGCCCCGTGGTGGCCACCATCGACCTCGACGACGCGATACCCGCCGCCACCGTGAGCGCCGTGCTGCGCGAGAACCTCGTCGTCGACACAGAGAGCTACCGCAAGCTGAGGCGCAACCAGCTGCGGATCGCCATGTTCCCCGCCATCGAGCCGGAGGACATCGAGGCCCTCACCCGCTGCATCGACTACGTGGCCGAGCGGCTGTGAGGGATCGTCCGAGGCAATAGCGAACGCTGGCGGGGGGCCGAGGCAATGACGAACGGAAACCGTTCGTCATTGCCTCGCGCTCGCAGGACCGATCGCCATTGCCTCAGGGCCCGGCGGTGATGCGGGTGCGGATCTCCGCCACCCAGTCGCCCACAGGCCAGGTCGAGTCGATCAGCCAGGTGGCGCCCGCCGACGCATATTCGTCGGCCGGCACCCCCGGGGCCGCGCCCGCCACCACGTCCCAGCCGGGTGGGCGCTCGACGCCGTCGAGGTAGGTGGCCAGCTCCTCGGGGCTGCTGTAGCCCTGCGGGCCGAGCGGCACGATGCCGTCCCACCGCTGCGCCCGTGCGATCGGCAGCCGGTGGGGGATGACCGCGGCCACCCAGACCGGTGGGCGCGGTCGCTGGACCGGCCGCGGGAGGATCTCGGTGTCGACGCGGAAGTGCGCGCCCTGGTGCGACACGGGGCCCCGCAGCAGGCCGTCCAGCAGCCCGAGCGCCTCGTCGACGACGGCCGCCCGCTCCTTGCGCTCCGCGGGGTCGCCGAACGCCGCGAAGTCGGCGTCGGACGGTTCGCCCAGTCCCACGCCCAGGACCGCCCGCCCGCCGCTCAGGTGGTCGAGCGTGGTCAGATGCTTGGCGACGACCCAGGGCCGCCGGCGCGCCAGGGGCGTGACCAGCGTGCCCAGGCGCACGCGCTCGGTCGCCTGGGCGATGGCGCCGAGTGCCACCCAGGGGTCGTGGACGTCGAGCCCGAGGCGCCGTTCGAAGACCAGGTGGTCCCACAGGAACACGCCGTCCCAGCCCGCCCGCTCGGCCTCGACGGCCAGCGCGACGACGGTGGCGGCATCGGTGAAGGGCGGAAGGCTCACGGCGGTGCGCACGACTCGACCGTACGGCATCGCCGTGACGGCCATGCCGCCCGCGCCGGGGCGCTGGCATCCTTTGTCGCATGCGCTTCTCGATCTGGCCGTCGGCCAACCAGCCCTGGGGCGAGATCCTGGCCACCGCCAGCTATGCCGAGGCCACCGGGTGGGACGGCGCGTGGATCGCCGACCACTTCATGCCGAACGCCGACGGCCCCTTCCCCCCCGACACCCCGACGCTGGAGGCCGGGTCCCTGGTCGCGGCCCTGGCGGCGGCCGTGCCCCGCGTGCGGATCGGCACCCTGGTGCTCGGCAACACCTACCGGCACCCGGCCGTTGTGGCCAACATCGCCGTCACCGTCGACCACGTGAGCGGGGGCCGGTTCACGCTCGGCATCGGCGCCGGATGGCAGGAGAACGAGCACGCCGCCTACGGCATCGAGCTGCCCCCGGTCGGTCCCCGCATCGACCGCTTCGCCGAGGCGACCGAGGTCATCCACGGCCTGCTCCGCGCGCAGCGGACCACATTCAAGGGCCGCTACTACGAGGTCACCGACGCCCTGTGCGAGCCGAAGCCCATCCAGGATCCGTTGCCGATCCTGGTGGGCGGGGGCGGCGACCGGATGCTCGGCGTCGCCGCCCGTTGGGCCGATGCCTGGAACACCTGGGGGCAGCCCGATCACATCGCCGGGCGCTCCACGGCCCTGACACGCGCCTGCGAAGCGGCCGGCCGCGACCCGGACGCCGTCACCCGGACGGCGCAGGCGCTCGTGTTCATGGCCGAGGAGGGGGCGGACGCCGGCGCAATTGCCAACATCGAGCGCCTGGTCGAGCGGTCCCCGATGCCCGCGATCGGCGGAACCGTCGAGCAACTGCGTGACGTGGTCGCGGCCTACGCCCAGGCCGGGCTGGACGAGCTCATCGTCCCGGACCGGTCGCTCGGGCAGGGCACAGCCAAGCTCGAGCGGATGGACCGCTTCATCGACGACGTGGCGGCGGCGTTTCGCTGAGGCGGGGCGATGGTGCTACCGCGTGGCGCGCTGGAGCTTGCGCCAGACGTCCCGGTAGGCCTCGATGCCGTCGAACGCCAGCCACCGCTCCGGCCCGGCTGCGATCGCCACCCGCTCGGGCACGGTGCCCCAGATCCGTGCGCCCGCCTCCTCCCAGTCGGCCACGGCCTCCTGGTAGTCGCGCGTGAACGTGCGCGCGGAGCAGATCACGAGGCCGGCCGGGGTGCCTTCCGGCACCAGGTCGAGGACGGCCTGGGCGCGGTCCGGCTCGATCCCCCCGACCCGTGTGGGCACGACCACGACGGAGGCCTGGTCCACCGCCTTGCCGGTCAGCTTCTCCTGGCCCGGCGGCGTGTCGACGATCGCGACGTCCTCGGCGCCCAGCTTGTCGAGCGCCTTGGTCAGGAGGCGCTCGGTCGGTGCCTCCACGACGTTGAGGCGCTGCAGGCGCTCGTCCGTCGCCTCCTCGACCCACTCGGCGGCGCTGGCCTGCGAGTCGGCGTCGATCAGGGTGACGCCGTGACGATTGGAGGCCGCCGCCAGGGCGGCCAGGTACACGGACGTGGTGGTCTTTCCCACGCCGCCCTTCAGCGCAGCGGAGACGACGATCACAGCCGTTCCCCTCCCGGGACGATCGGGTGATTCGAACCCCAGCCGGGGTCGCCGGTCAGCCTAACCCGAAGCATCCGGCCCGGCCCGGGCCCCGGGGCCCCCACCCGGCGCCCCTCGATCGCGTCGGTCTCACAATCGGCGCGTCCCTCTATGCTCCCCGAGCGATCGCCGTCGGTTTCGAAGGGGACGAGGATGCCGAACCTGGCCGAGGTCCGAGACCAGCTCACCGGGCCGGGAGGGCCGTTCGAGGTCGTCACCGAGGACGTCCTCGGGCGCCCGACGCAGGTCTACAAGGACCGCCTGAGGTCGCTCCGGGCCATTCCACAGGCGGCCATCGGGCGCGGCGACCAGGCGTTCCTCGTGTACGGCGACCGCACCTACGGGTTCCGCGGCTTCGTCGAGGAGGCCAACGGGCTCGCACGCGCCCTCGCCGAGGGCTGCGGCATCGGGCCCGGCGACCGGGTGGCGGTCCTCAGCCAGAACAACCCGGAGTGGTGCCTCACGTTCTGGGCCACGGTCTCGAGCGGCGCCATCCTCGTGGGCCTCAACGGCTGGTGGAAGGCCGACGAGATCCTCTACGGGCTCCAGGATTCGGGCGCGAAGGTGCTGGTCGCCGACGCCAAGCGGTTCGAGCGCGTCGCCGACCGGCTGGGCGAGGCGCCGGACCTCACCCACGTGATCCTGGTCGATGCCGACCCCGACGACTTCCCGGCCGCGAGCGCGTCGGGCGTGAAGCTGCGGCGGTTCGACGAGCTGGGCGCGGATCCGACCGACCGGTTCCCGGACGCGCCCATCGAGGAGGACGACGCCGCGGTCATCTTCTACACCTCCGGCACCACCGGGAAGCCCAAGGGCGCCATCTCCACGCACCGGTCGATGGTCGCCAACCTCCAGAACACGCTGTTCTCGACCGTGGCGGGTGGCATGGCCAACCCCGAGGGCGGGTCGGCGCTGTCGTCGAGCGGCGCACCCACCGTGTCGCTCCTCACCTCGCCGCTGTTCCACGTGTCGGGCTGCCACTCCAACCTGGTCGTCGGCCTGCTGGCGGGCGTCAGGCTCGTGATCCCCGAGGGCCGGTTCGACCCCGTCCAGGTGTTGCGCCTCGTCGCGGATCACGGGGTCACCGTCTGGGCCACGGTGCCCACGATGGTGTGGCGGGTGTGCGAGCACCCGGCACGCCACGACTACGACACCTCCAGCGTGACCACGGTGGCGTTCGGCGGCTCGCCCTCGGCCGACGAGCTGCAGCGCAAGATCGCCGAGACGTTCCCCAACGTGCGTTCGACCTCGAACGCCTACGGCCTCACCGAGACGTCGTCGGTGGCGACGGTCATCAGCGGGCCGGACGCCAAGCGCAAGCCGCAGTCGGTCGGTCCGCCGGTGCCCACCGTCGAGCTTCGCATCATGGATCCGGGGGGTCGGGTGCTGGGCGTGGGCGAGACCGGCGAGGTCTGCGTCCGTGGGCCGATCCTCATGAAGGGCTACTGGAACAAGCCGGAGGCCACGGCCGAGGCCATCGACGCCGACGGGTTCCTGCACACCGGGGACATCGGCCACGTCGACGACGAGGGCTACCTCACGATCACCGACCGCAAGAAGGACATGATCATCCGCGGCGGCGAGAACATCTACTGCGTGGAGATCGAGAACCGGCTCGTCGAACACCCCGCGATCGCCGACGCCGCCGTCATCGGCGTGCCGCACCCCGAGCTGGGCGAGGAGGTCAAGGCCGTCGTACAGGTCGAGCCGCAGGCACCGGGGGGCGAGTCGCTGACGGCCGAGGACGTGCGCCGCTGGGTGGCCACCGAGCTGGCCGACTTCAAGGTGCCGGCGCACGTGGAGCTGCGCACCGAGCCGCTGCCCCGGAACGCCTCGGGCAAGCTGCTCAAGAACGTGTTGCGTGGCGAGGGCGAGGTCACGTTCGCCGAGACCATGTGACCCCTCAGGCTCCGGTTCGCACCACCACGAGCTTGTCGGCAGCCGATTCGGCGCCCCAGACCTCGCCGGGTTTGCCGTGGAGCTGCCGGACCTCGCCCGGGCTGCTGGGCAGCGGGAACGACGTGAACTCCTCGGTGTCGGGGTCGAAGCGGACCAGCGCGTTGGCCCCGAAGTCGCTCAGCCAGACGTCGTCGCGGTCGTCGACGTAGACCGCGTACGCCGCGGGCGCGGCGCCGGGCAGCCGCCATTCCTGCCATGCCCCGCCGTTCGGGGCGGACGGGTCGTAGACCGCCACCTGCCCGGCCTCCCACTGGCTGGTCCAGAGTCTCCCCCGGCTGTCGGCCCACACCCGGCGGGTGCCCTGGCCGCCCGTCGGGGGCTCCAGGACGGTGGCCTGGCCGGTGCCCCGGTCGATGCGCGCCAGGTGGTTGGCGGCCAGCGAGGCGTAATACACGTCACCGCCGGGGGTCACTGCGATCCCGTATGGGCCCCGCCCACGAGGGGCGGCGAAGACCTCGATGTCGTCGCTCCCGGCGGTGAGCCGACCGTAAACGCCCGACTGTCCGGTGAACCACAGCGTGCCGTCGCCGTCGAAGACGGCAGTGTTGAGGTTGGCGTCGGCAGCAACCCCCTCGGCGGGGAGCGGGAACGTGCGGACCTCTCGGGTGACCGGGTCGACGCGCACGATGGCGTTGAGGCCGCCGTCGGTGATCCAGGGGGCTCCGTCGGGGCCGAGGATGACGCCGTGGGGCCGTGATCCCGCTCCCAGGTCGACCTCGTCGACAGCGCCGGTGCGGGGGTCGAGAAGACCCAGGCGTCCGGCGCCCTGCGCCGTGTACCAGACGGTCCCGTCGGCGGCGACCGCCACATCGTGGGGGTGGGACCCGGCGGGTACGTCGTACGACTGCATGACGGGCGTAGTGGGGCGGGTCGAGGTCGTGCCGGGGGTCGCCGCGGTCGTGGAGGTCGCGGGGGGCGGGGGCTCTGTCGTGGTGGCGTCGGCCGTGCGCTCGCCCCCGTCGTCCGCCGCGCACGCTGCCGCGAGGACCAGCACCGATGCCGCGACCCGGTGGCGCCACCCCGTGCGCACGCCCCCGAACGTAGCGGGCGTGCTAGCACAGGTGACCCATGACGGAGCTGCCCACGCCCCTCGCGGCCAACGTCCCCCTGCCACCCCAGCCGCCCGGCGTGCCGTGGCCGACGGACGCCTGGCCAACCACCGATCCGCCGGCTACCACCGCCGGACGGATGTCGGCCCTGCTCGACGAGATCACCGGCGACCCTGCCCGGTTCGGCACGACCTACGCCGTCGCCGTCGTCCAGGGCGGGAACCTGCTCGCCGAGCGCTACGGCGGGGAGCTCGAGCACTGGGACGCCCCCAACGAGCCAGTCGGCCCCGGCACCCAGCTGCTGTCGTGGTCGATGGCCAAGTCGGTCCTCCATGCGGCGGTCGGCATGCTCGTGGGCGAGGGACGGCTGGCGCTGGATGGGCACGCCCCGGTCCCGGAGTGGGCCGACCCGGACGATCCCCGCCAGGCCATCACGCTGGACGACCTGCTCACCATGCGCGATGGCCTCGACTTCGCCGAGGACTACGAGGACTTCGAACGCTCGGACGTCATCCGCATGCTGTTCGGCGACGCCCAGGCCGACATGGCCCACTTCGCGGCCGACCACCCGCTCGCCCACGAGCCGGGCACGGTGTTCAACTACTCGTCGGGCACGTCGCTCATCGTGTCGGGCATCGTCGCCCGGACGGTCGGGCCCGGCGACCCGTACGATTCGTTCCTGCGCGACCGGCTGTTCGAGCCGCTGGGCATGCGATCGACGCGAGCCCGCTTCGACGATGCCGGCACCTTTGTGGGCTCCTCCTTCGTGTATGCGATCGCCCGGGACTACCTGCGCTTCGGCTTGCTCTACCTGCGGGATGGCATGTGGGACGGCCGGCGGCTGTTGCCGGTGGGCTGGGTCGACCATGGGCGCCGGGCCCGGTCCCGCGACGAGGAGGGCGACCGCTGGCACGGCGCCCACTGGTGGTCGGTCGGCGACGACCTCGGGACCTTCACCGCCAACGGGTACGAGGGGCAGTCGCTCATGATCTGCCCGCCGCTCGACCTCATCGTGGTGCGGCTCGGCAAGTCGCCGGAGGAGACCCACGACCCCGAGCTGCGGGCGTGGCGGGCCCGGATGGTCGATGCGTTTCGCTAGCGGAACCTAACCTCCATTCCCATGCCCTACGCACGCATGGACGAGGCCGAATGGCGGGCATTCCTGCGGTCCCAGGTGCGCCCGGCGGTACTGGCCACGACGCGAAAGGACGGGCGTCCGCACGCCGCACCCGTCTGGTACGACGTCGACGACGACGGCACGATCGTCTTCACGACCGGTGCCACCACCGTGAAGGGCCACGCCATCCGGCGCACCGGCAGGGTCGCGCTGTGCGTGCAGGACGACCGGCCCCCGTTCTCGTTCGTGGCCATCGAGGGCGACGCCACGTGGAGCGACGACCTCGAGCAGCTCCGCTACTGGGCCACCCGGCTGGGCGGCCGCTACATGGGCGCCGACCGCGCCGAGGCGTTTGGCGCCCGCAACGCCGTGCCCGGCGAGCTCCTCATCCGCGTGACGCCGACGCACGTGGTGGCCGAGCGCGACGTGGCTGATTGAGGGTCAGGCGCCGCCCGACGCGTCCTCGACCCGCTGCTTGCCGGCGGAGATCCAGGGCATCATCGCCCGGAGCTCGGCGCCGACCTTCTCGATCGGATGGTCCCGGCCGGCCTGGCGCAGGGCCGAGAAGTTGGGCCGGCCCGACTCGGACTCGGCGATCCACTCGTCGGCGAAGCGGCCGGACTGGATCTCGTCGAGGATGGCGCGCATCTCGGCCCGCACCGCGTCGTTGATGACCCGGGGCCCGCGGGTCAGGTCGCCGTACTCGGCCGTGTCGCTCACCGAGTAGCGCATGCCTGCGATGCCCTGCTCGTACATCAGGTCGATGATGAGCTTCAGCTCGTGGAGGCACTCGAAGTAGGCGGACTCGGGCTGGTAGCCGGCCTCGACCAGCGTCTCGAACCCGGCCTGCACCAACGCGGTCAGGCCGCCGCACAGCACCACCTGCTCGCCGAACAGGTCGGTCTCGGTCTCCTCCTCGAACGTGGTCTCGAGCACGCCGGCACGCGCGCCCCCGATGGCGTCGGCGTAGGCCAGCGCCAGGCCGTGGGCGTTGCCGGAGGCGTCCTGTGCAACTGCGATCAGGCAGGGCACGCCGCCGCCCTCGGTGTAGGTGCGGCGTACGAGGTGGCCGGGGCCCTTGGGCGCGACCAGGGCGACGTCGACGCCGGAGGGCGCCTTCACCTGGCCGAAGCGCACGCTGAACCCGTGGGCCACGAACAGCGCGTCGCCGTCGGCGAGGTTGGGGGCGATGTGCTCGGCGAAGATCGCCTTGTGCTCGGTGTCCGGGCCCAGGAGCATCACCACATCGGCCTCGGCGGCGGCGTCGGCGATCGAGCGGACAGTGAGGCCCGCGGCCTCGGCCTTGGCCTTCGACGACGAGCCGTCGCGCAGGCCGACGCGCACGTCGATGCCCGAGTCCTTGAGGTTGAGGGCGTGGGCATGACCCTGGGAGCCGTAGCCGATCACCGCCACCCTGCGGTCGGCGATGAGGGACCGGTCGGCGTCCTTCTCGTAGTAGACGTTGGCCATCGGGGATTCCTCTCTGAGTGGTGCTCGATCAGGCGCCGCGGCGCACGGGGCGGAGGTTGGGGGCGAGGCGCTCGAGCTTGGGCAGCGCCACGCGGCCGGTGCGCTGGAGCTCGGTGATGCCGAACGGTCGCAACAGATCCTCGAGGTCGTCGAGCCGGCCGGGCTCGCCGTCGAGGCTCACCGTCAGCTCGTCGTGGCCGACGTCGACGATGCGGCCATCGAACAACCCGACCAGCTCGATCACCTGGCCGCGACCGGTGGCGTCGGCCCGGACGGTGGCGAGCATCAGCTCGCGCTCGACGGCGTCACGCGGGTCGAGCTCCGAGATCTTCACGACGTTGACCAGCTTGAACAGCTGCTTGGTGATCTGCTCCAGCGACGCCGACTCGACGTCGACGACGATCGTGATCCGGCTGAAGCGCTCGTCGTCGGTCGGCGCCACCGCCAGCGAGTAGATGTTGTAGCCCCGGCGGGCGAACAGGCTCGAGACCCGGGCCAGCACCCCGGCCTTGTTCTCCACCAGCACGACCAACGTGTGATGGCGGAAGTCGGCGCCGGGGAGCTGCGGTGGCGCCATCATCGGCCCCCTTCGCCCTGGGACGGGTCGACGATGATCTCGTCGTTGGACTTGCCGGCCGGCACCATCGGGTACACCTTCTCGCGGCTGTCGGTGCGGAAGTCGATCACGACGGGCCGGTCGTCGATCTCGTTGGCCTTCTGGATGGCGGCGTCGACCTCCTCGGGCGACTCCACCCGCATCCCCACGCAGCCCATGGCCTCGGCCCACAGCTTGTAGTCGGGCAGGTCGGGCGACAGGTACACCTCGCTGTAGCGCTCGTCGTAGAACATCTCCTGCCACTGGCGGACCATGCCCAGGTAGGCGTTGTTGAGGATCGCGACCTTGATGGGGATGCGCTCGGCCGTCGCGGTCACGAGCTCCTGGGCGGTCATCTGGAAGCAGCCGTCGCCGTCCACCGCCCACACCGTGCGGTCGGGGCGGCCCACCTTGGCCCCGATGGCGGCCGGGACCGAGAAGCCCATGGTGCCGAGCCCGCCCGAGTTCACCCAGGTGTACGGGTGGTTGAACCGCCAGTACTGGCTGGCCCACATCTGGTGCTGGCCCACGCCGGCGGCGACGATCGTGTCGTCGGGCGTGTTGTCGCGCAGCCGCTCCAGCACGAACTGCGGCTTCAGCGCCTCGCCCGGCTCCGACTGCTGGTAGGTGAGCGGGAAGTTCTCCCGCCAGCCCGAGATGGTCTGCTTCCAGGCCGAGCGGTCGGGGAACGCGAGCCCGCCGTCCAGCAGGCCGCGGACCGCCACCACCAGCTCCTCGATGACCAGCCGGCAGTCCCCCACGATGGGAACGTCCGGCCGGCGCACCTTGCCCAGCTCGGCGGGGTCCACGTCCACGTGGATCACCTTCGCGTCGGGGGCGAACCCGTCGACCTTGCCGGTCACGCGGTCGTCGAAGCGGCTGCCGAGGGCGATGAGCAGGTCGCTCTGCTGCATCGACGTGACCGCGGTGTAGTTGCCGTGCATGCCCGGCATGCCGAGGCACAAAGGATGGTCGTCGGGGAACGCGCCCCGGGCCATGAGGGTGGTCACGACGTGGATGTCACACAGCTCGGCGAGCTCACGGAGGGCCTCGGCGGCCCGGGCCTTCAGGATGCCGCCGCCCGCGTAGATGACCGGCCTCCGGGCCTGGAGGATCAGCTCGGCCGCCTGGCGGATCATCTTCGGGTGCCCCTTGGTGGTGGGCCGGTAGCCCGGCAGGCTCGCCGCCACGTCGTCGTCGCTCGGCCAGTACCACTCCATCGCCGACCGGGGGCTCATGGGGTCGACGATGTCCTTCGGGACGTCGACCAGCACGGGTCCGGGCCGCCCGGTGGTGGCGAGGTGGAAGGCCTGCCGGACCACGAGCGGGATGTCCTGGGCCTGCGTGATCAGCTCGTTGTGCTTCGTCACCGAGCGGGTGATGCCGACCGTGTCGCACTCCTGGAAGGCGTCGGTGCCGATTGCGGCGAACGGCACCTGGCCGGTGATGCAGACCATGGGGACCGAGTCCATGTAGGCGTCGCACAGCGGGGTGACGACGTTGGTCGCCGCCGGCCCCGAGGTCACCATGCACACGCCCGGCCGCCCGGTGGCGTGGGCGAAGCCCTCGGCCATGTGCCCGGCGCCCTGCTCGTGGCGCACGAGGATGTGCCGGATCGGGCTGTCGATGATCGGGTCGTACACCGGGAGGATGGCGCCGCCCGGGAGTCCGAACATGACCTCGACCCCCTCCATCTCGAGGGCCTTGATCAACGCTTGTCCGCCGTTGAGCTGCATGGCGGTGTGCTCCTGTCAGGTGTTGGGGCTGGTTGGCGGAAGTGGTTGCGGAAGTGTCGACGAAAACGGAAACGACCTCCCGGTGGGAGGTCGTGAGAGCGCACGCGGGTGGGGCCGGCGTGCGCTAAGTGAGGATTACGAGGAGGCGGTACGCGTGCATCGGTGGATCAGCTTCGCACGGTGTGCAGATCCGGGGCAAGGCGGCCGTCGATGTCCGCTCGGCCTCTAGGCCGGATCCCGGATGTCGTCGTCGGCATTCACCAGGCGCGTCGTCGGCGTGGTGGACACCTCCCCGTGGGCCGCGAGCTCGCGCAGGGCCAGCACGGGGTCGGGGTCACCGAAGAGCTGCTCGTCGGCGTAGTCGACCCCCCGCGCCGTCGCGTCGACCACCCACCAGGACGCCTCCAGCGCGATGCCATCGGGGTCGGTGAAGTAGATCGAGCGCATGATCCCGTGGTCGACCACCTCGGTGACCTCGCAGCCGTGCTCCTTCAGCCGGCGCTGCAGCGCCTCGAGCGCGTGCTCGTCGGGAAGGTTGAAGGACACGTGGTCGAACTGGACGGCGCGCTTGTCGGGCACACCCGCCGGCTTGGCGAACGGCTCGATCTCTGCGTCGCGGTACTCGAAGAACGCGACGGTCAGCTCCGGACCGAACTCGAAGAAGTAGTGCCGGAACGCGGGAGTCCCGATCGTGGCGACGAGCCTGGCGCCCAGGACCCCCTGGTAGAAGCGAACCGTCCGGTCCATGTCCGTCGTGACGAGGGCGAGGTGGTTGATCCCCCGCCACCGGGGCAGCTCGGTCGGCGCGGTCATGGCCCCCAGGCTAGGGCCCTGGGTCAGGCCTCCGTGATGGCGCCGCGCTCGGCACCCGAGGCCAGCCGGGCGTACTTGGCGAGCACGCCGGACGTGTACCGGGGGTCGGGGAGCTTCCACTCGGCGCGGCGGCGCGCCAGCTCGCCGTCGTCCACGGCGAGATCGATGGCCTTCGATGGGACGTCGATCACGATCCGGTCGCCGTCGGCGACCAGCGCGATCGGGCCGCCGTCGGTGGCCTCGGGCGCCACGTGCCCGACGCAGAAACCGTGGGTGCCGCCCGAGAAGCGGCCGTCGGTCACCAGGGCGCAGTCGCCGCCGCGGCCGGCGCCCTTCATGGCGCCGGTGACCGCCAGCATCTCCCGCATCCCCGGGCCCCCCTTGGGGCCCTCGTAGCGGATGACCACCACCGTTCCCGGCTCGATCGACCCGGCCAGGATGGCGTCCATCGCCCCGTCCTCTCCGTCGAACACGCGGACGGTGCCCTCGAACCGGTCGACGGTGATGCCGGCCACCTTGACCACGGCCCCCTTCGGGGCCAACGAGCCAGTCAGCACGGCGATGCCGCCGATGGCGTGGATCGGGTCGTCGACGCGGCGGATCACGTCGCCGTCGGGCGCCGGCGGGTCGATCTCGGCCAGGTTCTCGGCCACGGTACGGCCGGTCACCGTGAGGCAGTCCCCGTCCAGCAGTCCGGCCTCCAACAGGTGCCGCATGACGACCGGCACGCCACCAATCCGGTCCACGTCGCTCATGTGGTAGCGGCCGGCGGGCTTGGTGTCCGCGATGTGCGGCACGCGGGCGGCCACGCGGTTGAAGTCGTCGAGCGCCAGGTCGACGCGGGCCTCGGCGGCGATCGCGAGCAGGTGGAGCACGGCGTTGGTCGAGCCTCCCAGCGCCATCACCACCGCGATCGCGTTCTCGAACGCCGGCTTGGTCATGACCTGGCGGGGCCGGACGCCGGCCTCGAGCAGCCGCACCACCGCCTCGCCCGACGCGCGGGCCACGTCGTCGCGGCGCCGGTCGACGGCGGGAGCCGACGCCGACCCGGGCAGCGACATGCCCAGGGCCTCGGCCACCGACGCCATCGTGTTGGCCGTGAACATCCCGGCGCAGGATCCCTCCGTGGGGCACGCGTTGCGCTCGATGGCCTCGAGCCCGGCGGCGTCCAGGCTTCCGGCGGCGTGCGCCCCCACGGCCTCGAACACGCTCACGATGTCGAGCGCCTGCCCGTTGTGGCGGCCCGGCAGGATCGACCC
>Ga0081455_10003875_pt1 | contig 17041 bp, 15 predicted proteins | sample TabmetS3T2R1_FD_70207 | JGI IMG/M metagenome (GOLD analysis project Ga0081455, IMG submission 70207) | Tabebuia heterophylla rhizosphere microbial communities from the University of Puerto Rico - S3T2R1 | ecosystem: Host-associated > Plants > Roots > Rhizosphere ...
AGGGGGTGCGGCGGGCGCCCCGGCCCCAGCAGGACCCGGCCCGCTCAGGAGCGGAGCTGGGACTGCCAGGTGCGGTCGGCGTCGGCGGTGGCGAGCAGCACCGCCCGGCCGGCGAGGTCGGTGCCCACCACCCAGCCGCGCGCGGCGCTGGCGAAGCTGACCGACAGGGGCATGAACAAGGTGGCCCCCTGGAAGGTCGGGCAGCCGCTGCAGCCGGCTGCCGCCCTGGCTGATCAGCACGGCCCCCGTGACCTCGGCGGCCGGCGAGGGGCTGAGCAGGAACGCCCGCTGGGGGTCGATCACCGAGAACGGGCCGGGGTAGGAGCCGGGCCCGGCCGGCAGGCGCACCGCCAGCACCGCGCCGAGGGTGCCGAGCACGCCGCGCCAGTGGGCGCCACCGTCGCCGCTGGTGTACAGGGCGTAGAGGCTGTGCCCGGCGAATGGTCGCCGCTGTCGAAGCGCACCCAGGCGGCGCCCGGCTCGGCGCACTGCAGCTCGGCGAAGAAGAGGGTTCGTCGGCGGGCACCGGCAAGGAGAAGCTGGGCCGCGAGCCCCAGCTGCGCCCGCCGTCGGTGGAGCGCCACACGCCCCGGTCGCTGGCCAGCCATCGTCGGGGGCGGTGAAGCACACCGTCTGCGGCGGTGCCGGCGTGGCAAGCGCCGTCCAGGTCCGGCCGCCGTCGAAGGAGGCGGCGCAGCTGAGCGCGGTCGCGGCCGTCACGATCGCGAAGCCGCTCGGGTGGCTGGCCGGCATGGTGTTCCGGTCGTCCAGCGGCACCTGGTACGCCAGCTCCAGCGGTGACAGCGTGCCCTCGCCGGCCGGGAACGTCCAGGTGGTGTCGCTGGCCGTGGACAGGTTCCAGCCGTCCAGCTGCCGGCCGGTGGTCTGCCGCAGCTGGTACGCCCGCGCGCCGGCCGGCACCGTCCACGACCCGAACTGGATGTTCCCGGCACCGCCGAGGTCGGTGCCGTCGGCGCTGAGCACCAGGTCGCCGGACTCGCCCGGCCCGAACGCGCCCCCGTGGTGGCCGGGCACCGCGTCGGAGAACGGGTCGATGCGCGCCGAGACCGTGTCGCCGTCGCGCCGCACCTCGCCCACCTTCGGCGCGATCACCGCGACGTTCCACACCGACCGGTACGCCCGGCCCGCGGCGAAAACGGCCGGATCGGCGGTCTGGTCGCCGCTGAGCAGGAACCGGGCCAGGTTGGCGGCCCGTACCCAGTTGCCCGGCGTGTAGTACTCGGTCCGCCGCATCGGCAGGTCCGCGGTCACCGCCTGGCCGAAGTACAGCCCGTCCAGCGGGGTCGCCACGGTGCGCTCCTCCGCGCCGGCCGCCAGCGACCGGAAGGTGGCCTCCACCCGCGCCAGGCCCGCCCTCCGCGCGGCGTACGTGGTGCCGCCGGGCAGCCGGTCCTGGGCGACGTGGTTCAGCTCGTACACGTACGGGCTGGCGGGGTTGACGGTCAGCCGTACGGTGCTCGGGCCGGCGACCAGGGCGTCGAAGCCCTCGGTGAGCAGGACCGGGATGGGCTCCGGGCCGGCCAGCCAGCCGCCGCCGTGGAAGGCCGGGAACACCACCGCCGCCGCGCCGAGCTTGGCCACCGCGGCGGCCTGCTCCCACGGCGGGTAGCCGAAGAAGTCGTCGCTGTAGCGGACCAGGGCGAGCTTGCCGCGCAGGTCCAGCGCGCCGAGTTCGGCCGGGGTGGCCTGGCCGGCGTCGACCACGGGCAGCGTCCGGGTGCCGGTGGCCGGCCGCGCCACGGTCGCGAAGTCGGCCGGGGCGGTGCCGATCGCGGCGTCGGTCCGGGCCCAGGTGGTCCGGGTGTCCAGCCGTACGCCCGGGGCGGCGGAGGACTGCGCGTAGAACGGTTGGCCGGGTGGCAGGACCGCCGCGTCGACCAGGTTCGGCTGGATGAACGACTCGGCGCGGCTGAGCTGCCGGGCGCCCGGCTGGTCGGGGACGACGACGCGGACCGGTGTGGCCGTCCGGGCGTCCAGGGTGACCGTGGTCGGCGCGGCGACGCTGACCCCGCCGCTGGCCACCGCGCTGAGCGGGCCGTCCGGGTCGCCCTCGCTGAGGAACCCGCCGACGTCGTAGCTGCCGCGCGCCACCCGGAACACCACGTCGCCGGCCGCGTCGGTCTCCGCGAACTGGCTGCCGAACCGGTCGGCCCGCGAGTTCAGGAACAGCTCGCTGGTCGGGGGTACGCCGCCGGTGCGGGCCACGGTGTGCACGCGCAGGTCGTACGCCTCGCCCTCCAGGCTGGCGCCGAGGCTGAGGTGCAGCGCCGGGCCGCTGGTCGGGGTCGCGGTGAGGCGGCCGGTCAGCAGGCCGGTGTCGCGGCCGACCAGGGTCACCGTCGCGGTCGCGCTGCCGTGCGCGGGGACCGGCAGGCTGGCCGGGGTCACGGTGAAGGCCGGCGAGTCGGCGGCCAGCGCCAGGGTGGTGGCCGCCTCGGCGCGGAAGGTGACCGTACGGGTCACCGGCGTGCCCGGGTACGGCCAGGTGAGCCGGCCGAGGTCGACACTGCCGGCGTCCGCGGTGACGGTCTGCCGGGTCGCCGCCGCCACGTCCAGCCGGCCGGTGCCCACCGCGTACGGCGAGCCGTCGAGCGTCTTCGTGGCGGTCATCAGCGCAGCCTTCAGCTGGGCGGCGCGCCAGTCCGGGTGCTGCGCGCGCAGCAGCGCGGCGGCGCCGGCCACGTGCGGGGTCGCCATCGAGGTGCCGGACAGCCGGGCGTAGGAGTCGTCGACCGGGTCCTCGTCGCCGGCCGGGGTGCCGGCGGCGCGGGCGGCCACGATGTCGCCGCCCGGGGCGACCAGGTCCGGCTTGAGCGCGTCGTCGCCCAGCCGCGGGCCGCGGCTGGAGAAGTCGCTGAGGGCGTCCTGCTTGGTCACGCTGCCCACGGTCAGCGCGGCGGTGGCCGCACCGGGCTCGCTCACCGTACGGTCCGCGCCGTCGTTGCCGGCGGCGACCACGAACAGCGCGCCGGTCTGCGCGGTGAGCGCGTCGAGGGCCTGGCTGACCGGGTCGGTGCCGTCGGTCGGGCCGCCGCCCAGGCTCAGGTTGACCACCGCGGCGTGCTGCTCGGCGGCGGCCCACTGCATGCCGGCGATCACCTGGTCGTCGGTACCGAAGCCGTCGTCGTCCAGCACCTTGCCGATGACCAGGCTCGCGGCCGGCGCCGTCCCGGTGTACCTGCCGCCCGAGGCGGTGCCGCGGCCGGCCACGATGGAGGCGACGTGGGTGCCGTGCCCGAAGCGGTCGGTCACGTCGTCCGGGCCGGCGGCGGTGAAGCCGCGGCTGGCGGTGACCGCGCCGGCCAGGTCCGGGTGCGTCACGTACCCGGAGTCCAGGACCGCGACCGTCACGCCCGCGCCGCGGTTGCCGGTGGCCCACACCTGCGGCGCGCCGATCTGCGGCTCGCTCTGGTCCAGGCTGGCGCGGACCCGGCCGTTGAGCCAGATGCCGGTCACGCCGCCGGCCAGCGCGCGGGGTTGGGCGGCGGTGCCGCGGACGGACCGCCAGAACTCCCCGGCCCGGTCCCGCGGTTCGGCCAGCGCGGTCATGCCCAGAGTGGGCAGCGTACGGACCGGTTTCGTGCCGCCGGCCCGGGCCACCGGCGGCAGCGCGGCGCCGCGGGCGTGCCGTACGAGCAGGGGCAGTGCCTTCGTCCGGTCGTCGGTGTAGCCCTGCTGGGCCAGCGCGGTCACGTCGAACAGCCGGCGCTCCAGCACGCCGGCCCGCAGCAGGGACAGCGCGTCGGAGGGGATGACCTCGATGTGGCCGCGGCCGTCGCGGTGCTGCTGGAAGGTGACGCCGCCGCGGCCGGGCCCGGCGGTGACCGAGACCCGGGCGCCGTCGCGGGCCAGCACGACCCGGTCGCCGGTCACCAGCGTGATGCCGGCACCGGCCGGCACGGCGGCCACCGGATGACCGGCCGCCGAATGGTCGGACGCGGGATGGCCGGCCGCGGGATGGCCGGCCGGCGCGCTGCCGGCGGGCTGCTGTACGGCCAGCAGGGCCGCCGCCGCGGCGGTCACCCCGGCAAGCGCCACCGCCAGCACTGATCGTTGTGTCCTCATACCCCGCATGAAGCGCGGATCCGGGCCGATCGCTGCTGGGGTGGGACAGGTCCGAACACAGCGGCACCCCGCCGCCAGCTGCAGGGTGGTGCCGGCGACGGGGTGCCAGATCCGGTTCGCTCCCGGAGTGTGTGGCCTCTGAATGGTAGGACGCGGCCTGATACATGGGTGGTTGCCGGGTCAGGGCGGCCGGCCGCGGGCGTACGTACCTGTTACCACACCGTGCTCTGCGCCAGCCGGGCCCGGCGTGCGGTCAGCTCCGCCTTGCGCTGCCACCGCTTGGCTGCCAGCAGCCGCCGGCAACGGCGCTCGTGCTCGGCCTCCGCGCGCCGCTCGGCCTGGACCTGACCGGTGTATTCATACTGCATCGGCAACATACCTGGGCTCCTCGTCATCGTGTCGGTTACGGGAAATGTCATGCTCTGGGCGTAACGGGCTGGCCGCGGCGCAGCGTGATGTCGCCGGAGATCGACTGGAGCCGCAGGTCGAGCGTCAGCCCGGTCTCCGGCGGCAGCTCCTCCACGGCGAGTTCGGAGCGCACCGACCCGCTGCGGCTGAACATGTCGATCTTGAGCGCGGTGCCGGGCCGGATCGCGACGCCGATGTCGCCGGAGGTGGTGACCACCTGGATCTCGCCGCCGGCCGCGTCGCCGACCCGGATGTCGCCGCTGGCGCTGCGGGCCTCCAGCGCGCCGGTGACGGTGCCGATCTCCTGGTCGCCGCTGGCGGTGTTGGTGACCAGCCGGTCCGCGCCGGCCAGCCGCAGGTCGCCCGAGGCGCTCCTGACGCTCAGGTCGCCGGAGACCGGGCCGAGGACCACGTCGCCGCTGGCCGCCTGCACGCGGGCGTTGCCCTCCACGCCCTCGGCCGACACGTCGCCGCTGGCCACGGTCACGTCCAGCCCGGCGAGCGTCCCGTCGATCCGGACGTCCGCGGAGGCTGCCTTCACCGCCAGCAGGGACCGCGCCGGCACGGTGATGTCCATGTCCGGGCTGGAGCCGCCGCCGGTGAACCCGCCCCAGCGCCGGTTCGGCGCCTCGACCCGCAGCTGCCGGCCCTCCAGCACCACGGTGGTGTTGTCGAGGGTCTCCTCGCGGTCGGCGCGCAGGACGATCTGGGTGCCGGTGGTCTCGGCGCAGTGCACGGTGATGTCGCCGCTGGCGTTCTCGACGTACACCTCCAGCGGCTCGGGGGTGTCGAAGCTGAAGTCACGCACGAACTTGTTCCTCATCGTCAGCTCTCTCCGGCTCAGGCTTGGGCGTAGCCGGAGATGTTCCGGCCGGTGCGTCGGGTGGGCGGGGTACCGAGGGCGGCGCGGATCGAGCGGACCAGCCAGGAGTTGACCGAGACGCCCTCGGCCGCGGCTGCCTGCTCGACGGCGTTCTTCAGCGGCTCCGGCAGCCGCAGCGTGATCCGGACGTTGTCCGCGTCCGGCGCGCCGGGCGGCGGGGGTGGTTGCGGTGGCTCCGGCGGCGGGGGTGGCCCGACCTCGGTGACCACGATCTGCGGCTCCTGGCCGCGGAGCCGGACCTCGACGGCGGTGTCCCGCAGCGCCGCGCTGATCTCGTCGGCCGCCTGCGACAGCGCGTCCATGATCACCAGGCGGGTCGCGGGACCCAGCGTGCCGCCCAGCACCTCGGCGACCCGGCGGGTCTCCTCAGTGCCGGCCGCGGCCGCCGCGGTCAACTCCCGGCGGAGCGATTCGATGTACTGCGACAGCTCCATGACGTCACTATGACGTCACTTCCGACGCCAGTCAAGCGTCATTACGACACCTCTTTGATGGCATGATGCCGTCACTGTGCCGCCGCGTGCCGCGTGCCGGGGCCGGGACGGGCGCCGGTTAGGCTCGGCGGCATCCCCTCGCCGCCAGGAGGTTGCCGTGCCGGACGTCGTGCCGCTCTCGGTCCAGGTGATCGCGTTCACCCAGTTCCAGCCGCCGGCCGAGGTGCCCTGGGAGACCGACGCCGACGGCGGCCAGGCACTTGCCGAGTTCGCCGGGCGCGCGTGCTACCAGTCGTGGACCAAGCCCAACCCGGCCACCGCGACCAACCGGGGCTACCTGCGGCACATCCTCGAGGTCGGCCACCTGTCGGTGCTCGAGCACGGCACCGTCACGATGTACCTCACCGGCGTCTCCCGCTCGCTCACCCACGAGCTGATCCGGCACCGGCACTTCTCCTACAGCCAGCTCTCCCAGCGGTACGTCCCCGAGCGCAACGCCGCGATGGTCGAGCCCGCCGTCATCGCCGAGGATCCCGAGCTGCACCAGCGCTTCCTGGACGCGACGGCGGCCGCGCAGCAGGCGTACACCGAGCTGCTGGAGGGGTTGCAGAAGAAGTTCGCCGACGTGTCCAACCCGACCCTGCGGCGCAAGCAGGCCCGGCAGGCCGCCCGCGCGGTGCTGCCGAACGCGACCGAGACGCGCATCGTGGTGACCGGCAACTACCGCGCGTGGCGGCACTTCGTGGCCATGCGCGCCACCGAGCACGCCGACGTGGAGATCCGCGAGTGCGCGATCGCGTGCCTGCGCGAGCTGAACCGGGTCGCCCCCAACGTGTTCGGCGACTTCGAGATCACCACCCTGGACGACGGCACCGAGGTGGCCTCCAGCCCGTACGTCACCGAGGGCTGATCTCAGCCGAGCGCCTCGACGGCGGCGGTGAGCTTGGCCGACAGGTCGCCGCGCGGGACCACGAGGATGCCGGACAGGCCCAGCCAGCCGGCCATCTCGGTCAGGTTCGCGGCCAGCTCCTCGGCCACCTCACCGGCGTCGACGGCCGGCTCGGCGTACGCGGCCTGGACCCGCAGGACCCCCGCCTGGCGGTCGGACTTCAGGTCGACCCGGGCCACCAGCCGGTCGCCGAGCAGGAAGGGCAGCACGTAGTAGCCCCACTGCCGCTTCGGCTCCGGCACGTAGATCTCGATCCGGTAGTGGAAGCGGAACAGCCGCTCGGTGCGGTCCCGCTCGAAGATGAGCGAGTCGAAGGGCGAGAGGACCGTACGCGCGCGGACCCAGCGCGGCAGCTTGGCCTCGTGCCACAGGTACGCGGCGTCCTTCCAGCCGGCCACCTCCACCGGGATCAGCTCGCCGGACTCGACCAGCTCGGCGACGGCCCGCTTGTGCGGTTCGGGCCGCTGCCGGAAGTAGTCGCGCAGGTCCCGCTCGGTGGCCACCCCGTGCGCCCGCGCCGAGACCCGGACCAGCTCGCGCCGCGCCTCGTCCTCCGGCGGCGTCGGCAACGCCAGGATCTCCGGCGGGAACACCCGCTCCGGCAGGTCGTACCCGCGCTCGAAGTTGACCCGGGTGCCGGTGGTGATCCGGCCGGAGGCGAACAGCTGCTCCAGCGCGACCTTGCCGTCGTGCCAGTTCCACATGGAGCCGGGGTGGTTGGGCCGCTGCTCCCCCTCGACCGCGCCGGCGCCGATCGGGCCGTCCCGCCGGACCAGGTCCAGCACCTGGTCGAACAGCTCCGGCCGCTCCCGCTTCAGCCGCTCCGCCGCGCCCCAGCCCTCGTCCCAGGAGCGCTCCATCCGCCAGCGCAGGTACGGCTGGAGGTGCCAGGGCAGCAGGCTCGCGACATGCGCCCAGTACTCGAACATGCGGCGGTGCTTGGCCGGACCCCAGCAGTAGCGGTCCAGCGCGGCCCGGTCGTAGCTGCCCAGGCGCGAGAACATCGGGACGTAGTGCGCCCGGGACAGCACGTTCACCGAGTCGATCTGCAGCAGCCCGATCCGGTCGATGACCCGGTCGAAGTGCCGCGCGGTCACCTTCCCGGACGGCCGCGGATCGGTGAACCCCTGTGCCGCCAGCGCGATTCGCCGCGCCTGCGCTACCGACAGACTCTCCACGCCGGCGATGCTGCCAGACGGCACCGACAATCCCGCCCCGCCGGTGATCCACAGCGACTTCCGGACGGATTCCGGGGGGCAACTCGCTGTGGATCACCGCGCGGTTCGGGTGGCGGGCGGCGGTCAGGCGGCGTCGGGGACCTGCTCCACGCGGCGGGCCGACCGGGCGGCGCGGGCCCGCGACCGGCCCTCCTCGGTCACCACCAGCGCGACCGCGGCGACGATGACCAGCGCGCCGGCCACGACGGTCACGGTCAGCGGCTCGTGCCGGATCAGTACGCCCAGCAGAACGGCGATCACCGGGTTCACGTACGCGTAGGTGGACACCAGCGAGACCGGTGCCGCGCCCAGCACGTACACGTACGCGGTGAAGGCGACCAGCGAGCCGAAGACGATGAGGTACGCCGTGCCGACCCAGGCGCTGGCGTGCACCTGCCGCAGCGAGAACCCGGACCACTCCCCCAGCGGCGCGGCGACCGCGAACAGCGCCGCGCCGCCGGCCAGCATCTCCACCGCGGTCAGCGTGAGCGGGTCGCGCGGCACCGGGCGGCGGGTGGCCAGCACCGAGCCGATGGCCCAGCTGACCGAGGCGCCGACGATGAGCAGCGCGTGGCCGCGGCTGGTGCCGGTGACGCTGCCGCCGGGCAGCAGCAGGACCGCGACGCCGGCCAGGCCCAGCACGATGCCGAGCACGGTGGCCAGCCGCGGCCGGTCGCCCAGCAGCGCGCGCAGCACGACGATCCACAGCGGTACCGAGGCGATGATCAGCGCCGCGAGCCCGCTCGGCACCCGCTGCTCGCCGATGGCCAACACCCCGTTGCCGCCGCACAGCAGCAGCACGCCGACCAGCGCGGCGGTGCCCAGCTCGGCGCGGGTGGCCCGCAGCGCCCGTCGGCCGCGCAGCACCAGCACGATGCCGACCATGATCAGCCCGGCCACCAGGAAGCGGGTGCCGGCGCCGATGAACGGCGGCGCGCTGTCCACGACGTAGCTGATCGCCAGGTACGTGGAGCCCCAGAAGACGTAGACGGTGACGAGCGCGGCCCACACCCGCGGGCCCAGCGTGGCTTCCATGGTCAGCTCCTCCGGACCCATTGGGTGGCCGCCGTACACAGCAGCACGGCGAGCGCGGCCAGCAGGGTGGCGGCGTCCACGCGCTCGTGCAGCAGCCACGCCGACCAGCCCAGGGTCAGTACGGGCTGGGCGAGCTGGAGCTGCCCGATGCGGGCCACCCCGCCGAGGGCGAGGCCGCGGTACCACGGGATGAAGCCGACGAAGCCGGCCACCCCCATGTACGCGATGCCGGCCCACGCGGCGGCGCCGGGCAGGCTCGGCGGGGCCAGCGTAAACGCCAGCGCGGTCAGCGGCACGGTCAGCGGCAGGGCGAGGACCAGCGCCCAGCCGATCACCTGCCAGCCGGGCAGTTCGCGGCTGAGCACGGCACCCTCGGCGTACCCGAGGCCACCGGCGGCGACGGCGAGCAGCAGGAGCAGGTCGGCCGGGCGCAGGCCCGCGCCGGTGGTGGCGGCGAAGACGAGTACGGCTGCCGCGCCGGCACCGCTGGCCAGCCAGAACACCCACCGCGGCCGCTCGCCCGCGCGCAGCACCGCGCAGATCGCGGTACCGGCGGGCAGCAGGCCGACGACCACCGCGCTGTGCGCCGAGCCGACCGCGGCGACGGCCACCGAGGACAGCACCGGGAAGCCGAGCACGACGCCGAGGATCACCAAGGCGAGCCGGCGGCGCTGGGCCCGGTCCGGGAACCGCGCCCCGGCCACCCGCAGCGCGATGCCGGCGATGGTGGCCGCCACGACGCTGCGGCCGAACCCCATCCCGTACGCGCCGAGTGCCGGGACCGCCACCTTGGTGGCGGGCAGCGACCAGCTGAACGAGCCGACGCCGAGCAGGCCGAGGACGACCGCGGTGCCCTGGGTGTGGCCGCGGGCCGCCCGGGAGGGAAACACCACCCGCCGGGTGGCGATAGCGCTATCGGATACCGTCACGATCTACGGTAGCAGTATCCGGTCAGTGGACCTACCGGAATAGCACCGCCGCGCCGGCCACCCGTCCACCATTCCGGTGATCTTCCTGGTAGGCTCACCGGGCCGCTCATCCAGACCCGAGCCGGCACAGCCCTGACGCAGGCACCCTCTTGCCCCGGCCGGACGCCCCCCGGCGGCGGTGCCCGCGGTCGAGAAGCCGGCCGCCGTCACGATAGCGCTACTCTCAAGGTTCGATGACTGATAGCAGCATTACCCGCGTGTCCGCTGAGTTGCGCCGGATCGCGGCCGCCAGCCGCCCCGGTGAGCAGCTGCCCAGCTCGCGGGAGATCGGCGCGCGGCTGGCGGTCGGACCGGTCACGGTGTCCCGCGCGGTCGGCCGGCTGGTCGCCGAGGGCGTGCTGATCACCGAGCCGGGCCGCGGCACCTTCGTGGCCCAGCCGCTGCGGGTCCCGAGCACCCAGCCGCCGGACTTCGCCTGGCAGACCGTGGCGCTGGCCGACCGGGCCGTGGACGCCGGGGAGATGCTGCGGCAGCTGTCGGAGCCGGACGGCGGCACCATCACGCTGCTGCACGGGTACCTGGACGCGCCGCTGCAACCGGTCCGCGCGCTGGCCGAGGCGATGGCCCGGGCCGCGCGCCGGCCCGGGGCGTGGGACCGGCCGCCCAGCGCCGGGGTCGCCTCGCTGCGGGCCGCGCTGGCCGGGCTGGTCGGGGTGGAGCCGGCCGACGTGCTGGTGATCCCGGGCGGGCAGGCGGGCCTGTCCACCGCGCTGCGCGCGCTCGCCCCGCCCGGCGCGCCGGTGCTGTGCGAGTCGCCCACGTACATGGGTGTGCTCACCCTTGCGCGGACCTGCGGGCTGCGGCCGGTCCCGGTGCCGGCCGACGAGCACGGGATGCGCCCCGACCTGCTCGTCCAGACCCTGGTCATGACCGGGGCACGGCTGGTCTACTGCCAGCCCTCCTTCGCCAACCCCACCGGCACCGTGCTGCCCGCCGACCGGCGCGCCGCGGTGCTGGCCGCGGCCCGGGACGCGGGCGCGTTCGTCATCGAGGACGACACCGCGCGGCTGCTCGCCCTGGACGCCGACCCGCCGCCGCCGCTGATCGCCGACGACCCGGACGGGCACGTGATCTATCTCATGTCGCTGACCAAGTCGGTGGCCCCGTCGCTGCGGATCGGCGCGCTGGTGGCCCGCGGCCCGGCGGCCAGCCGGCTGCGCTCGCTGCGCGCGATGGACGACTTCTTCGTCCCGCAGCCCATGCAGGAGGCGGCCACCGAGTTGCTCGGCTCGGCCGGCTGGGGGCGGCACCGCTCCGCGCTGCGGCGTGGCCTGCGCGGCCGGCGGGACGCGCTGGTCGCCGCGCTGGGCGTACACGCTCCGTCACTGCACATACCGGCGGTGCCGGGTGGCGGGATGCACCTGTGGTGCCGGCTGCCGGAGGGGATGGACGACGGCGAGGTGGCCCGGCGGTGCGAGCTGCGCGGGCTGCTGGTCGGCAGCGGTACGCCGTACCACGCGGCCGAGCCGCCCGCGCCGTACCTGCGGTTGACCTACTGCGCCGAGCCGGCCGACCGGCTGGTCCGGGGCGCGCAACTGCTCGGCGAGGTGCTGGCCGAGCTGGGCTGAACACCCTGCCCCTTCGGGCCGAACCCGGACAATGCAGCTACCCGGCCTCATCCCCCGGGGGCGAACAGGCACACTGTCCGGGTGACAGAATTCCTGCAACGCCTCGGCGAGCACGCGGGAAGCTGGCTGTACCTCATCGCCGGCGGGTTGGCCTTCGCGGAAGCGGCCATCCTCGTCGGCATGGTGCTGCCCGGCGAAACCGCCCTGCTCGTCGCCGGCTACTTCTGCCACGAGGGAGTGCTCGACATCAAGATCATGCTCCCGCTGGCCATCGTCGCCGCCATCGCCGGCGACAGTGTGGGGTACGCGCTGGGTAAACGGTTCGGGCCGCCGCTGCGCGCCTCGAAGGTCGGTACGTTCGTGGGCGAGCACCGCTGGGAGCGGGTGGACGCCTTCCTGAACCGGCACGGCGGCAAGGCCGTCCTGCTGGGCCGGCTGACCGCGCTGCTGCGCGCCCTGGTGCCGAGCATGTCGGGCATGGCCCGCATGCAGTACCGCACCTTCATCGTCTGGAACGCCATCGGCGGCGTGCTGTGGGCCGGCGCCTGCGTCTGGCTCGGGTACGCCTTCGCCGCCTCGCTGCACAAGATCGAGAAGTACGCGACGTGGGCGCCGATCCCGATCGTGGTGCTCGTGGTGGGCGCCTGGGTGTTCCTCGACATCCGCCGCAAACGCCGCGAGAAGGCCGAAGAAGCCGCCCTCGTCGACGCGTGAGCGGGCATCGTAGGCGCGGGCGCCGTCCGCGGGCAGGCACAGCGTGAGCCTGTCGGTACGGCCGGGCAGGTTGGCCGACCAGCGGGCGGTGGCGGCGTTGCGGGTGGTGACCTGGCGCTCGGCGTACGCGGGGATCGTGCCGGCGGCGTACCTGGCCGCCATGGACCCGGTCGCCCTCGGTGAGCGGCGGGTGGCCCGGTACGCGGTGCGGCCACCGTCCGATGTGGACTTCGTGGCCGAGCGCGGCGGGGAGCTGGTCGGGTTCGCGCACGGCGGCCGGTACCGGGACGACGACGGCCCGGCGGACGGGGCCGGCGAGGTGTACGCCCTGTACGTCACGCCGGCCGCCCAGGGCACCGGCGCCGGCACCGCCCTGCTCGAGGCGACCACCGCCGCCCTGCGCGGTGCCGGCCTGGACCCGGTGCTGCTCTGGGTGCTCGCCGACAACCACCGCGCCCGCCGCTTCTACGAGTCCCACGGCTTCGCCGCCGACGGCACCACGCACACCTGGGAAGCAGGCGACGCCGCCCTCCCCGAGGTCCGCTACCGCGCGATCGCCACCAGGTAATACCGTTCCGCCTGCGCTTCGCTCAGTGTGTTCGTCACCCTGACCAGCGAGTTGCCGACCACGTAGTTGTAGGAGTCGAACAGGCCGTACGCGGCCTGCTCGTCGTGGATCCGCGCGGCCTCGTGCGCGGCCATGGCCGGCGTGGCGAAGGTCAGGATCGTGCCGCCGTAGTTCACCCCGCCGTCGTCCGGGTCGTCCAGCGAGCCGTCGTCGACGCGGGTGTCGGTCCACGAGGTCCGGGCCAGGTAGTCGTCCGGCTGGCCCAGCCGGTCCGCCGGGTCGGTGGCGGCGGTATAGTCGGCCGACCGGCCGACCGGCCGACCGGCCGACCGGCAACCCGGCCTGCCGGAACCGTTCGACCAGCCGGTGCGGCTCCCTCGCCAGCCGGTCCCGCGGCAAGGCCGGGCTGGGACTCGGACTCACGCTCGGGCTCGCGCTCGGCTGCGCGGAGGTGGTGGTCGGCGGTGGGGCCGCCGCCGCGCCGCCCGAACCGCACGCCACCGCGCAGGCCGCGGCGAGGACCAGAACCACGGGCAAGCGTACGGCCACGTTGCGTACCCTATCGGCGCCCTGTCCCGGGCGTACTCCCTGCCGCGGTGGGCTTTCCGGCCTTTCTCTAGGCTCGGGGGCGTGGCAGAGGTGAGCGTCCGGCCGGCGGCGGCCGGGGACGCGGCGGAGATCGCGCGGATCCAGCGCGAGACGTGGCAGCAGGCGTACGCGGCGTGGTTGCCGCCGGTAGTGCTGGAATCGGCGACCCAGGACGTGGCGCAGGCGACCTGGCTGGACGCGATCACGACGCCGCCCTCCCCGCGGTACCACGTGCTGGTCGCGCTGGAGCAGCAGTGGCAGGTCGGCTTCGCCGCGTTCGGGCCGGTGCTGGACGAGGACTCCGGCGCGGAGGTCGGCGGCGCCGGGCAGGTGGCGGCGCTGCTGGTCGAGCCGCGCTGGGGGCGGCGCGGGCACGGCAGCCGGCTGCTGGCCGCGGTGGTTGACCTGATGCGCGCCGACGGCGTACGCACCGCGACCGTCTGGGTGCCCGAGCAGGACGCCGCGTCGCTGGCGTTCTACACCTCCGCCGGCTGGGAACGCGACGGGTACGCCCGGACGCTGGAGGGCGAGGGCGCCGCGATGACCGAGGTCCGGCTGCACGTGTCGCTGGAGGAATGATGTTCACCGGGTTCCCCGAACAGGCGCTGGACTTCTACGAGGGCCTGGAGGCCGACAACTCCAGGACGTACTGGCAGGCGAACAAGGACGTGTACGAGTCGGCCGTACGCGCCCCGATGCTGGCGCTGCTGGCCGACCTGGAGCCGGAGTTCGGCCCCGGCCGCATCTTCCGGCCCAACCGGGACGTCCGCTTCGCCGCCGACAAGTCGCCGTACAAGACGCACTGCGGCGCGGTGCTGGCCGACCACGCCGGGCAGGCCGGCGGGTACGTGGAGATCTCCGCCGCCGGGCTGGTGGTCGCCGGCGGCTACTACTCGACCGAGCCCGACCAGGTGGAGCGCTACCGCCGGGCGGTCGCCGACGACGTGCAGGGCAGGCGGCTGGTACGGACCGTGGCCGCGCTGCGCGAGGGCGGGTACGAGCTGGGCGGCACCGTGCTGAAGACCTCGCCGCGCGGCTACCCGAAGGACCATCCGCGGGCCGACCTGCTGCGGCACCGCACGCTGTACGCCCGATGCGGGTGGAAGCCGGAGCCGTGGCTGCACACCGCGGCCGCCGCGGACCGGGTACGCGCGGCGTGGCGGGCGTTCGCGCCGCTGAACGCGTGGCTGGCCGAGCAGGTGGGGCCGGCGGGCCTGCTACCGTAGGCGGCACTCAGCCGGGTGCCCCCTGCCACGAAGTACGCCGCAGAAGGGGGGCGCTGCGCGGGCTTCGCGGATGGCCGAGCGGGCGGCATGTCGATTGCCCATGCCCGCGAAAGGTCACCCCATCATGAAGATCGGCCTCGGCCTGCCCATCAGCGACCCCGCCGCCCTGCTCGACTGGGCCCGCCGCGCGGACGCCGGCCCGTTCAGCACCCTCGGCCTGCTGGACCGGGTGGTGTACGCCAACCCCGAGCCGCTGGTCACCCTCGCCGCGCTCGCCGGTGCCACCAGCCGGATCCGGCTGCAGACCGAGGTGCTGCTGGCGCCGCTGCGGGACGCCGCGCTGCTGGCCAAGCAGGCCGCCACGCTGGACCGCATCTGCGGCGGCCGGTTCGTCCTCGGGCTCGGTGTCGGCGGGCGGGAGGACGACCACATCGCCACCGGTACCGACCTGCGCTCGCGCGGGGCCCGGATGGACGCGCAGCTGGCCGTCCTGCGGCGGCTGTGGGCCGGCGAGCCGTACGGCGCCGGCGCCGGGCCGGTCGGCCCCTTCCCGGCCCGGGCCGGCGGGCCCGAGCTGCTGTTCGGCGGGTTCCGGCCGGCCGCGCTGGCCCGGGTGGCGCGCTTCGGTGACGGCTTCCTCGCCGCGGCGCCGCCGTCCTGGGCCGGGCAGCTGTTCGCCAGCGTGTCCCGGTCCTGGTCCGAGGCCGGCCGCCCGGGCCGGCCGCGGCTGGTCGCGCAGGTCAACGTCGCGCTCGGACCGTCCGAGCTGGCCGCCGAGGCCGCCCGCGAGATCGCCGCGTACTACGCCTTCACCGGCGAGGCCGCCCGGGTCGTCGACGCCCTGCTCACCACCCCGGCCACCATCCGCACCGCCATCGACGCCTACGCCGACCTCGGCGCCGACGAGGTCATGCTCTACTGCTGGGCCGCCGACCCCACCCAGGTCGACCGTCTGGCCGAGCTGGCCAGCACCCTGCGCTGACCCGGCACCGACCCGCCGCCGGCCACCGGCCCCGCTACCGGCGGCCGAGCTCGCTTCCGGCGGGCGCGGTTCCGGGCGGGCGGGGCGGTTCGGGCGCGCTCGCTTCCGGCGGGCGGGGCCGCTTCCGGACGGCGGGGTGGCTTCCGCCGGGAGGGATGGCTTCCGGAGCGGTGGGGCGGCCTAGGACCAAGGTCGGTGGGGCGGGGCGGCCGGTGGCCGATTCGGGCGGAGGGGGTGGCGAGGCACGGTCGTGTCATGCCTACCGCAATCATCACCGGAGCATCGCAAGGGCTCGGCCGGGCGCTGGCCGACTCGCTGTCCAGCACGGGCTGGCGGGTCGTGGCCGACGCCCGGACGGGTCTCGAGGCCCTGCGGGCGGCGCTGGCCGGCTGGCGAGCCGACGACGCCTGGCGGCGGGCCGCAGCCGAGCACAACCGGGCCTGGGACGCCGCGGTCGAGCGCGTCTACCGGGCCGGACACGGACCGCTGCCCAGCCAGGGCGAGGTGATCGGCGCCGTCAACCAGGCCGCGGAGCCACGCGACGTGGTCGTGTGCGCCGCCGGGAGCATGCCAGCCGACCTGCACAAGCTGTGGCGCACCCGCGATCCCAAGGGCTTCCACGTCGAGTACGGCTACTCCTGCATGGGCTACGAGATCCCCGGCGCGCTCGGGATCAAGCTGGCCGCTCCCGAACGGGAGGTGTTCGTCATGATCGGTGACGCCTCCTACCTGATGCTCCCGCAGGAGCTGGTCACCGCCGTGGCCGAGCGGGTCAAGCTGATCGTCGTGCTGGTCCAGAACCATGGCTACGCCTCCATCGGATCCCTGTCGGCCGCTGCCGGCTCCGGCGGGTTCGGCACCCGCTTCCGCTACCGGGACGACGACGGCGGGCTCGACGGCGACGTCCTCCCGGTCGACCTGGCCGCCAACGCGGCCAGTCTGGGCGCCAGGGCGCTGTCGGTCCGCTCCATCGGTGAGCTTGCCGACGCCCTGAAGACGGCCAGGGACAGCCACCAGACCGTCGTCATCCACATCGAGACCGACCCGACGGAGTACGTGACCATCGGCGGCGCCTGGTGGGACGTTGCCGTCGCCGAGGTCTCCAGCTCCGAGTCCGTGCGGAAGGCGCGGACCGACTACGAGCGCGACAAGCGGAACCAGCGGCTCTACCTGTAGGCGAAGCCGGCGACGGCGAAAGGAGCGCCCTGGCATGAGGACGATCAACCACTGGGTCAACGGCCGTGCCGTGGACCGGGAGCCCGAGCGCGTGGGCGCGGTGTACGACCCGGCGACCGGGCAGCAGACCGCGCGGGTCGCCTACGCCACCGGGGACGACGTGGACACCGCCGTGCGGGCGGCGAAGACGGCCTTCCCCGCCTGGCGGGACACCTCGG
>Ga0081455_10003876_pt1 | contig 17039 bp, 14 predicted proteins | sample TabmetS3T2R1_FD_70207 | JGI IMG/M metagenome (GOLD analysis project Ga0081455, IMG submission 70207) | Tabebuia heterophylla rhizosphere microbial communities from the University of Puerto Rico - S3T2R1 | ecosystem: Host-associated > Plants > Roots > Rhizosphere ...
CCCGGGTCCTGCGAGGCCTTGAACAGCACCTGTTGCTCGAAGTACGCGCCCGTCGCCGCCGTGGCGCGCACCGGCACCAGGACAGCGACGAGCAGGACGAACACCCAGACGATCGTCTTCATAGCAGGCCGGCCTCCGCGAGCTTGTTCTTGATCTGTAGGAGTTCCTCTTCGGTGAGGGGCAATTGCGGTGGTGCCATCAGGGCGTTCTCGATCAGTCCGCGCATCTTCATGCCGGCCTTGAACGCGCCCAGCCCGGCCGAGCCGGCGCCCACCCGTCCGGGCGAGGCCACCTGCACGATCGTGAACAGCCGCATCAGCCGTTCCTGCTCGCGCCGGGCGGCGGCCGGGTCGCCGTTGCGCACGTGGTCGTAGATCGCGACGTAGCCGGCCGGGTCGACGTTGCCCAGTCCCGGTACGGCTCCGTCGGCGCCCATCGTCAGCGCCGAGTCGACGACGATCTCCGAGCCGGTGAACACCGCGAAGTCGGCCAGCTCGCGATCGTGCTTGCCGAGCAGCACGTAGCGAAAGCCGGTCTCGTCGCCACTCGAGTCCTTCAGACCGCGCAGCACACCGTCGGCCGCCAACCTCAGCACCATGTCACCGTTCAGCTTGGAGTGCACGGCCACCGGGATGTCGTACGCGAAGATCGGCAGCGCGGTGAGCTCGTGCAGCAGCCGGAAATGGTGCTCGATCTCGGCGACGTGCGTGCGCGTGTAGAACGGCGCCGTGACGACCACCGCGTCGACGCCGGCCGCCTCCGCGACCCGCACGTGCTCGGCGACCCTCAGTGTCGTCATGTCGATGCAGCCGGCCAGCACCGGAACCCGACCGGCGACGTGCTCGACCGTGGTCTCGATCGTGACCCGGCGCTGAGCGTCGGGCAGAAACGCAGCCTCGCTGGATGATCCGAGAACGAACAGCCCGTGCACGCCGGCGTCGATCTGGAAGTCGATGACCCGGCGCAGGGACGTCGTGTCGACGGCGTAGTCGTCGTCGAACGGCGTGCAGAGCGGCGGGATGATGCCGGCGAATTCCATGCAGTGCTCTCCTAGCGCTAGCGCGCGGCGGCGTGCGGGACTTCGGGGTGGATGCAGCGGAAGGTGTGCTCGGTGGACGCCGCCTCCAGTGGCGGCAACTCGACGGCGCACTCGTCGGTGGCCTTCCAGCAACGGGTGCGGAAGTTGCAGCCGCTCGGCGGCGCCGTGGCCGACGGCACCGGTCCGCTGAGGACGATCGGCTCGGTCTCGTGCAGCAGGCTGGGCGTCGCCGAGAACAGTGCCCGGGTGTACGGATGCCGCGCGCCGTCGGGGATGTCGGCGGCCGGCGCCTCCTCGGCGATGCGGCCGAGGTACATGGTGACGATGCGGTCGCTCATCGTCCGGACGGTCTGGATGTCGTGCGAGACGAACACCATCGCCAGGTCGAGCTCGCGGCGCAGGTCGACGAGCAGGTTCAGGATCTGGGCGCGCACCGACACGTCGAGCGCGGATGTCGGCTCGTCGGCGACGAGCAGCGCCGGCCGCAGGGCGAGCGCCCGGGCGATGGCCACCCGCTGGCGCTGGCCGCCGGACAGCTGCCCCGGCACGGCGTCCGCGACGCTGGGTGGCAGCCCGACCAGCGACATCAGCTCGCGAACCCGCTCGGTGCGCTGGGCCGGCGTGCCGACGCGATGCACTTCGAGCGGGTCAGCGATGATGCGAGCGACGGACAGCCGTCGATTCAGCGCCGTCGTCGGATCCTGGAAGATCAGGCCGACGTTCGAGCCGAAGTCTCGGGCCCGCTCGGCCGGTTTCATGTCCCACAGCGACCGGCCGCGGTAACGCACCGTTCCGGCGGTCGGCCGCTGCAGCCCGACGACGACCCTGGCCAGCGTCGACTTGCCACAGCCCGACTCGCCGACCACGCCGACCGTCTGGCCCGGTTCGAGCACGAGGTTGGCGTCGGTCAGGGCGTAGACGTGGTCGTGGCCGAACAGCCCGGCCGAGCGCACCTGGTGGACGACGTGCACGCCGTCCAGTTCGAGCAGCGTCACGGGGACACCTCCTCCTCGGCGCCGATCAGCACCTGTTCGGCCGGGAAGTGGCAGCTGACCAGGTGGTCGGGGTCGCCGACCTCGAGCGGTGGCTCGCTGTGGCAGACGGCGTGTGCGGCCGGGCATCGATCGGAGAAGCGACATCCGGGCGCGAATTCGGCCGGTGAGGGCACCACGCCCTTGATCTGGGTCAGCCGGGCGTCGTTCGACTCGAGCGACAGCACCGCGCTCAGCAGCCCGCGCGTGTAGTGGTGGCGCGGCGAGCCGATCACCTGGGCGATCGAGCCGGTCTCGGCCACCTGCCCGCCGTACATCACCACGACGCGGTCGACCACCTGCGACACCAGCGCCAGGTCGTGCGACACCAGCACCAGGGCGAAGCCCAGCTCGTCCTTCAGCCGCAGCAGCAGTCGCATGATCTGGGCCTGCACGGTGACGTCCAGTGCGGTCGTCGGCTCGTCGGCGACGATCAGCTTGGGACTGCGCGACAACGCCATTGCAATCAGTACGCGTTGGCGCTGCCCGCCGGACAGCTCGTGCGGGTACGACCGCAGGGTGCGCCCCGGGTCGAGGTTGACCAGCTCCAGCAACTGCTCGGGCGTACGCGTGCCGCCGCGTCGGGTGAACTGCTTGAGCTGAGCGCGGATGGTCATCGCCGGGTTCAGCGAGCTGAGCGCGTCCTGGTAGATCATCGCGATGTCGTGGCCGAGGTGGCGCCGACGCCTCCGCGCCGACAGAGCGAGCAGGTCCGACCCGTCGAAACGGACCTGGCCGGAAACCGCCGCCGTGGTCGGCTGCAGGCCCATGATCGACAGGGCGGTGAGCGTCTTGCCGCAGCCCGACTCGCCGATCAGCCCGAGCACCTCACCGGCCCGCACCGTGAACGACACGTCGTCCACAACGTTGACGCCGTCGTGCCGGCCGGCGAAGGAGATGACCAGGTTGCGCACGTCCAGAACGGTGTGGGCCTCGCCGAGATCGCGGCGCCGGCGGCTCAGCCGCTCGCCCGCCTCGCGCAATCCGCTGATCGGCAGCACGGCTGCGGTGTTCTCGGCCGCCTCGTCTGCCGCGACCGCCTTGGCGCCGGCCCCGGCCCGGGCCCGACGGGCCGACGGCGCCGCCCACGCGTCGGACACGCCCTCGGCCAGCACGTTCAGGGCGAGCACCGTGACGAGGATGAGCAGGCCCGGGAACAGCGTCGCCCACCAGCCGCCGGTCAGCACCATGTCCTTGCCGTCAGCGAGCACCGAACCCCACGACGGGTTGGGCGGCTGGATGCCCACGCCGATGAACGACAGCGACGCCTCGAACACGATGGCGTCGGCCACGGTGATCGTGCAGTAGACCAGCACCGGCGCGGCGGAGTTCACCGCGACGTGCCGGGCGAGGATGAACCACCGCTTGGCGCCGATGATCCGCTCGGCGTCGACGTAGTCCTCGGTGTACTGGGCCAGGACGTTCGCCCTTACGACCCGCGACACCGGCGGCACGTTCAGGAACCCGATCGCCAGGATCAGCACCGGGATGCCCCGGCCGAACACCGCCACCAGCACGGCCGCGAGCGCGATGCCCGGGAACGCCATCACGACGTCCAGCACCCGCATGGCCGTCTCGTCCAGCCAACGCCGGCTGGTCGCCGCGAACGACCCGATCAGCGTCCCGGCGACGAGCGCCAACGCCGTCGCGCCGAGCCCGATCGCGAGCGACCACCGGGTGCCGTAGACCAGCCGGGAGAAGATGTCACGGCCCGACTGGTCGGTGCCGAACCAGTGCGCGCCGCCGGGCCCGACGGTCTGGGTGCTGAGCGCGTCCGGGTTGTGCGTGGCCACCAGCGAGCTGAAGATCGCTACGAGGGCGAGCAGCACGAGCACGGCCAGGGCCACCCACGAGGCGACGTTGAGCCGGCGGAAGTTGACGCCCGGGCGGGCCAGCCGCTCGGTGAGTCCGGGCCGCATCACGGGTGGCTCCGCAGCCGCGGGTTGGCGATCAGGTACAGCACGTCGACGATCAGGTTGACCAGCACGAACCCGATCGCGATGGTGATGACGAAGCCCTGCACCTTGGACGTGTCACCGTCGCCGACGGCCTGGATCATGTTCTGCCCCATGCCCGGCAGCGCGAACATCGTCTCGATGACGACGGCGCCGCCGAGCAGGTAGCCGACCCGCAGGCCCAGCACGGTCAGCGGGTTGATCAGCGCGTTGCGCAGAACGTTGCGCCCGACCACCACGATCGGCGGCAACCCGCCCCCGCGCGCGGTCCGCACGTAATCCTTGTCGAGCTCCTCGACCATCGACGTGCGGATGATGCGGGTCAGCTGGGCGGCCACCGGCAGGGCGAGCGCGATCGCCGGCAGGGTGAGCGATTTGAGCCAGCCCGAGAACGAGTCGTTCATGCTCACGTACCCGCTCGTTGGGAACAGCCCGTGATCGACCGCCAGCCACTGAACGAGCAGCAGGGCCACCCAGAACGCCGGCGCGGCCACCCCGAGCAGCGAGACGAGCCGGATGAGCTGGTCGGGCCAGCGGTCGCGGAAGATCGCCGCCGTGATGCCGAGCACCAGCGAGACCACGATCGCGATCAGCAGCCCCAGCAGCGTCAGCTGGATGGTCAGCGGCAGCGCCGTCGAGATGCTGCTCGACACCGGCTGCTTGGTGATCACGCTCGTTCCGAAGTCGCCCTGCAGCAGGTGCCAGACGAACCGCACGTACTGCACCGGCAGCGGGTCGTCGAGCCCGTTCTCGTGGCGGAACTGCTGCAGCTGCTCGTGCGTCGCGTTCGCCCCGTCGAAGGCGGCCATCGCCGGGTCGGTCGGCGAGAAGCGCATGACGACGAACACGAACAGGATCACGCCGAGCAGCAACGGCACCAGCGCGAGGATGCGCCGCAGCAGCATCCGCAAGACGACGACCATGAGCCGTCAGACCACGTGCGCCTGGTTCAGGTTGATGCCCGGATAGCCCTGCGCCCGCACGCCGGAGATGCGCCTGGCGTCCCACGCCGTGCCGAGCTGGGTGAACACGACCGGGTACACGATCGCCTGCTGCGAGATCAGGTCCAGCAGCTGCTTGGTCAGCTCCTTGCGCTTGGCCTCGTCGCTCTCCTTGGCCGCCTGGTCCTGCAGCGCGTACAGCGCCTTGGCGTCGGGCCCGGTCCAGCGGGCGTACTGGTTGGTCATGATGGAGTCGGCCGAGTAGTAGTACCTGGTCAGCAGGTCCGGGTCGATGCCGAACTGCATCGGGTTGTTCGTGGTGGCCACCACCTGGAAGTCGGCGCCGCCGTCGAGCTTGGAGAACAGCGCCTTGGTGTCCTGCTCGTTCAGGGTGGTCGAGACGCCGATCGCGTCCCACCCCTCCTTGATCACGGTGACGCAACCGGTGACCAGCGAGGTGTTCGTCGTCCAGAGGCTGACCTTCAGCTTGGACACGCCGGCCTGGCGCAGCAGGGCCTTCGCCTTGTCCGGGTCGTAGGCGAAGTCCAGGGCGGCCGGCTGCGACGAGGGCAGCTTCGGGTTGATGAACGACGTGGCCGGCGTGCCAGCACCCTTCAATCCGATCTCGACCATCTTCTGCTTGTCGATCGCGTAGTGCAGCGCCTGCCGGACCAGCTTGTCGTCGAACGGCTTGTGCGCCGTGTTGAACAGCAGGAACAGGTTGTTGCCGCCGTCGGCGAACTGGACCTGCCGACCGGCCTTGCGCAACTGGTCCGCGTTGGCCGCCGGGATGTTCTCGACGATCTGCGCCTGCGGGTTCGCGCCGGAGATCGCGGCCACCCGCGGGGCGGCGTCGACGATCGACTTCCACAGCATCGTCTTGTAGACGGCCGGACGGGGCCCGTTGTAGTCGTCGAACCTCGCGAACGACGTATGGCTCAGCGGCGCCTGCTCGGTCACCTTGTACGGGCCCGAGCCCACGACCTTGCCGTTCTTGGCCTGGTCCCAGCCACCGGCGAACACGTGCTTGGGAACGATCTTGCAGGTCTGGATCCGCTCGAGCGCGTACGGGAACGGGAACTTCAGCTCGAACTTCACCGTGCTGTCGTCGACCTTGACGACCTTGTCCAGCCACAGCGCGAAGAAGCTGCGGATGAGCACGTTCTCCTTGGGGTCGAGCGCGCGGTCGTAGGTGAACACGACGTCGTCGGCGGTGACCGGCTGCCCGTCGTGCCACCTCGCGCCCTCGCGCAGCTCGAACGTCAGGCTGGTGCCGCTGACGTCGGCCGGCAGGGCCTTGGCCAGCCCGGCGTACGACTCGCGGGTGATCGGATCCCCCTCGACGAGCGACTCGTAGGTGTGCAGGATCGCCGCCATGGAGAACGCCGAGGCGGTCTGCAGCGGATCCCACGTCTGGTTGTTGCCGTAACCGATCACGGCGGTGATCGAGTCCTTGGAGTTGCCGCTCTTGTTCGTGGACGACGGGCCGCCGCACGCGGCGAGTGTCGACGAGAGCATCGCCGCCGCACCCACCATGCCGCTGTACCGAAGCATGTCGCGCCTGCTGATGACCGGACCAGACATCGCGTCTCCCCGTGCGAGTGGAGGAAGTAGGACGTAGGACGTCCTAGGCCGCGGTAAAGGCTAGGTTGCCGTCGCGTGTCGGTCAAGAGGCTCGACGGCATGACGTAGGATGTCCTACCAGTCGAGGGGACGACTGGGCGTGTCTGACGGATGCCGCTCGTCGCGAGCGGCGGTCAGGTGCGTCAGATACAAGGACGAGGAGGAGGCCATGGCAGCGCCATGGACGACGACGAGGACGCCACAGATGACGTGCCTGGGCGTCGCGCAGCAGAGCATGCATCCGTCAGACACGCCCCGGGGGAGGCGCCGTGGTTCGGCCGCAGCGCAGTGAAGAGATCAGCAAGCAGATCGTGAATCTGATCGTCGAGCGCGGACTCCCCCCGGGCGCGCCGATGCCGACCGAGATCAGCCTGATGCGCGACATCGGAGTCAGCCGCAACTCCATTCGCGAGGCGATAAAGGCCTTGCAGGCACTGGAGATTGTCGACGTGCGGCACGGATACGGAACCTTCGTCGGGACGGCCGGCTCCGAGGCGCTGCAGACCTGGCTGCTGTTCCGGACGAAGTCGCGGGGGGCCACCGATCTCGGCCGGCTTCGTGACCTGCTCGAGGTGCGCGAGATGATCGAGACCGAGCTGACCCGCCGGGTCGCGCTCGAGCACCGGGCCGAGCTGATCGAGCAGCTCGAGCTGTGCGTCGCCCGGATGAAGCGTGACGGCGACGACGCGCTGGTCGCGGACCGCGAGTTCCATGACCTGATCTGTGCCGAGGCCGGCTTCGACCTGGCCCGCGAGCTGATCGGGCTGTTCTGGGACGTGTACCGCACTGCCGAGGGCGAGCTCGGCGCCCCGGCGTCGACGCCGCGCAGCAACGCCCGGCGGCATCAGGTGATCATCGACGCGCTGACCAGCCGCGACGCCGACGTGGCCGCCGAGGCGGTGCACCGGCACTTCCGCGAGGTCCGCAAGCGCATCAAGGCCGGCCAGTACGGCGGCTTCGGCGAGGCGCGACCCGAGGAGCGGCCCGAGACGCGGCCCGAGATCGGCGCATGACCCGGCTCGCCATCTCGCTGTGGGACTTCAGCTGGTACACCCAGGCCGGGCCGGGTGAGCCGTTCGCCGACGTCGACGCAGCGTTCGCCCAGCTCGTCGAGCGCGGCTTCAACACGGTACGGATCTGCGCGGCGCCCTTCCTGCTGTTCTCCGGGCAGGTCGACCCGGCCGGGCTGACCGTCACCGGCCTCGGCGCCGAGTTCGGCCGGCGCACCCGCTGGTACAACGTCCGCGGCGGCTACGACCTCGACGCGTTGGGCCGGCTCGAAGACCTGTTCGCGGCGGCCGAGCGGCACGGCTGCCGGGTCATCGTCTCGTCCTGGGAGTACCAGCAGTCTCCTTGCTTCGTGACCAGCGACCGTTGGTACCGCGCGCTCGACGCGGTGCCCGGGCCGGAGCGTGCCGTCGTGTTGGCCGAGTCGCTGGCCGCGCTGGTCGACCACCTCACGGCCCGGGGCCTGGCCGGTCCCCTCGCCTACGTCGAACTGCACAACGAGGTCGAGAACGGCGCGCTCGTGCCCGGCGCGGGATACGCGCGCCTGGCCGAGCCGCTCGCGCGAGGGGCAGCGACGTTTCGGGCCCGCCACCCGACGGTCCCGGTGACCTACTCGATGGGCGAGGTGCGCGCGGGCGAGCTGGACGCGCTGCCGCCCGGCGACGTGGCCCACTTCCACCACTACGACTACGGCGTGCTCGGCGCGCTGTACGCCGCCGTCGGGCTGGGTTACCGCGAGGTCCCCCGCCGGCCGGTCGACCAGTGGCCGACCGACACGTTGCGCGCGCTGCTGCGTCCCGATGCCCCGACCGTTGCCGAGTACCGCCCCGACGCCGGCTGGCAGTCGGCGGCCACCGCCGTGCGCGCCGAGCTGTTCTACGTGCACGACTGGGTCGACCCGTCGCGGTGGGACGGCTGGCTGGACGAGCACTTCCCGCGATACGAGCCGGCGATGCAGGCGGGCATCACCGCGGCGATCGACGCGGTGGCCGCGTTCGCCCGACGACGCGGCGTGCCGGCCGTGCTCGGCGAGGGCATCGTCGGCTACACCCCGCTGCTGGCGCGCTTCGAGGAGGACGCGGCGGGGCGGGGCCTCGTCGAACTGGCCGTCCGGCGGTGCGTGCAGGATGGCTTCTGGGGCGTGGTGCCGACGTCGAACGCCGCGCCGCATCACCCGATGTGGTGGACCGACGTCGACTGGATGCGCCGGGTCAACGCCCTGATCACGGACTGAGGAGACACATGCTCGCGAGCTTGCAGCCGGGGACAGGGAGGCGGGCGCCGCGGGCGCACACCCGCTCCGACGCGGCCCACCTCGACCTGAACGGGACCTGGCGGTTCCGCCTCGACGACGGGCCCGAGACGGCGATCGACGTGCCCGGTCACTGGCAGCTGCAGGGGCACGGCCGGCCGGCGTACACGAACGTGCGCTACCCGTTCCCGGTCGACCCGCCCCACGTGCCGGACGAGAACCCCACCGGCGAGTACCGCCGCTCGTTCGACGTGCCGGGCGACTGGCCGGCCGGCCCCGCGGTGCTGCGCCTCCTCGGCGTCGACTCGATGTTCACCTGCTGGCTGAACGGCACCGAGCTGGGCTGGTCGACCGGCAGCCGGCTCACCACCGAGTTCGACGTCGGCCCGCTGCTGCGCCCGAGCGGCAACGAGCTCGTCGTGCGGGTACACCAGTGGTCGGCGGCCAGCTACCTCGAGGACCAGGACATGTGGTGGCTGTCCGGCATCTTCCGCGACGTCTCGCTGATCGCCCGCCCGGCCGGGGCGATCGACGACTTCTTCGTGCACGCCGACTTTCGGGACGGTGTCGGCACGTTGCGGATCGACACCGACGTGCCGGCCCGGCTGGACGTGCCATCCCTGGGGTTGCGCGACGTCGACGCAGCGGGGCCGCACCGCATCGAGCCCGTCGAGCCGTGGTCGGCCGAGACGCCGCGCCTCTACGACGCCGAACTGCGAGCGGGCGGCGAGCGCATCGCCCTGCGCATCGGCTTTCGCACCGTGGCGATCCGCGACGGTGTGCTGACCGTCAACGGCCGGCGGGTGCTGTTCCGCGGCGTCAACCGGCACGAGTGGAACCCGGACCGTGGCCGGGCCGTCACCGCCGACGACATGCGTCGCGACGTCGAGCTGATGAAGCAGCACAACGTCAACGCCGTACGCACCAGCCACTACCCACCGCACCCCGACTTCCTCGACCTTTGCGACGAGTACGGGCTGTACGTGATCGACGAGTGCGACCTCGAGACACACGGGTTCGCGTTCGTCGACTGGCGGCGCAACCCGAGCGACGACGCGCACTGGCAGCCGGCCCTGCTCGACCGGATGCGGCGGACCGTCGAGCGCGACAAGAACCACCCGTCGATCGTCATGTGGTCGCTGGGCAACGAGTCCGGCACCGGCCGCAACCTGGCCGCGATGTCGGACTGGGTTCACGACCGCGACGCGAGCCGGCCGGTGCATTACGAGGGCGACTGGGACTCCGGACACGTCGACGTCTACAGCCGGATGTACGCCACGCACGAGGAGGTCGACGCGATCGGGCGTGGCGCCGAGCCGTCCACGAAGGACCCCTCGCTCGACGCGCACCGGCGCGGGTTGCCGTTCGTGCTGTGCGAGTACGCGCACGCCATGGGCAACGGCCCGGGTGGCTTGCTGGAGTACCAGCAGCTGTTCGAGAAGTACCCACGCTGCCAGGGCGGATTCGTCTGGGAGTGGATCGACCACGGCATACGCCAGCGTACGGACGACGGGCGTTCGTATTTCGCCTACGGCGGCGATTTCGGCGAGGTGCTGCACGACGGCAACTTCGTCATGGACGGTCTGCTGTTCGCCGACCGCACGCCCTCACCCGGGTTGACCGAGCTCAAGGCGGTGATCGCCCCGGTACGCGTCACCGTCGACGACGCGATCACGGTGGCCAACCTGCACGACTTCGCCGACACGTCGCACCTGCGGTTCGAGTGGGCGCACGAGGTCTCGGGGACTGTGGTCCTCAGCGGCGTGCTCGACGTGCCGCCGGTTGCCGCGCAGGACAGCGCTCGGATCGCGCGGCCGTCACTCGAACCGGTCGACGCCGAGAGCTGGCTGACCATCCGGGCCGTGCTCGCGCACGACATGCCGTGGGCGCCGGCCGGGCACGAGATCTCCTTCGGGCAGGGCCTGGTCACACCGGCGCTCGCCCGTCGGGTGATCGGCACGCAGCCTGACCCGGCGCACTTCGACGGTCCGTCACTTGTTCGGGTCGGCCGGCTGCCGGTGCGCGGTCCGCGCCTGGACCTGTGGCGGGCGCCCACCGACAACGACCACGCCGTGTACGGGCCGTCGGTGGCCACGCCATGGCGGGCGCTCGGCCTGCATCGGCTCACCCACCGGGTGATCGACCAGGCCTGGACCGACGACGCGTTCGTCGTGCGCACCCGGGTGGCGCCGGCCGCCACCGACCTCGGGATGCTGGCCGCGTACACGTGGCAGGCCGACGGCGACGCGCTCGTGCTGACCGTCGACGTCGAGCCGGACGGCGACTGGACGGTGCCGCTCCCCCGCCTCGGCCTGCGGATCGCCCTGCCCGCAAGCATCGCCGATGTCGAGTGGTTCGGCGCCGGGCCGGGCGAGTCCTATGTGGACAGTGCCCGGGCCGCCCGGATCGGCCGGTTCGCGCTGAGTGTCGACGACCTGCAGACGCCGTACGCCTTCCCGCAGGAGAACGGCAACCGGCGGCTGGTGCGCTGGGCCGAGCTGCGCGGCCCGGACGGCGGCGTACGTATCGAGGGTGCGCCGACGTTCGAGCTGACGGTGCGCCGCTGGACCAGCGAGGATCTCGACGCCGCGCAGCATCCGACCGACCTGGTGCCACGCGACGAGGTGTACGTCAACCTCGATCTGGGCCAGAACGGGTTGGGTACCGCCTCGTGCGGTCCGGGCGTATTGCCGCAGTACGAGCTGAGCGCGGCGCCGGCGTCATGGACGCTGCGTCTCTCGCCGCTGCCGGGCGATTAGGGCGCGGCGGCGATAGTTTGGTGGCGTGACACCGAGCCAGCTGCGGGCCTTCGCCGCGGTGGTCCGCCTCGGGTCGGTCAAGCAGGCCGCCGCCGAGCTCGGCGTGACCGAGGCCGCGGTGTCGCTGCACGTCGGCCAGCTGCGCAAGGAGCTCGGCGACAAACTGTTCGGGCGGACGGCGGCCGGCCTGGCGTTCACGCCGGGCGGCCTGCGCCTGGCCAGCCGGGCGGCCGAGCTGCTCGGCCTGCAGGACCGCACCGTGCTCGAGGTGCGCCAGGCCGGCCACGGGCGGCGGCTGCTGCGGGTCGCGGCGTCCAGCCTGTTCGCCGAGCACGCGGCGCCCGGGCTGATCGAACTGTTCGCCGGGCGGGCCGACGACCTGGACGTCGAGATGAGCCTGCACAGCCCGCGCGACTTCGCGACGCTGCTGCACACCCGGGCCTTCGACGTCGCGATCGGGCCGCGGCCGGCCGTGATCGATGACGGGCTCACCGGCAAGCCGTTCCTCAACTACCAGGTGATCGCGGTGGCCAGCCCCGAGCATCCGATGGCCAAGGTGCAGGCGAGCGTGCACGAGTTACGCCAGCAGACCTGGCTGCTCGGCCCCTCGGCGGCCACCGAGGTCGGGTTGGTCAGCCAGATCATCCGGCGGCTGAACGTTCCCGAGGACCATCAGGAGATCTTCCAGAACCACGCCGCGGCGCTCGAGGAGACCAAGCGCGGCCGGGGCATCTCGCTCGCCGTGTCGTTCGCCGTGGCCCAGAACCTGACCGCCGGCGACCTCAAGCGGGTGGCCGGCGCCGGGCTGCACGGCGAGGGCGTGTGGAGCATCCTCACCCTGGCCGACCGCAGCGCGTCGCCGGTTGCCGCCGAGCTGGCCCGATTCATCACGACACCGCGCGCCACCCAGGCCATGCTGCGCGGTACGGGGGTCACCCGCGGGCGGTTCAAGCCGTCCATCCACGTAACCCTGTGGAGCTGAGCTCGGGCTCGCTGCGCCGGCCGCCGCACGACGCTGCCTGCGCGGGACGTCGCCGCCGGCTGACCTGCGCCGGCCGCCGCGCGACCCCGCCTGCGCGGGCCGTCGGCCTGCTTCCCCTCCCGTCGGACCAGATTCCGGACCGAAATCTGCTCGGAAGGGAGGGGAAGCGGAACCGTCGGCGGCCGTCGAACGCGGCCCGGCCGGAACGCACTCCCGGCCCAGCGCACTCCCCGGCCCAGCCGACCACATCCGCGACCGGAATCCGGCCACCTCGGCCGGGAAGCGGAACCGTCGGCGGCCGGCTGACACCGGGCGGGGCCACGCGCCGGCCCGGGGTCAGGTGCCCGCTTCCCCTCCCGTCTGACCCCGCATCGAGCGTCCTCGCGACCAGAGCTATCGGCGATCCAGGCCGCACTCTTCGGTCACGCGGTATCCGCGGGCGAGCGCCCAGGCCGGGCCGATCAGGGCGACCCGCACGGCCGGCCGGGCGAACCACTCCTCGGCCCAGTCTCGGTGGTCGAAGTAGATCTCGACGAACGCCTGCTTGGCCGTGTCCGGCAGCGGGCGCGCGGTGGGGCGCTGGCCGGGCTCGTCGATGGCCTCGGCGACTGCCTCCGCGCGGACCCGGTTCAGCACGATCCGGCGCAGCCCGAAGGTATCGCCCAGCTCGCACAACGTCGCCGCCAGTTCGTCGAGCGACGGACGAGCCTCAGCCACCCTCTCGTACTCGAACAGGTACTTCACCAGGGCGGTCTGGCCGTCCAGCCGGTCGACCAGCACCTCCTCGTCGACCGCGAATCCGCGCAGTTCCCGCAGGAACAGCCGGTGGTCCTGGGCCACCCGCTCGCGCACGTCCGGCGGGAACTCGAGCGAGCGGCCGGGCGCGAAGCGCAGGATCACGAACCGGAACGCCCGCGGCCGCTGGCCCCAACCGCCGGCCAGGTCGTACTCGGCCTCGGCGCGATTGGTGTGGTAGCTGAGCACGTGCGGCATCGCACGCAGCTGGGCGCGCGCGAATCGCGTGTGCACCTTGCTGTAGTGCCGGTCCGCGTCCTCCCGCGACTGGCCGGCCAGCGGCTGAAACTGCGCGATCGACTTGTTCACGGCGCGCGCCACCGGATCTGTACAACGATGCGCGCGATACGCCACTGGCCGTCGACGCGACGGTATTCGTCGGCGTAGCTGGCGATGAGACGAATGGGCGCTGTCGACCCGGGCGAGATGTCGTGATCCGTGAGGTACCAGCGCCCCGTGGCTTGGTCACCGTCGACTTCGACGATCGGGTTCGTGACGACGTGCAGCCGACCGCCCGGAACGCCGCTGAGCCGCATCTGACGTTCGTACCCGGCGCGGATCTCGGCCAGGCCGTGCCAGGTGCCGAACGGGCCGAGCTCGCAGATCGCGTCGTCGGTAAACAGCGCGACGAGCCCGTCGAGGTCGGCGTCGTCGAAACACCAGCAGTAGCGGTGCTTGAGCTCCCGGATCGCCTCGGCGTCGGCTCGCGCGTCCACGGTCGACCTCCTCAGTTCTAACACTTAACGTTATACGTGACCTCGCGACGACTCAAGCGGCATACTGAGCCGGTGCGACCCGAGCCTGATGAACTGCTGCAGAGCCTGCGGGCGTCGCTGGCCGAGACGATCGTCCCCGCGATCGACGACCGGTGGGCCCGCTACGTGGCGACGGCGATGGACCTCGTGCTGCAGCACCTGCAACTGCGTCTCGCCGGCGAGTTCGACGCGCTGAGCGCCGACAACGCCGACATGGCCCGCACACTCGGCGCCCTCGCGGCCGACGTGGGCCGACGGGCCAACGCCTACCCGCCGGTCGTCGACGCGCTGGCCCCGCTGCCCGAACCCGGTCCGGCCACCGACCTGGCGAGCGTGACCTCCGTGAACGAGGCCCTGCGCGGACAGGTTGTGGCCCTGTTGCAGGCGCTCGACCGTGTCGCCCGGGACCCGGTCGTCGAGCGCTGGCGCGACGAGGTGCTGCGTCTGGTGCGCCGCCAGGTCGACCGCGTCAACCCGCTGGTCGCCCCGCTGCACATGTCGTTCGGGCCGACGGCATGAGCGGCGCCGAGCTCGATCCGGCCCGGATCGGCGACTACCTGCGCGGGCAGCTCGACGCGTCGCAGCTGATGGTCACGTCGCTGCGCCGCAACGTCGGCGGAATGTCGCGCGAGACGTGGTTCGCCGACGTCGAGGGAACCCGAGAGGGCGCACCGTTCACCGACTCGTTCACGTTCCGCGTCGACCATCCCGATGGCGCCGTCGTACCGGTGAGCCTCGAGCGCGAGTACCGGACGTTCGCCGCGCTGACCCCGACGCAGGTGCCGGTGGCCGCCGCCCTGTGGTTCTGCGACGACCCGTCCGTGCTCGGCCGCGCGCCGTTCTACGTGCGGCGCACGGTGCCGGGTTCGGCGTCCGCGGGCAAGCTGTTCGCGCCGGGCAGCGAGGCTCGGCGGCGGACGATCGGCATCAGCCTCGCGCAGCGGCTGGCCGCCGTGCACACCCTGGACTGGGCGGCCGCCGGACTCGACACGTTCATGCGCGTGCCGACGACTCCGGAACAGTGCGCGCTGCTCGAACTGGAGCACTACGAGTCGGCGTACCGGGCGGCCGACCCTGAGCCGATGCCCGTCGTCGAGGCGCTCTACTCCTGGCTCAAGCGCAATGTCCCGGACGACGTGCAGCGCACCTCGCTGGTCTGGGGCGACGTCGGCGTCGGCAACTTCATCTACCGGGGCGACGAGGTGGTCGCGCTCACCGACTGGGAGCAGGCCCATCTGGGCGACCCGATGAAGGACTGGGCGTCGGCGCTGTGGCGCGGCGTCGACAGCCTGGCCCCGCGCGAGGAGCTGTTCGCCGCGTACGAGGCGGCCAGCGGGCTGACCGTCGACGAGGAGCGCATCGCGTACTACTCGGTGTTCATCGACGCCGAGTACGTCGGCACGTCGTTCCCGCTGCTGAGCGACTTCCGCCAGGGCCGGGTCCGCGACGCCACGTTCGTGCGGCTCGGCCTGGGCGTGCCGTACCTGTGCATGGACCACGGCCTGCGGGCGATCGGGTATTAGGGAGCGTCATGGAACTCGAGGTCAGCGTCAGGGACGGCGTCGGCGTGATCGAGATTGCCCGGCCGGCGCAGCTCAACGCGCTGACGGTCGAGATCGCCGAGCGCATCGGCCCGGCCGCCGAGGCCGCCGTCGCCGATGGCGCCCGGGCGCTGGTGATCACCGGCCGGGGCGCCGCGTTCTGCGCCGGGGCCGACCTGTCCTTGGTCAACCGGGCGCTCGACGGTGAGCCGCACGCCGCGCTGACCCCGCTGGTCGCGGGCCTGCACCGGTCGCTGCTGGCGCTGCGCGCGCTGCCGGTGCCGACCGTCGCCGCGGTCGAGGGCGCGGCGGTGGGCGCCGGGCTCGGCCTCGCGCTGTGCGCCGACGTCCGGATCGTGGCCGACAGCGCGCGGCTGATGCCCGGCTACCTGGCCATCGGCTCCTCCCCCGACGGCGGCGTGTCCTACCTGCTCGCCCGGATGATCGGCTCGGCCCGGGCGATGTCGTTCCTGCTGCACAACCGGCCGATCGGGGCGCAGGAGGCGGTCGAGCTCGGTCTGGCCGAGTCGTCGGTCGCCGACGGCACCGCGCTCGATCGAGCCCGGGAGGTTGCGTCCCGCCTGGCCGGCACGGCGCCGCTGGCCCTGGTGCGGGTGCGCGAACTGCTCGACCGGGCGACCACCCACGACTTCGCAGCGCACCTGCAACTGGAGCAGCAGCGCGTCACCGAACTGTGGGACACCGCCGACTTCGTCGAGGGGATCGGCGCCTTCGTGCAGCGGCGCCAACCGATCTTCCGCGGGAACTAGGTGCCCAATACGCTGACTGATACCTTTCGCCGGGCGATCCCGCTGCCCGTTCCCAATAAGGCATGATGCCTCCGCGGTACCCATGCCGAGGCATGCACCTTTATCGAGGTATCACACCGGTCGAACACAGTCGGCTCGCCGCGCGCTAACTAATGCCATCGATCAGCCGGTTCGACCCCTGCTGAACGCCCTGACCGATTCGCAGACAGCGCGGTCCAGCTGACAATGCTTCAGCGCTTGGATTAGGTCGATCGGCTCTAGACCGTCATCGCAATCGCGCGAATAATTGCACACCCGCGTTCCCGATACTGGGAGGCGGTGTCAGAGCAGATGATGAAAGGACAGATAGATGTCTGAAATTGGGAAGACGCATATCGTTATCATATGGACGGTCGGTCCGGAGAATGTAGAAGCAGGCGATCGCCTCTTCGAAAGCCACGGCAAGTGGATGACGGGCCACTCCCGCCAAGGGGACACAGCGCTGCTGGACTACAGCATTTCCAAGGGTCCGGAGCTGGAGAATCCGGTGGATCCGAACTCGGCGCCGACCGGCGACACGATCTTCGTGCTCGACGAGTTCTACGAGTC
>Ga0081455_10003877_pt1 | contig 17035 bp, 15 predicted proteins | sample TabmetS3T2R1_FD_70207 | JGI IMG/M metagenome (GOLD analysis project Ga0081455, IMG submission 70207) | Tabebuia heterophylla rhizosphere microbial communities from the University of Puerto Rico - S3T2R1 | ecosystem: Host-associated > Plants > Roots > Rhizosphere ...
CGCCGGCCACATGCCGTCGTCGACGGCGTTGGCGAGCTGCTCGGCGAGCCTCAGCCCCTCGGTGACCTCGTCCGGGGCCTGCTCCTCTCCGGCCAGGATCCGCTCGGCCTCGCCGTAGCTCAGCCGGCGGCGGCTTCGAATCACCGAGCGGTAGAAGGAAGGCTCGCCGGGCTCGAGGTTGGCGTCGAACGGCAGCTCGACGGTCACGCACAACCGGTCCTGGTTCGGGCGAAGGCTGCAGGCATCGTCCGCCAGCTCGTGCGGGAGCATCGGCGCCACACGACCCGGGACGTACGCGGAGAAGGAGCGCTCGGCCGCACCGCGGTCGAGCGCCGTGCCCGCCGGGACGAAGTGGGCTACGTCGGCGATGTGCACCCACGCCCGGAGGCCGTCGCCCTCACGCCGGACGCCGATCGCGTCGTCGAAATCCTTCGCCGTCTCCGGGTCGATCGTGAACGCCGTCTGTCCGCGCAAGTCGACGCGACCCTCGAGCGTCGGCTCGGGCACGTCGTGCGGCTCGTGCTGCTCGATCAGGCCTTCCTGCTCGAGCAGGGCGTCGAGCACCGAGTCGATCGAATCGGCCGGCCCGAGCGCCTTCTCGAGCCGCGCGCGGCCCTTGCGCGGCGCGACCACGGCGAGCTGCCCCGGGCCGACGTCGGCGAGGCCGCGCCGGTCGAGCACGAGCGGGACGCCGGGCGTGAAGAAGGGCTCGCCGACGACGAGCCGGCCGCGACGGCCGACCTCGACGACGATGCGGTCCCCCAAATTAGATGCGGAGGAAGCGCCGCAGCGTCAGCCCGGAGCCGGCCGCGCCGAGCAGGAGCCCGAGCGCGAGCAGGATCAGCGCGTTCGCCCAGAAGGCGAGCGCCTGGACACCCGGACCGCTGTCGAGCCTCGGGATGATCGCCGGGAGCGCGATCTCCTTGCTCAGGAAGAGCAGGAACACCGCGAGCACGGCCCCGCCGAGCCCGCAGATGAGTCCTTCGAGCATGAACGGCCCGCGCACGAACCAGTTGGTCGCGCCGACCAGCTTCATCACCTCGATCTCACGCCGTCGCGAGAAGATCGAGAGCCGAATCGTGTTCGCGATCAGGATCGTCGACGCCGCCAGGAGGATCAGCCCCGCCAGGAAGAAGATCGTGTTGATCACGTTCGCGACCTTGAGGATGCGTTTGGCCTTGTCCTCGCCGAACGTGACGTTGTGAACGCCGGCCGGGTACGGCTTGAAGCTGGCGGCGATGGCCTCGGTGTCCTCGGCCTTCATCGGGTGGACGGTGTAGGCCGCGCCGAGCGGGTTGTAGGGCAGTCCCGACGAGCCGAAGAAGTCCGGACGCTCCTTCCGCATCTTCTCGAGCCCCTCGGCCGCGGAGATGAACTGCAGCTTCTCCTTGTCCACCCGACGGTCGGACTCGAGCTTGATCCGCACGGCCTCGACGTTCTTCGGGACGGCGGTACGGTCGAAGAAGACCTTGACGACGAGCTCCTGCTTGACGTGGTCGCTCCACGAGTGGGCGTACGTCGCGAACGCAATGAAGAGCCCGAGCAGGAACATCCCGATCAGGACCGTCATCGTCGCCGCAACTGTCGTCGAGACGTTCGCGCCGATCGAGCGAACGGCCTCGCCGAGCATCATCTTCAGCCTCATTCGGAGACGTAGCCTCCGCGTCGCTCGTCTCGTGCGATGCGGCCCTCCTCGAGGGCGATCACCCGGCGCCGCATCTTGTCGACCATCTCGCGGTCGTGCGTCGCCATGACGACGGTCGTGCCCGAGCGGTTGATCCGATAGAGGAGCTGCATGATCCCTACCGAGGTGTCCGGGTCGAGGTTGCCCGTCGGCTCGTCGCAGACGAGCAGCGGCGGGTGGTTGACGAAGGCGCGGGCGATCGAGACGCGCTGCTGCTCGCCGCCGGAGAGCTCGTCGGGGTAGGAGTTCACCTTATGGGTGAGGCCGACCAGGCCCAGCACCTCGGGAACCTTGTTCCGGATCGCGCTGCGCGACTCGCCCTGCACCTTGAGCGCGTAGGCCACGTTCTCAGATGTGGTGCGGTTCGGCAGCAGCTTGAAGTCCTGAAAGACGCAGCCGATGTTGCGTCGCAGCTGCGGGACCTTCGACCGGCGCAGCCGGCCCAGGTCGCGCCCTCCGACGACGATTCGCCCCGTGGTCGGCTCGAGCTCTTTGAGCAGCAGCCGCACCATCGTCGACTTCCCGGACCCGGACGGGCCGACGAGGAAGATGAACTCACCCTTCTCGATCACGAACGACGCGTCCTGGAGCGCGACGACGTTCGGCTCGTACACCTTGCGGACGTTCTCGAAGACGATCATCGCCCGCTCGGCGACTGCGGCACGGTCCGTCGACGGCGGACCGGGCTCTTGTTCGGGCCGGTCTGTGAGGAGAGGGATTTCTTGCACGGCGGTCATCGGAAAAACACGCGCTTTTGACGGCGCGCCGTCGGTGCTGGGCAGCCCGGCAGTCTAGCGAAAGACCCTGCTAGACACCCTTTCTAGACGACGCCCCCGGCCGCCTTGGCGAGCAGATAGGCCTGGATGAAGCCGTCGAGGTCGCCATCTAGTACGCCCTCGGCGTTCCCGACCTCGTAGTCGGTGCGATGGTCCTTGACCATTTGATAGGGGTGAAGGACGTAGCTGCGGATCTGGCTGCCGAACCCGGTGTCCTGGGCAACGCCCCGCTCGCGCGCCAGCTCCTCCTCTCGGCGCTCCTGCTCCAACTCGGCAAGTCGTGACTTGAGAATCCGGAGCGCCGTCTGCTTGTTCGACGATTGGGAGCGCTCGTTCTGGCACTGAACGACGATCCCCGTCGGGATGTGCGTGATCCGCACCGCTGAATCGGTCTTGTTGACGTGCTGTCCGCCGGCGCCGCTCGCGCGATAGGTGTCGATCCGCAGGTCGTCCTCGTCGATCTCGACGTCCTCTTCGTCTGCGACGAGGGGCGAGACGATCACCTGCGCGAACGAGGTGTGGCGCCGGTGGGCGGAGTCGAACGGCGAGAGCCGGACGAGCCGGTGGACGCCACGCTCGGCCTTCAGGATCCCGTACGCGTTCTCGCCGGAGACGGTGAAGGTCGCGGATTTCAGCCCGGCCTCCTCCCCCGGGCTGGCTTCGACGAGCTCCGCCTCGAAGCCGCGCCGCTGCGCCCAGCGCAGGTACATGCGGAGCAGGATCTCCGCCCAGTCCTGTGCGTCGGTGCCGCCGGTGCCGCCCACGATCGTGACGACCGCGTCGCCCGCGTCGTACTCGCCGGTGAAGAGCGCGTCCTCGCGGAGCCGCTCGAGCTCACGCTCGAGCGGCGTGAGATGTCCGTCCAGCTCGCCGGCGAGGTCGCCGTCGAGCTGGAACAGCTCCTCCGCGTCGGCGAACTCCTGCTGGAGGCGCCGATAGCGCTCGAGCTTCCTGGTCGCACGGGCGTGCTCGGTCGAGATCTCCGCAGCTCGAGCCTGGTCGTCCCAGAAGCCGGCCTCGCCCATCGCCGATTCGAGCTCGGCGATGCGGGCCTCTAGCGCATCCGGGTCAAAGGTAATCACGGACCCAGGCGAGCTGGGCCCCGATCTCACGCAGGCGTTCCTCCACGGTCTGGGTCGTCTCCGTCATCGCGGGTTGATCCTAGCCGCGGTACTTGAACCTGAGGCCCGACCACGTGTCGTCGAGCGAGGCGACCTTGTAGTCGACCCACCCTGCGGCCATGCCCCGCTCACGGACCTCGAGTTGCGTGACCTCGCCACGGCCGCCTTTGCCGCCCTTCGGCCAGGCGATCCAGATGCTCCCCCCTTCGGTGACGGAGGCGAGGGCTGCAGGGAGCTCGTTCTCGAGGTCGTCGACCGTTCGCACAAAGAAGATGACCAGATCGGCCGCCCCATCGGTCCGCTTCGCGTCTTCGACGTTGGCTGCGAACTCCGGCGGCGCCTGGATCAGCCGAACCGTCCCGGCGCCGGTGAGCCCCAGCTTCTGTTCGAGTGAGACACCGGCGTAGGGCGCCATCGCGTCCGGGACGACGGGGTCCTCCGGCGGGCGTTCGATCGCGGTGCGGACCTGGGTCGCGATCCCCTCCCAGTCCGAGTAGTGAGCATCGTGGAGGATGCTGCGCACGCGCTCGACCTTGCCCGGATTGCCGCCCGCAAAGACCTGCGGCGTCTGGCGCGTGCGCGGCTGACGGCGGAGCTGGATCCCGATCACGAGCCCGTCGCTCGGGCGCCGGTCGAGGTCGATGACGATCGCATCGGGCGGATTGTCGGCGAGTGCCTTCAGCTCAGGCGGCCCTGTCGGCGCCACGACGTCGACCTCATCGGCGAGCGGCCGGAGGTGATCAAGCGCCTTCGAGACGTCAGGAGTCCAGCTGATCAGGACAACGCGCATGGAAAACACCATCCTGACGCCTCTGAGGAGTCGCCGAGGAACCGGCTTTGCCGGTTCCTCCACGTAGGCCATGGGACGTCGCGCCGTTGCAGATCAGAGCCTCGCTGAAAGTCGAAGACTTTCAGCGAAACGCTATGCGCCGTGGCACTTCTTGTACTTCTTGCCCGAGCCGCACGGACATGGGTCGTTGCGGCCGACCTTGTCCCATTCCGAGGCGACGCGCTGCGTCTGGGTCGCGACGGTCGTCGCGCCGCCGCCGACCGTGCCCGCCGCCACGGCGGCCGCCGGAGCCGGCGTCGCTGCGCCCATGCCGGCCGCGGCGATCGCGTCGGCGCCGGCAAGCGACTGGTGCTCGTAGGCGAGGTCGCCGTCCTCCTCCCAGCCGTCCGTGTCCTGGAGCACCTGTGCGTCCTGCGGCGTGACCTGCGCGTGGAAGATCGCCGAGACGACTTCCTCTCGGATCGCGAGCCCGAGCTCCTGGAACATCAAGTGACCTTCGTGCCGGTACTCGACGAGGGGGTCCTTCTGGGCCATCGCCCGCAGATGGACGCCCTCACGGAGGTAATCCATGCTGTCCAGGTGCTCCCGCCAGCGGGTGTCGACGACATGGAGGATCAGGTAGCGCTCGAGTGAGCGCATCAGGCCGGGCTCCATCTGCTCGACCTCCTGCTCCTTGTCGCCGTACGCATCGAGTGCGTCCTCGACGAACTCGTCGACGATCGCCTCGCGGTCGAGCCCATCGATCTCGTCGACACTGACGCCCGTTCCGTACAGCGCGTCCATCGCCGTGACGAGCTCGGCAAGATCCCACTCCTCCTGGAACTCGGCCGCCGTGTGCTGCGCGACAACGCTCTCGATCACCTCTCCGATCCATTCCTTGACGTCCCCGGAGAGGTCTTCGCCCTCGAGCACCCGGCGGCGCTGCTCGTAGATGACCTGGCGCTGCGTGTTCATGACGTCGTCGTACTTGAGGACGTTCTTCCGCATGACGAAGTTCTGCTCCTCGACCTTCTTCTGGGCGTTCTCGATCTGCTTGGAGAGGATCGAGGCCTCCATCGGCTGGTCGTCGGGCAGCTTGAAGCGGTCCATGATGTTGTAGATCCGGTCGCCGGCGAAGAGTCGGACGACCTGGTCCTGGCCGGAGAGGTAGTAACGCGACTCGCCGGAATCTCCCTGGCGACCCGAGCGGCCGCGGAGCTGGTTGTCGATCCGGCGCGCTTCGTGGCGCTCGGTACCGAGCACGTACAGGCCGCCGAGATCGAGTACGCCCTCGCCGAGCTTGATGTCGACGCCGCGGCCGGCCATGTTGGTGGCGATCGTCACCGCACCCTGCTCGCCGGCGTCCATGATGATCTCCGCTTCGCGCTCGTGCTGCTTCGCATTCAAGACGTTGTGCGGGACCCCGTGGCGCTGGAGCAGTTGCGAGAGGTATTCCGACGTCTCGACGTCGATCGTTCCAACGAGGACCGGCTGACCGACCTCATGGCGCGCGACGATGTCCGCGAGGACGGCGTCGAACTTCGCCTCCTTGGTCTTGAAGATGAAGTCGTTGCGATCGTCGCGTGCGACCGGGACGTTGGTCGGGATCTCGACGACGTTGAGCCCGTAGATCTCGACGAACTCCTTCTCCTCCGTCTTCGCCGTTCCCGTCATGCCGGCGAGCTTGTCGTAGAGGCGGAAGTAGTTCTGCAGCGTGATCGTCGCGAGCGTGACGTTCTCCTCCTGGATCCGCACGCCCTCCTTGGCCTCGATCGCCTGGTGGAGGCCCTCCGACCAGCGGCGGCCTTCCATGATCCGACCGGTGAACTCGTCGACGATCTTGACCTCGCCGTCCTGGACGACGTAGTCCTGGTCGCGGTGGTAAAGCGCCTGCGCCTTGAGCGCCTGGGTCAGGTGGTTGACGAGCTGGACGTTCCTCGGGTCGTAGAGGTTGTCGACCCGAAGGGCGCGCTCGACCTTGTCGATCGACGCCTGTCCCGGCGAGACCGTCTTGTGCTTCTCGTCATAGGTGAAGTCGGCGCCCGACTCTTCCGTCTCGTCGATGCCCTTGGCGACACCCTTGCTCTGGATGCCTTCGAACGCCTTCACGACGCGGGCGAAGTCGTAGTAGGTCTGAGCTGCGGTCTCCGGTTCGCCGGAGATGATCAGCGGCGTCCGCGCCTCGTCGATCAGGATGGAGTCGACCTCATCGACGATCGCATAGGTATGCCCGCGCTGGACGACGCCGTCGAGCGACACCGCCATGTTGTCGCGCAGGTAGTCGAAGCCGAACTCGGAGTTCGTGCCGTACGTGACGTCGGACTCATACGCGATCCGGCGCTCGGCGAACGGCATCATGTTCTGGATGAACCCGACGCGCATGCCGAGCGCGTCCCAGACCGGCTTCGTCCACTCGGCGTCGCGCTTGGCGAGGTAGTCGTTGACCGTCACCAGGTGGACGTTGTTGCCGGAGAGCGCGTTCAGATAGAGCGGCTGGACGGCGACGAAGGTCTTCCCCTCGCCGGTCTTCATCTCGGCGATGTCGCCTTCGTGGAGGGCGATTCCGCCCATCAGCTGCACGTCGAAGAGCCGGACGCCCATCGTTCGCTTGAACGCCTCGCGGACGGCGGCGTACGCCTCGAAGAGCAGGTCCTCCGGTGTCTCGCCGTTCTCGATCCGCTGCCGGAACTCCGCCGTCTTGCCGGCGAGCTCGTCGTCCGAGAGGGCCTCGAACTCCGGCTCGAGCGTGCCGACATACTCCGCCTGGTTCTTCAGCCGTTTGAGCCGCCGGCCTTCGCCGACGCGCAGGAACTTCTCGAAGCCGCCTAGCTGCTGTGACACCTGTCTAGGGTATCGGAGCCTTTCGGCTCCACCGTGAGCGGTTCATAGTGCGTTTACCTCCACCGACCAGAGGTTCCCGTCGAGCCGTTCGGCATCGAGAACGAAGTCATTGTGACGCGCGCGCGCGAAAGACTCCAGGGTCGGGACCTCAGTCCACGCGGGCCGCTCGTCGACGAGCAACGTCCGCTCGTCGCCCTGGACGGCGAGGCTGACGGTGTTGCCGTCGATCGTCTCCGGCACCTCGACGACCTCGATGCGGTTCGCGGCGACGGCCCAGACCACGTCCTCGCGCCTGATCGCACCCGCCCTGTAGGGCGGCTCGAGCTCTTGCTCGATGGCCTCGGCCAACGGCGCCGCCGCTCCGTCCGGCAGCTCCTCGTCGACGAGCAGAGTGCCGTCGCTCAACGTCACGAACTCGAGCTCGTCACCCGGGAGCTGCGGCGCCTCGGCGGTGGCAACCGTGTCCCAGCGTCGCTGCCGTCCGCCGTGCAGCACGTCCAACGTGCCCGAGAACATGGGAAGCCCCGGCTCGCGCTGCGGCCCCCAGTCCAGCAGGCCGGTTCCCTCTGCGAGCTCTTCATGGATCGGTTTGCGCCGCGACCAGAACGGCATGGCGCGAAGCCTAGATCTGGGGCTCGATCAGGCCGAACGCGCCGTCCCGACGCCGGTAGACCACGTTCACGTCCATCGTGTCGGCGTTCTGGAACACGAAGAAGTCGTGCCCGACCAGCTCGAGCTGGAGAACCGCCTCCTCGGGGCTCATCGGCTTCACCGCGAACTGCTTCGCCTTGACGATCCGAGGCTCGCTCTCGATCGGGATCGCGTCCTCGGGGATGGGCTCGTCGATCGCAGGGCCGGTGCGGCGGGCACGGCGCTTCTCCCTGTAGCGCTTGACTTGCCGCTCGAGCTTGTCCACGAGCTGATCGATCGACGCTCTGTGGTCCGCTGACGCCTCGCGCGCGCGCAGGATCGGGCCCTTCGTCCAGATCGTTGCTTCGGCGACATGGTTCGCGGAGATCGACGGGTTCTTCTCGACCATCAGCTCGAGCTCCACTCGGGTTGGATCGGCGAGCTGGCGCTCGAGCTTGCCGAGCTTCTGCTGTGCGTACTGCCGGATCGAGTCGCTGACCTCGACGTTCTTGCCCTTTACCTGGAGTCGCACGGTGACCTCCCCTGATTGACGACGGTCAGCTTTCGTCACTTGATTCTATTGCCGGATCGCCCGCGCGAACGTCACGACGGCGATGTTGGTGGCGCCGGCGCGTCGGAGAGCCGACGAAGCAGCCGCGGCGGTGGCGCCGGTCGTGAAGACGTCGTCGACGAGACCGACCCTCGACGGCACCTCGGCGACGGCGACGAACGAGCCCGCGACGTTGCGCCGTCGCTCGGGCAGGGTCAGCCCACGCTGCGGCCTGGGAGCGCGTGTCCGTCCGAGGGCGCCGATGACCGGGAGCTCCCAGCGTGAGCCCAGCTCGCGGGCGAGCCGCTCGGCGGGATGGTGGCCACGCTTGACGCTCCGGTCGCCGTCGGCGGGGGCGAACGCGAGGGCATCGACGCACGGCCGCTCGACCGAATTCGCGATGACGTTTGCCGCCTCCTCGGCGAGGTGGCGCAGGCCCCGCTCCTTCCACGCGGCGACGAGCGGGCGAACGGGGCCGAGGTAGGCGACGGCGGCGCGCGCGGAGGCGAACGCGAGGCGGCGGCCAGCACATTCGAGGCAACGCGCGACCGGCCAAGCCGTCGGAGCGCCGCAACGCGCACAGCGAGGTCCGCGCAGAAGCGGGAGCTCGGCGCGGCACCAGGCGCAAAGCACCTCGCCCAGGCGGCCGCAAACCACGCACCGACGCGGAAGCAGGAGATCGAGGAGCACATCGGCCCGACCGTACGCGTCTGGAGCGCGCGTGTCTGTGCCCGAAGTGCGCCGAAAGTGCGCCGGCGGCTAGTCCGCCGGCGAGTACTCGCGCCGCGAAGGCAGGCCGGCCTGTGCTCGCATCAGATTGTCGGCCTCGAGCAGCTGTTCCTTGTTGCCGATGTCGAGCCACTCGCCGGTGAACCGGTAGCCGAAGACGGGAGCACGCGAGTGCAGCCAGGCGACGAGGTTGCCAGGGGCATCGGACGGGTTTCCCTCCGCCAGGTACTGCGGAACGAGCTCGACATGCTCGGCCGAGTAGAGGTACGCAGCGGTGGCGGCGAGGGAGCTGCGCGGCTCAGACGGCTTCTCCTCGAAGGAGACGACCCGCCCGGCGTCGTCGAGCTCGACGACGCCGAACTGCTTGATCAGCTCGGCGTCCGGCTCGTGGCGCAGCGCGATCGCGCTGCCGCCCTCCTCCCGCCAGAAGCTGACGTATTCGCGCAGGTCGTAGCCGATCAGGTTGTCGCCGGCGACGACGAAGAGATCGTCGTCACCGAGGCCGGCCTGCTCGATCGTGAAGCGGATGTCCCCGATCGCCCCGAGCCGGTCCTCGTTGGAGGTCGTCCCGTCGTCCAGAACCCGCACGGGCAGCCGCCCGGACCGCCGCCCCGCCCAGCTCCCGAAGGTGTCCGCGAAGCGCGCGTTGGTGACGAGGTGGACCTCGTCGAGCTCGGCGATCTCGTCGACCCGGTCGAGCAGGTAGTCGAGCATCGGGCGCCCGGCCAGGGGTAGGAGCATCTTCGGCGTCGCGTCGGTGAGCGGTCTCAGCCGAGTCGCGTAGCCGGCTGCGAGAACGATCGCGTTCAGTGGAAGCTAGGTTCCTTCGGACCAGGAGGCCAGGTACTGCGCCTGCTCGTCCGTTAGGCGGTCGATCTCGATGCCCATCGTCTCCAGCTTGAGACGGGCGATCTCGCGGTCGATCTCCTCCGGGACGGGATAGACCTTCCGCTCGAGCTCCGCGGCGTTGTCGACCGCGTACTCGGCGGAGAGCGCCTGGTTCGCGAACGACATGTCCATGACTATGGCGGGATGGCCCTCGGCCGCGGCGAGATTGATCAGACGTCCGTCGCCCAGGAGGTAGAGCCGCTTGCCGTCCTCGAGGACGAACTCCTCGACGAACGCCCGGGACTCGCGCACCTCGGTCGCGAGCTGTCTCAGCGCCGGGATCTCGATCTCGACGTTGAAGTGGCCCGTGTTCGCCAGGATCGCGCCGTCCTTCATCCGGAGCATGTGCTCGCGTGTGATCACCGACTTGTCGCCGGTCGCCGTGCAGAAGATGTCCCCGACCTCGGCCGCGCGGCTCATCGGCAGCACCTCGAAGCCGTCCATCGCCGCCTCGAGCGCGCTGACCGGATCGACCTCGGTGACGATCACGTGGGCGCCCAGCCCCTTGGCCCGCATCGCCACTCCCTTGCCGACCCAGCCGTAGCCCGAGACGACGAACTTCTTGCCGGCGAGCAGGATGTTCGTCGCGCGGATGATTCCGTCGATTGTCGACTGGCCCGTGCCGTAGCGGTTGTCGAACAGGTGCTTGGTCTTCGCCTCGTTGACGGCGATGATCGGGAAGCCGAGCGCTCCGTCGGCCTCGAGCGCCTTGAGACGGATCACCCCGGTCGTCGTCTCCTCCGTCCCGGCGATGATGTCGCCGAGCTGCTCGCGGCGCGCCGAATGGAGCACGCCGATGACGTCGGCGCCGTCGTCCATCGTGAGCTGGGGCTTGTGGTCGACAGCCGCTTCGATGTGCTGGTAGTAGGTGTCGTTGTCCTCGCCCTTGATCGCGAAGACGGAGATGTCGAACTCGTCGACCAGCGCCGCGGCGACGTCGTCCTGGGTCGAGAGCGGGTTCGAAGCGCAGAGAACAACGTCGGCACCGCCCGCCTTCAGCGTGCGGGCGAGGTTGGCCGTCTCGGTCGTGACGTGGAGACAAGCCGAGATCCGATAGCCCTCCAGCGGCCGTTCGCGCTCGAATCGATCACGGATCGCAGCGAGCACCGGCATCTGCCGGTCGGCCCACGCGATGCGGCGGATGCCCTCCGGGGCGAGGGCGAGATCTTTCACGTCGTAGCGCTTCGTAGTGGCCATAGATTCTGTCCTCTCTCGGGCTCGCGAGCCTGGTCGTCAGGCGGCGAGCATCCGCTCCTGTTTCCGCTGCTCCCAATCGACCCAGTCGGTGGGACCGACGACGGCCGAGGAGAGCCAGGTCTCGACTGCGCCGCGCAACGCGGGCTCCCGGCGAAGACGGGCCGCGAAGGCAATGTCCGTCAGCTCGACCCGGTACCGGTCCCGCAACCGCTTCAGCGAGCGGAGCTGATTCAGCTCGCGCAGGCCGTAGAGCCGGTAGCCGGACGACGACCGGCGCGGCACGACGAGGCGAGCGTCCCCGAGGTACCGAAGCATCCGAGGCGACCAGCCGGTCGCGTCCGCCGCGTTTCCGATCGTGTATCCGTCCACGGCCAGAACCTTATCACAGTCGTGTCAATGTTCGGGAGACTCTCCCGCGCGGCCGTACCGGTCTTGCAGGCGCACGACGTCTTCGAGCTGCGGCGTCGAGGCCTCGAGCACGGTCGTGTCCTCGAGCGCGGTGATGCGGTGGACCGTGCCCGGCGGAAGCCGGAACGACGCGCCGGCGGAGACGATCTCCTCGGTGAGCGTGCCCTCGCCGGGCTCGCCCAGCTCGAGCTTCGCCCGTCCCGACTGGAAGTACCAGGTCTCGTCCTTCTCGCGGTGGAACTGGAGGCTCAGGGATTGTCCTGCACGAACGAAGAGCAACTTGCCGCAGTACTCGTCGGTCAGTGCCCAGATCAGCTCGTACCCCCAGGGCTTCTCGACGCGACGGGGCGCGGCCGCGAAGCGATCGACGCCCGTCAAGTTCGGAGACGACAAGCGTCCGTCTGGCACGCGGTCATCATCCCACCTTCGCTCCGAGGGCGTCGGGGTGCGACTCGACGAAATCCTGGGCCAGCCGCAGGTCTTTCGGCGTGTTCACAGTCAGCCACAGCCCGGTGTGTCGGAACCCCCGGAGCCGACCCTCGACAGCGAGCTCCGGGAACGTCGTCGACTCGTGGTCTCCACGCTCGGGCAGCCGGTCGATCGCCTCGTTCTCGAGCACGTAGAGGCCGGTGTTCACCCAGTAGGGCAGCTTCGGCCCCTCCCTGAAGCCGCGGACGACGTCGTCGTCGTCGAGATCGACGACGCCGAGGTGGCTCTTCAGAGGCGCCACCGTGATCGTGGCCGCGCCGCCCAGCCGATCGTGCGCCGCGGTGAGCTCGCGGAGATCGAGGTCGAAGAGCTCGTCGCCGTTCAAGGCATAGATCGGCTCGTCGCTCAGCCGCGCCTTGGCGGCCAGGCGCAGGCCGCCTCCGCGTCCGAGCGGCTCGGGCTCGCCGACGCGGACGACTTCGACCGCCGGCTCGGGCAGTGCCTGCTCGAACTCGTCCTCTTGTCCCGCGGCGCAGCTGATGATGACCCGCTCCACTCCGGCGTGCCCCAGCAGCGCGAGCTGGTACTCGATGAGCGGCCGGCCGCCGATCGGAACGAGCGCCTTCGGCCGTCCCTCGGCAGCATCGCCGAGCCGCTCGGCCTTTCCGCCGGCGAGGATGATCGCTTCCTTGGGCACTACGCGGTCTCGTGCGTGGGCTCGGCCGTCTCCGGCAGCGCAGAGAACGGCGAGCTCGGACGGCCGATGCCCTCGTAGGCGAACCCGGCCTCACGCACGGCTTCTGGGTCGAGGAGGTTGCGCCCGTCGACGATCAGCGGGTTCCGCATCGCCTCGCGGACCTCCGGCGACGCCAGCTCACGAAGCTCGTCCCACTCGGTGACGATGACCGCGGCGTCCGCGTCACGAACGGCCTCGAGGACCGTCTCGTGGATCTCGACACCCTTCATCAGCTCGCCGGGCGCGGCGACCGGGTCCCAGCCGCGGACCTCGGCCCCTTCAGCCTGGAGCCGGGAGGCGAGGACGACGCTCGGCGCCTCGCGCATGTCGTCGGTGTTCGGCTTGAACGCGAGCCCGAGCAGCGCGATCCGCTTGTCGCTCAGCTTCGCGCCTAGATGTTTCTGGAGCTTCGACACGATCCGCCGCTTCTGAAGCTCGTTGACTTCGATGACGGCGTTGACGAGCTGGAAGTTGTAGCCGGTGTTGCCCGCGAGGAGCTTCAGAAAGGAAACGTCCTTCGGGAAGCACGACCCGCCGTACCCGATGCCCGCCTTCAGGTACTTGGAGCCGATCCGGCTGTCCAATCCCATGCCCCGCGCCACCGCCTCGACGTCGGCTCCGGTCGCCTCGCAGACGTTTGCGATCTCGTTGATGAAGCTGATCCGCGTCGCGAGGAACGCGTTCGCGGCGAGCTTGACCATCTCCGCCGACGGGACGTCCATCCGCACCACGGGCGCTTCGAGCTCGGCGTGGAGATGTTCGACGAGGTCTCCGGCCGCCTCGTCGTCGGCCCCGATCACGATCCGGTCGGGGCTCATGAAGTCCTTGACCGCTGTCCCTTCGGCGAGAAACTCCGGGTTCGAGACATAGCCGATCCGGTCGAGGCCGCGGCCGTCGAGGGCGGCACGAACACGCTCGCCGGTCCCGACAGGCACCGTGCTCTTCATCACGAGCACGGTGTCGGACGCGAGGTCCGCGATGTCGTCGAGGACGCTCCAGACAGCGGAGAGGTCGGCGTCGCCGGAGTACGTCGCCGGTGTGCCGACGCAGACGAACAGAGCGTCGGCGCCGTCGACGGCTTCTACCGGGGTGGTCGTGAAGTGAAGCCGCTCGCGGTTTTCCTCGAAGAGCTCTTCCAGGCCCGGCTCGTAGATCGGGATCCTCCCCGCGCGCAAGTCGTCGACCCGCTCGGGAAGGACGTCACGGATCGTCACGTCGTGGCCGAGCGCGGCGAAGCCGGCGCCCGTCACGAGCCCCACGTAGCCGCCGCCGAAGATGCCGATCTTGCTCATCACTTGCCTCGACCCAACGGGCGAAGCCCGCGGGCGATGCTCAACATCGTCTCGTTGGACAGCGTGTCGCGCAAGGTGTTCACGACCCAGTAGCTCGCCTCGTCGGTCTTCAGGACGACCATGTGCAGGCTCGCGCCGTCGTAGTAGAGGTCGTAGTCGCGCCCGCCGAGCCGCCGCGAGACGTTGTGGCCGCCGAGCACGGGCGCGTCCTCCCAGGTCGTCTGCTGGATGCCCCAATACTCCGTCGCACCGGTCCGGAACGTCAGCCGGACCGCCTTCTCGCCCTTCGTGATCGGGTAGATGCGAAGCGGCTTCTCGGGGTCGGTGACCGAGCTTCGCTCGATCAGGGTCGGAACCATCAGCGGGAAGCCGGCCCTGTGCCTGATCGAGCGCAGAAGGTCGCGAGTCGCCGCCGGGTTGCGGGAGACGTACGGCGCTCGACGCTTGGGTGTCCGGTCGACCGGGGCGGGCGCCAGCGTGTTGTGGAACGTGTTGCCGACGACCACGACCAGCATGGCCGTGTTTGCGAAGGGCGCGATCACCGGGGTCATCGCACCCTTGACGTCGGCCGAGCCGAAGAGGTTCGCGACCGAGCGCGCCGCGGCTCGGGAGCCGCGCTGCCTGCGGTCGAAGAAGACCTGTGTGCGGAAGACCCTGGAGGGCGCGTTCGCCAGCACGCCCTCCGGCGGCTGGAACATCCGGTAGCCACGCCTAGCGAGCAGGTAGCTCGCGTTCGCCGCCGACCCCGTGACGCCGTTGCCGTTCAGCGCGACGATCGACGTCCGTACCGCCGGAGGCGCCGCACCACGGCCGCGCAGCCGCGGACGCTGGCCGAGCGCGGCGGCAGTCGCCTTCTCACCGGCCTCGATGTCGGGGGTCTGGAACTCCTCGACCGCGGCCTGGACGTTCGACGGATCGGTGCGAAGCGGGTCGCCAGCGACGCCCAGGCCGGTGAGGTTCTGGAGCTTCGCCTGGAAGACGCGGCCCGGAGGCAGCTGGAGCCCGAACAGCGCCCAGCCGCGGAAGACATCGGGATCGAGCGCCTTGCCGCCGCCCTGGGCGATCCTCACGTTCCTCCTCACGACGCCCGTGATCTTCGGGATCGCCGTCAACTTGAACGAGCTCGAGAGCCGCTCCTTGACCGCGCGCATGAACAGCCGCTGGCGCTCGATCCGATAGAGGTCGGAGTCGGTGTGGCGATAGCGGACGAAGGAGAGCGCGGTGCGGCCGCCGAGCTTCTGGTAGCCGGGCATCAGGTCGATCGGCGGGAACGTCCCTTCGGGCCCTGGGCTCGAGTTGTCGTTGAAGTACCGGCGGTCGATGTCCATCCAGACCCCGCCGAGCTTGTCGACGGTCTGGATGAAGCCGCGGTAGTCGATCGTGACGATGTAGTGGATCGGGAGGCCCGTCAGGTGCTTGACCGTTTCGACGGTCCCCTGGAGCCCGCAGTCGGCGTAGGCGGCGTTGATCGGCGCGTTGAACGGGGCCCGGCCGTTGCAGTAGATGTCGACGGCCAGGTCGCGCGGGAACGAGAGCATCGAGAGCGTGCCGAGGGTCGGGTCCGCGCGCAGCAGCATGACCGTGTCGGCCCGGCCGCCGCGCTCGTCACCACGAGCCCACCTGCGGGTGTCGTGTCCGACCACGATCGCGATCGCCGGCCGGTTCGGCAACGGGATCTCCAGCTTCTGCGCCGCCTTGCGGATCTGCGGGTCGCGCAGCGAGACCTTGCTGATGTCGAGGACGGTCTGCTCGCCCTCGAGCCAGTACCCACCTCCGATCCCGACCAGGAGCGAGATCGCCGCGGCGATGAGGAAGAAAAGGACTCGTCCGAGGATGCCGATGATCCCCCGCCGCTTCTTCGGCTGCTCGTACCGGGAGATCGGCGTCAGCCCGCCGGGCGGGAGAACGGCACGGCCGTTCCCGTTGGTTTGGGCGCTCCGGCCGAGTCCTCGCTTCAGCGTCGTCTTCATCGTGTAAATGCGCGAAACGCCCTCGCGGGCGCCCGGCGCGCAGGATAGCCGACTCGCTGGACCGCGGTGCTCGTTCCCGCCGCTATGCCAATGCGGGAGCGGCGTCCGGGTCGTAGGCCAGGTTCGGACGGAGCCAGCGTTCCACCTCCGCCAGCGCCATTCCCTTCCTCGCGGCGTAGTCCTCCACCTGGTCCCGCCCCAGGCGTCCAACGGAGAAATAGCGCGCGTTCGGATGCGCGAGGTAGATCCCGCTCACGCTCGCGGCGGGCATCGTCGCGAAGGTCTCGGTCAGCTCGATCCCGAGCTTCTCAGCGCGCAGCAGCTCGAAGAGGGTGCGCTTCTCGCTGTGGTCGGGGCACGCCGGATACCCGTAGGCCGGTCGGATCCCCCGGAAGCGCTCGGCGATCAGCTCGTCGTTCGAGAGCTGCTGCCCGGTCTCGTACCAGCCGCGCCTCGCCGTCTCGTGCAGGTATTCGGCGAAGGCCTCGGCGAACCGGTCGGCGAGCGCCTTGACCATGATCGCGTGGTAGTCGTCGTGCTCGGCCTCGAACGTAGCCGCGAGCTCGTCGGCGCCGATCCCAGCGGTGACGGCGAATCCGCCGACGTGGTCGCCCGATGCCGCGACGAAGTCGGCGAGGCAGAGGTTGAAGCGGTCTCCCGCCTTCTCGGTCTGTTGACGCAGGCAATGCCACACCATGGCGGTTTCGCCGCGCGACTCGTCGGCGTAGATCTCGACGTCGTCCCCGGCAGCCGCGGCGGGAAACAGCCCGACCACGCCGTTCGCGGTAAGCCACTTCTCCGAGATGAGCTTCGCCAGCATCGCCCGTCCGTCGTTGAAGACGTTGCGTGCCGCCTCGCCCACCACGCGGTCGTCGAGCAGCTTCGGATAGCTGCCCGCGATGTCCCAAGCCTGGAAGAACGGCGCCCAGTCGATGAATCCGGCGATCTGTTCGAGGTCGTAGCCCAGGAACAGGCGGCGCCCCAGGAACTTCGGCCGGGTCGGACGGTAGGACTC
>Ga0081455_10003878_pt1 | contig 17034 bp, 16 predicted proteins | sample TabmetS3T2R1_FD_70207 | JGI IMG/M metagenome (GOLD analysis project Ga0081455, IMG submission 70207) | Tabebuia heterophylla rhizosphere microbial communities from the University of Puerto Rico - S3T2R1 | ecosystem: Host-associated > Plants > Roots > Rhizosphere ...
TGGAAGTCCTCCGGCCCCGCCGGGGACTTCTCCTGCTAGGAAGCATCCAAATGTATGATCGAAGGAGGGCAACGGGCAGCAAGACGATTGTGCTGGCGGGCTATTTGGTGCGGTTTCCGCTCGGCGGCTACTTCTGGCAGGCCGTGCACTACCTCCTGGGTTTCCGCGCTCTTGGCTATGAGGTGTGGTTCTACGAAGATACCACTTGCTATACCCCAGCCTACAATCCTCTCACGGACGAGTTTGGCCCAACCTATGACTATGGGATTGCCGCAGCAGCCCGGTTTCTGGAGCGGTTTGGCCTCGGTGAGCGCTGGGGATTCGTTGACTCGACGCGTCAGGTGGCATACGGCCCGGGTGCAGGACATCTCAAGATGCTCATGCGGGAGGCCGACCTGCTGGTCAATCTCGGCGGGGTCAACCACATTCTCCCCGAGCTACGGGGAGGACGGCCAGCCATCTATATCGATCTTGACCCGGTCTCTACCCACATCCGACTGGCCAATGGTGATCAGGATTTGCGCGCTTTCCTCGATGACCATACGCACGTATTTACGTTTGGGGAGAACATTGGCACGCCACGTTCCCCCGTGCCAACCGGCGGTTATACGTGGCACCCCACACGCCAGCCCATTGTCCTTGACCTGTGGACGCATGTGGGCTGCCCAAAGCGGGTCTATACCACCATTGGCAAGTGGAATGCCCAGGGGCCAGAGCTGTGGTACCACGGGCAGACCTTGCAGTGGCAGAAGCGTACGGCGTGGATGCGTTGCCTGGATTTGCCAGCCCAGACTGCCGCAGCGTTTGAAGTGGCTATGGACGTCGAGAGTGTCCCCGACGATCTCGAGTTGCTTGCCTCCCATGGCTGGCAGGTCGTTGATCCGCTGCAGGTGTCGACGGACCCCTGGCACTACCGGGACTATGTGTGTGGTTCGCGTGGTGAATTCACCGTCGTGAAAGACCTGTACGTACGTCTGCGGAGCGGCTGGTTTAGCGATCGTACCGCCTGTTATCTGGCGGCTGGTCGGCCAGCCGTCCTCCAGGATACGGGGTTTGGCGATATCCTCCCCCTGGGTCCTGGATTGCATGCCTTCCGGACGGCTGCAGAAGCGGCTGACGCGATTCGCCGCATCGAGGCGGATTATGCTCGGGCGAGTGCAGATGCTACCGCAGTAGCACAGGAGTATTTTGCGGCGGAGAAGGTGCTGGGAAAGCTGTTGCACGTGGTCGGGATATAGCGGGAGTATGCTGTCGGCTGGTGAGCAGACGCAGGCAAAGTCATGAGGGTGCATCGTTTTTCTCGCTGCAGCGTCTATGAAATTGAGTGCGAGACAGGAGCCGGGTGCAATGCAGCCGGCTCCATTGCCCAGAGATATCCACACCCTTGTAGCGAGGAGGGAGACAACAATGCGGTTATGGCCAATGACACGGAATGGACTGGGCACAGGATGGATGTTTGCCTTCACCTCGGCCACGCGGCATTCCATTGATACGGCAGACACACCCGGTGCATGGCAACATGCAGGGCCTAGGGGGCAGACTATGGGTTTGTTTTCCCAGCAGTTACCAGGACTCTCTATCGGATTGTTGCGGATCATGTTCGGTATTTTATGGCTCGATGCCGCCTTGCAAAAAGCTCCGTGGGTCATCAACTCCCAGGGAGCGCGCTTTGGATGGCTTTCCAACTGGATCTGGACGGAGATGCAGCATCCGACGTTTGACGTCTACAAGACATTTCTCGAAAACGTGGTGTGGCCGCATCTGACGTTCTTCGGCTATATGAGTTTTGTCGTCGAGATGGCGCTTGGGCTGTCTCTCTTGCTGGGCGTGTGCACAGTGCTGAGCGGGCTGGGTGGGGCCCTCTGGCAGTTGAACATTGCCCTCGGGAGCTATTCCGTACCGGGAGAGTGGTACTGGCTCTGGCCGCTCCTCATTGCGCCGCATCTCGTCTTTGCAATGAGTCGTGCTGGCCGCAGTGTAGGCCTAGACCTGTTCTTGTCCCAATGGCTCGCGCACGCCCCTACAGGCCAAACAGGCATTGGCCGGTTTCTTCGACGCTGGATGTAAAAGACGCGTGGCGCCATCATGACGGGCAGACTGGAAGGACACCCCATGCGCATTGTGACGATTATCCCAGCTCTCGATGAAGAGGCTGCTATTGGCGGTGTGGTCCAGGCGGTCCCCCGTGAGCTCGTCCACGAGGTGATTGTCGTTGATAACGGCAGCCGCGATAGTACCGCCGCCGTGGCACAAGCGGCTGGGGCCACAGTGATTCAGGAACCACGCCGGGGGTATGGCTCTGCCTGCCTGGCCGGCGCACGCGCCGCACGCCACGCCGATATTCTGGTCTTCCTCGACGGTGATGGGAGTGATGATCCCGCGGAGTTGCCGCGGGTGCTGCACCCGCTTCTGCATAGCCAGGCAGATCTCGTCCTGGGCTCGCGCACGCGAGGACAGGACGATCACAGCGGCTTGACACCGCAGCAGCGTGTGGGAAATTTCGTGGTCACCAGCCTGGTGCGGCTCCTCTACGGCGTCGCCCTGACAGATATCGGTCCGTTTCGCGCTCTGACCCAGTCCACGTTCCAGGCGCTGGAGATGGCACACGAGACCTATGGCTGGCCAGTCGAGATGGTGGTGAAAGCGGCCAAGCGAGGGCATCGTATTGTCGAAGTGCCAGTGAGCTGTCACAGGCGGATCGGGCGTTCGAAGGTAGCAGGGACAGTCACAGGCAGTCTCCTGGCCGGCTATCACCTACTCCGCACGACCCTGCGTTATGCATGGAGGGATTAGCGTCATGGCGTTTTCTGTCGGCATTGGCCTCACGAATGAATGTAATCTGCGCTGTCCGCATTGTTATCGACCGGATATGCGACTTGACCGTCTGACCTTGCACGATATCCGGCTGATCTGTGAGAGTCTTCCCGTGCAATCCATGAACCTTGGGGTAGGAGAAAATGGCTTGCACCCCGAATATCAGACAATCCTGGACTATCTCGCAGCTCAGGGTATCAAAACCAGTATTACGTCGAACAGCGCCAGCATTACGAGGCTCACCGACGCAGAAGTGCAGCGGTTTCACAGTGTCGAGTTCTCGCTCGACTTCCCCACCGAACGCGACCATGACGCCTTCAGAGGTCAGGGCAACTGGCGTGCGGTCATGGCAGCGCTCGAGCGCTGCGCCTGTTTAGGGGTCACTGTGACCGTGACCGCCGTGATGATGAGCATTAACTATGACCAAATAGCCCCGCTGGCTCAGGTAGCAGCCACGGTCCATGCCAACTTGCGGGTGAATGTCTATCAGCCGTCGAAAACCGATCAGTTTACGCTCTCGTACGCCCAATTCTGGGGCGGCTTCAAACGCCTGGCCGATGCCACACGTCTCATCGCCACGACAGAACCTGTCCTGGCTGGGGTCCTGAGGATAGAAGGATTTGTCGGACCGGCCTGCGGCCGCTCGACGGTGCGAGTAGCGCCTGATGGTCGCGTCTTACCATGCACCTACTGGCCGCACAGTCATCTGACGCTGGCTGACCTGCAGGGATTGGGCGAGAACATTACCCACACCCCAGAATTCCGTGCTGCCAGCCACGCTCCCAGCGCCTGTGACGGGTGCCCATGCCGTGGCGGCTGTGCTGGCCGGCGTGCAGTCCTTGGAGACTTGCAGGCCTCAGATCCCTACTGTCCGTTTGCCCGGCATGATCACATCGTGCTTGACTGGGAACAAGTCCCGTATGAAGATCTGCCCAAAGTCGGGAGTGCCTGCACCACGGTGGTCTCGGCCAAGTGAAGGTCGCTACGCTTTCCGCGACTGCGTCGGCGGAGGGCCGCAGGCCCTTGGCGCGACTGTGTCGGCGCAGGGCCGCCAGGCCCTTTCCTGCGCCCACGCAGTGGCGCCGAGCGAGTATATCAACGCCTTGGAGGTTTGTCATGGACACGTCGAAGCGCCCGGCGTTCGTGCCGACGTTGCCCCGCACCCTGTATCTCGAAACCACGAATCGCTGCGATTCGGCATGTCAAACGTGTATCCGCACCTTTCACACGCTGGAACCGCCCAAGGACCTCACGCTGGCCGAAGTCCAACAGATTGTCGAGCAATTTCCAGTGCTGGAACGGGTGGTGCTGCATGGCATCGGGGAACCGCTGCTCAACAAGCAGATCTTCGAGATTGTGGCCTATCTAAAGACCAGGGGCGCAACGGTGCTCTTCAACTCTGATGCCATCAGCCTGACCCAGAAACGCGCCGCCCAACTCATTGATAGCAGTCTGGATGAATACCGTGTCTCTATGGATGCGGCGACGCGAGCAACATATGCCAAGCTCAGAGGTGTGGATCAGTTCGAACGGGTGATCCGCAATGTCGGTGCACTCGTGACCTTACAGCAGCAGCGCGGCAGTAACAAGCCACGCATCTCTCTGTGGTTTACCACGCTCAAGGCGAACCTGGATGAACTCCCCGCCTTTATCCAGCTCGCAGTACGGCTTGGCGTCCCAGAGGTCAATGCCCAACGACTGGTGTTCAATGGGTACGGGTTGGCGGTCCAGGAGCAATCGCTGCATCGCCACCTCGAAGAGCGCGAACACCACCTGATTCGTGAGGCAGAAGCTCTGGCCCAGCAGTCTGGCATTGTGTTCAAGGCTTCGGGGGCCACAACCCCCTTACAAAGTCTCAGTGGCACAGTCCCGGACCAGCGGCCCTGGGCTGGCTGCCAGCGGCCCTGGACGCTGAGCTATGTCACGGCCAACGGCAATGTGCTGCCCTGCTGTATTGCGCCGTGGACGACCAAAAGCTATCGCCAGCTGGTGTTGGGGAATGCGTTCACCACCGGTTTTCAGCATATCTGGAATGGTGCACGCTATCAGCAATTTCGCCAGGACTTTGAGTCAGATGTCGCCCCTGATCCCTGCCGTGGCTGTGGATGGCTGTGGAGCTTCTGAGTGCTGCGGGTGCGGGCGCCAGGCGGTATCCTACATAAGCCATGGTTCCACCTGCCTTGGGCCTCTGCGCGCGTCCTGCTGCTCCTGGCCGTGGGCAGTGTCTCAACACTCCTCTATCTGCAGGATATCACCATTGCCACCTACCTGCGTGTGTTTTTCCCCCTCTTTGGCCTCTACGGGCTGGCCGTCGTCAGCGTTTTTCGGAAGCGTCCCGGCTCCTCCTCCTGTCTGAGGCTCATTGTCGGCTTTGCTGTGGTCTTCCGGCTGATTGTGCTCTTTTCCCCCCTGGTGCTATCCAGCGACTTGTACCGCTACGTGTGGGATGGCCGGGTGCAGCGTGCGGGTATGAACCCCTATCGCTACCCACCAGAAGCGGAAGCCCTAGCTGCACTGCGTGATACAGCGATTTACCCGCAGATTATCCGCCCAGTATTGACCACCATCTATCCACCTGCAGCCCAGATGTTCTTTGCCCTTATTACCACGATTGTCCCGGATAGTATCAGGGGGATGAAAGCTTTTATGGTGCTTTTCGATCTTGTCACCATTGGCGTGCTCATCCGCCTCCTGCAAACCACTGGCAGGGATCCAGAGCGCGTCATACTGTATGCCTGGTCACCCCTGGTAGTGTTCGAATTTGCTGGGAGTGGCCACGTCGATGCCCTGATGCTGCCCTTTCTCCTGCTCGCCCTGCAAGCACATCTAACTGCTCGACCAGGGTCGGCTGGAGTGCTGCTGGGCCTTGCCACTCTGATTAAACTGTACCCAGCGGTGCTCGTGCCAGCGCTCTACTCCCGCGGGGAACGTCGCTTCCTCTGCGGTTTCGGTGCCACGCTTGTCCTGGGGTACCTCCCCTATGTGGCTGGCGCTGGGGCGCGTGTTCTCGGATATCTGCCAGGATACTTTGGTCCCTGGGAGGATTTTAACGGCGGCTTGCGGTATTTTCTGATCCTCGCCCTTTCCCCCCTGACTGCCTCAGCGCGGGATATTGCCCTGGGTCTCTGTGCTATCCTCCTGCTTTTGGTGGCTCTTGGTGTGATACGCCGTGGTGTCACAGACCATCCCCTACAGCGGGCCTCTTCTATGATCAGTGCCTTTCTCTTGCTGGTGCCAACCACGTTTCACCCCTGGTACGTTATCTGGCTTCTGCCCTGCCTCTGTTTCTATCCCTCATGGGGCTGGCTGTATCTGAGCGGGGCTATGGCGCTGTCCTACCTGGCTTATCTCCAGAGTTATCCCACCGTGCCTGCCAGCGTGCATCTCCTTGAATTCCTGCCTTTCTATGGGCTGCTTGTGGCCCAGGTTCTGTGGCGACGTTATTTGCTGAGAGGAGACTCCCATGGTACAAACGGCAGTAGTGATTATGGCCAAGGTGCCACAGGCGGGGACAGTCAAAACGCGCCTCTGCCCTCCCCTGGCGCCGCAGACTGCGGCAGCCCTGTACCGCGCCTTCCTGCTCGATAAAATTGCCCAGGTGCGGCAGCTTGAGCGGGCGCGTCCCACCATTGCATACACGCCAGAGGACGGCCGGAGTTTTTTTGCCGAACTGGCGCCGGACTTCACGCTCATTCCGCAGCAGGGGGACGACCTTGGGGCCCGCCTTGCCAACAGCTTTGCCCAGTGCTTTGCCGCCGGGTATACGAGTGTCCTGGCCATCGACAGCGACACGCCCACCCTGCCTAGAGCGTTTTTGCAGCAAGCCGTCGATCTTATTGCCCTGCCGCAGACCCACGTCGTCGTTGGACCCACCGAGGACGGTGGCTATTATCTGATTGGCCTGCGCACCTTGCACCGGGAATTCTTCGACAATATGGCCTGGAGTACCGCTGCAGTGGTGCCGGAAACCAAGCGCCGGGCTGAGGCCATGGGGCTAAAGATTACCTGGCTGCCGGCCTGGTTCGACATTGACACGGCTGAGGATCTGCAGCGCTTACGGGCCATGCTGCTCCAGACGAGCGCCGCCGAGCCCCGGCATACACAGCAATTTTTTCTGGAGTACAGGTGATGCCAAACTTCTCAGAGACACCGTGGAAAGTTCTCTCCACCCAACCCGTGTATCGCAACAAATGGATAGTCGTACGGGAAGACCTGGTGGAAATGCCGAATGGGCGTACTACCGTGTATGGCGTGGTGACCTGCAGCCCGTGTGTTGGCGTGTTGCCCTTTGTGGATCCCCACACGGTTCTGCTGGTCAAACAATACCGCTATGTGGCCCGCCGTGTGACCTGGGAAATGCCCACTGGCGGAGTGCATGCGGGCGAGACCATCGAGGCAGCGGCCCAGCGTGAGCTCACCGAGGAAGTGGGATATCGCGCTGGTCGGCTGACGCACGTCTGCACCTATCATACCAGTAAAAGCGTGATGGATGAAACCGCCCATCTGTTTGTGGGCGTAGACCTCGTCAAGGCCGCATTGCCTCCGGATGAGACTGAATTTATCGAAGTGCGCCCGTTTCCCTTTGCCGAAGCACTGCATATGGTGTTGAGCGGTGAAATTGTCGATAGCATGACCATCATTGCTGTACTGCATGCTGCACGCCACCACAGTCATGTCTAACTCAGCCCACATGAGATTCGTGCACTCACGCTGCCATCTGGAGTTGTTTTTCAGTGGCTATGCGCTCGACCGCCGCTGTGACTTCAGGAGCCTCGTAGAGCTGGGAGAGTGTGGACTGCCATGGACCATTTTCTCGCCGATGCTGCTCTACATCCCTCACCAGTTCATAGAGGCGTTTTCGTGTGTGGTTCCGGGTACACTTGTCGTGCACATCGCCACACGCCCGCTCAATGGGGTTGGCCCTTGGACAGTAGGTCGGCAACCAAAACACCGCAAAACGGGGGGGACTCGCCAGCCACTGGTCGACGGCTTTCGCTTTATGAATGCAGCAATTATCCACGACCACATAAGATTTAATCGGGATAAACTCAATCGATACAGTGTCACCCTCGCTGCTCTCCCTCGCCGCCTGCCCTCGTCTCGATGTCACCGACTTTGGTTGCCAAGCCCTCCGGACGCCACGTGCGCGTACGTCTCGACCGCGGCTTCCAAGTTGAACAGCATCCTGGCTCGTCCCAGAGTTTGTCCCAACGGTGCATGGGTAGTGTTTCAAAAGTGAAGATGGGCCGAGAGTGATGTCACACTGGGCCTTGTTTTGACAGCCTTCCTCCGGAAGGAGTAGCCCATGACCTTCATCGCGGTCCGATGCCCTCACTGTCAGAGTGAGCAGATCGTCAAACGCGGCAAAACAACCCGGGGAACACAGCGCTACCTGTGCCAGAACACCCGCTGTGCCACGGGAAGTTTTCTGCTTGACTATCGCAACCGAAGCTGTTTAGCTGAGGTGAAGCAACAAATTATCGACATGAGTCTCAATGCTAGTGGAGTACGCGATACGGTGCGATCGCTGCACATCAGTCCCACCACTGTACTGAGTGAACTCAAGAAGAAAGAGGGGGTGCTGGAGTCGGTGAACACCGCGTTGCTGCGCACGCTGAACCCGGAGCGCTGAACCCGGAGAAGGTTACCGTAGACATTGAGCGAGCTGGTGAAGCTGAGATGGATGAGATGTGGTCGTACCTGATGTGCAACTTTATCGTGGCATTCACACGCTGAGAATGCCATCCAAATCGAGTGGCTGATGCCTCATCTGGGGATTGAGAAATACCCCAACGGTGTAGGCCCGACTGACTCGCTACTACACCGATCATTGAGGTGCCTATACCCGGCATCTGGAACCCGAGGTGCATAGTCCAGGCAAACGCAACACGCAGAAAATCGAGAGCAAGCATCTCACGTTACGCACACGCATTAAACGCTTGGTCCGCAAGACGATCTGCTTCTCAAAATCGATACAGATGCACGACATTGTCATTGGCGTGTTTGTGAATCGCTATGCCTTTGGACAGGCGATAGAAACGTGGCTATCTCCACTTTAGGAACACTACCCATGAGTCATACACCACACGTAGCAATTGTCGGAGCAGGATTTGGGGGGCTGGGAGTGGCCGAGCAATTGGACCACGTCCCTGTCGAGGTGACTTTAATCGACCAGCACAATTACCATACGTTCCAACCCTTGCTTTATCAGGTTGCGACGTCTTTGCTCAACGCCGAAGACATAGGTGCGCCTGTGCGCAGCCTGTTTCGGCACCAGGCGAACGTCACCTTTCGGATGGCGACGGTGACAGGTGTTGATGTGCCGGGCCATACAATCCAATGCGAGGACGGCAACCAGATCTCTTACGACTACCTCGTGCTGGCCGGGGGAACGACTGTCAATTATTTCAACACGCCGGGGGCAGCCGAGCATGCGTTTCCACTCTACACGCTCATGCATGCGGTCAAGCTCCGCAACCGCATTTTGGCACGATTTGAAGCGGCCGACCGCGACCCCGCTCTGATTGAGGACGGCGCGCTCAATTTTGTTATTGTCGGCGCCGGGCCAACGGGCGTTGAGAGCGCTGGCGCGCTCTCAGATCTCTTTTATAATCTTCTCCCCCACGATTACCACCAGCTCGCCACAGAAAAGGCGCGGATAATCATTGTGGACAGGGGGAAAGAAGTGCTCGCCCCGTTCAAAGACAATTTGCGTGCTTATGCCAAAGAAGAGCTTGAGCGGCGTCGAGTTAAAGTGCGCCTCGGAGAAGCTGTCGCAGAGGTTGGACCCACCTGCGTGCGGTTGATGTCGGGTGAAGCAATCCAAGCTCATACCCTAATCTGGGCCGCGGGTGTGCGAGTCAACCCGCTCGCGGATCTGCTGGGATTGCCGCAGGGGCGTGGCGGACGCATCAAACTAAATCCTGATTTGAGCGTGCCGGATCACCCAGAGATTTTTGTCGTAGGTGACATGGGTGAAGTAGCCTCGGACGGAAAGGTTCTGCCGCAACTCGGGTCGGTGGCGATGCAGTCGGGAGAACATGTCGGGCGGCAGATAGCCCGCCGCTTACACGGTGAGCCGGGGCAGCCATTCAAGTATTGGGACAAAGGATTCATGGCAACCATCGGGCGGGGAGCCGCGGTGGTCGAGCTCCCGAACCAACGAACCCTCCATGGCCCATTAGCGTACTTCGCCTGGCTGGGCGTTCACCTGGCGCTCCTGAGCGGAATGCGGAACAGGATCGAAACGCTGTGGAATTGGGGCTGGTCCGCCTTAACGCACGACCGAGCCGCCAGAATTATTCTTGACTCTCAGGGTGATGAGGTGAAGAACGCCTGAGGTCTGTTCGCCCGATCCTGGGCATGCACATGATTCATACGCCTTCCTGGTGGTCTCACGAGGCAGAGGGGGCGATGATGAAGGCATTCGTATGCCTGCATGGCTGGCTTGAAGAGGTCCATGCTGGTTTCGGCACCGCAGGAACGGTAGTGAAGGCGCCGGGCCAGGCGTGCCGCGACACAGGGAGGGGACGAGCGTGCAGCGACTCTGGATCATGTTGGTGATCGTTTTGACCTTCGGCTTCACGGTCTTGGGCTGGGTAGGCAGCCGCATCTACCAGGCAATGCCTCCCATCCCAGAGCGCATCGTGACGAGCGACGGCCAGGTGGTCGCTCCGGAGGGGAACATCCGCAGCGGCCAGGCCGTGTGGCAGACGTTGGGGGGAATGGAGGTGGGCTCGATCTGGGGGCACGGCAGCTACGTGGCGCCCGATTGGACGGCCGACTGGCTCCATCGCGAGTGCGAGCTGATCCTCGACGACTGGGCGCGGTCCGAGCACGCCCGGCCCTACGCTAACCTGGGGGCGGAGCCGCAGGCCGCGTTGCGCGAACGGCTGCGGCTGATGTTGCGTACCAACCGCTACGATCCGGCCACGAGCACGCTGACCATCGAGCCCGTCCGCGCGCGCGCCTTCGAGGCGAACCACAGGCAGTTCGCGGCGGTGTTCAGCCAGGGTAAGCCCGAATACGCGATCCCGCGCGGGACGGTCAGCGATCCGGCACGGCTGCGGCAGCTCTCCGCCTTCTTCTTCTGGACCGCCTGGGCGTCAGCCGCCGCTCGCCCTGGAGACACCATCTCATACACGAGCAACTGGCCCCACGAGCCGCTCATCGGCAACGTCCCGAGCGGCGAGGCCGTGATGTGGACTGGGGTGAGCATCCTCCTGCTGCTGGGGGGCATCGGCTTCATCGTCTGGTTGTATGCGGCCATGCCCACGCCGCCGCCTCTCGAAGCCGCTCCCGCCCGTGACCCGTTGGTCGGCTTGAGCCCAACGCCTTCTCAGCGCGCCACCATGAAGTACTTCGTCGTGGTGGCCGCGCTCTTTCTGGTGCAGATCGTGACCGGGGCTGTGGTCGCGCACTACGGCGTGGAAGGGGACGGCCTCTACGGTATTCCGCTGTCCCGATGGCTGCCGTACAGCCTGACGCGGACGTGGCACGTGCAGCTGGGGCTCTTCTGGATTGCCACCTCGTGGTTGGCGGCCGGGCTCTTTATCGGCCCCCTGGTCAGCGGCGTCGAGCCGAAGGGCCAGCGGCTCGGCGTGAACGTGCTCTTCGTGGCCCTGGTCGCGGTCGTCGGCGGCTCGCTGGCCGGTGAGTCCTTGAGTATCCATGGCTGGCTCTCCGATGCGGCGTCCTTCTACTGGGGACATCAGGGCTGGGAGTACCTGGACTTGGGGCGCGTCTGGCAGAGTGGTCTGTTCCTCGGACTCCTCCTCTGGCTCGTCCTGATGCTACGGGTCATTGGGCCCGCCCTCGCCGAACGGGGCGAACGGCGCCATCTCGTCCTGATGTTCGCCCTCTCGGCGGGGGCCATCGCCCTCTTCTATGGCGCGGGCCTCATGTACGGCCGCGAGACGCACATCAGCATGGTCGAATACTGGCGCTGGTGGGTGGTGCACCTCTGGGTGGAAGGCTTCTTCGAGGTCTTCGCCACCACGGTCATCGCCTTCCTCTTCGCCCGGCTTGGGCTCGTGTCCGTGAGGCTCGCCGCCCAGGCTTCCTTGCTCGCCGCCACCCTCTATCTGGCGGGAGGCATCGTCGGGACCAATCACCACCTGTATTTCTCGGGCACGCCCACCGCGGCCCTGGCGTGGGGCGCGACGCTCAGCGCCCTCGAAGTCGTGCCCCTGGTGTTGATCGGCTACCAGGCGATGAGGGACTTGGAGATCTCCCGCCGGACCGCATGGGCGCGGAAGTACCGCTGGCCCGTCTACTTCTTCATCGCGGTCGGCTTCTGGAACCTGGTGGGGGCCGGGCTCTTCGGCTTCATGATCAACCCACCGATCGCGCTCTTCTACATGCAGGGCCTCAACACGACGCCCGTGCACGCCCACGCTGCCTTCTTCGGTGTCTACGGCATGTTGGGCCTTGGGCTCACCCTGATGTGCCTGCGCGCCCTCCAGGCCAACCGCGAGTGGAAGGAAGGTTTGCTCAGATTCTCCTTCTGGGCGATGAACGGAGGCCTGATGGCTATGATCGTGCTCAGCCTGATGCCCGTAGGACTCCTGCAGACCGTGGCTTCAGTGCAACACGGCTACTGGTATGCCCGCAGCAGCGCGTTCCTCGGCCAAGGCCTTATGCAGACCCTGCGCTGGCTACGCATGCCAGGGGACACGCTGTTCGCGATCGGCGCGATGGGCTTCGTGGTCTTCATCTTCGGCCTGGGCTTCGGCTACTCCCTCGCAGACAAAGGGCGGCCTGGGGCCGGGGCCGTGGACCAGTCGGTCTGAGAGGAATCGAATCATATTGAACGGGAATGGACGTTAATGAAATGGACCCGCCACTGTGTGAAGCGGCTGGGATCAGCCACAATGAGGTCAGTGTAAGTGACCAGCATAGAACCGCGAGGAGACGAGTCCAATGAAGCAAGGCTCTTATTGAATTCCAGGGGCGTGGATGTAACAAGAACGTACAACGCGATTGTTGCATCTCACCGCCTCCTCGAAGTTGTTATTTTTCAAGGGCCTTATCAAGGATTTGCGCGTTGCAGACGCACATGTAAGCATACGATCCTGGTATCCAACAAGAGCCTTTCCGATAAACAGGCGTTATCGGAAATGGCCCCGGTGGGTGCTTCATTTCCAAAAAGCTGAGTGGAGATTCTGCTTTTGGAATTGTCTGAAAAAGAGGTGGTATATTTGGCTCCTGCATATGGGGGTCGCAAAAGCACCGTTGTGCAACCGTACACACAACAAACGTCAACCAGGAGCATTTCCTATGAACATCTTTGTTGCCGGTGCAAGTGGAGCGATCGGCCCGCTACTGATCGCCGCATTGATTCGTCAAAGTCACACGGTCACGGGCATGTCCCGCGACGAGGGAGGAACACAGACGCTCGTCGACATGGGCGCCACTGTGGTCATTGTGAACGCCTTCGATGGCACCGCGGTGGAACAGGCGCTGCGGCGCTCGCACGCCGAGGTCGTCATCGATCAACTGACCGCCTTACCGCCAGATCCCGCGGGCTACGCCGCAGCCTTCCCCGGCGATCGGAAACTGCGGCTGGAGGGCGGCGGCAATCTGCATCGTGCCGCGCAGGCGGTCGGAGTGCGTCGGTACATCCAATAGGCGAGTGGCTTTTTTTTGAAGGCGGACGCTGGACTGGCGGACGAGGAGGAGGCGGTGTACTACGGGACCAAGCTGAGCGCTGCGTCAAACGCCAAGGCGAAAAAGACGTTCAACTTCACGCCCCGCCGTTTGCAATGGCTGCGCCCGTGAGAGCCGCACCGCACGAACCAGCGCTGGTGACATCCTGGTGCCTCTGGGCATGGGCCACGAAAGTCACAACCACAGAAAGAGGTGAAGCATGATAACGATGCGCTTGTCTGATGCGGCGGATGGACCTGTGCTCATCGAGGAACACGTTCCTCAGCCCCAACCTGGACGTGGCGAACTGCTGGTCCGCGTCTATGCCGCTGGTGTGACGCCGACGGAGCTGCTGTGGTATCCCACCACGCATACCAAGAACGGCGAGCGACGAAGCCGCGCCGTCCCAGGCCATGAGTTCTCTGGCGTCATTGCGGCGGTGGGTGAGGAGACGGTCGGCTTCGCCATCGGCCAGGAAGTCTACGGCATGAATGACTGGTTTGCCGATGGCGCCCTGGCAGAGTATTGCCTCACGCAGCCGACCAGTGTTGCCCCCAAGCCGTCCCGTGTGACGCATGTCGAGGCCGCCTCCGTGCCTATTGGAGCATTGACGGCCTGGCAGGGGTTGTTTGAGCGCGCGCACCTGCAGGCTGGAGAGCACGTCCTGGTGCATGGCGGCGCAGGCGCCGTGGGCCTCTTCGCGATTCAGCTCGCCCGGCTGCGGGGTGCGCACGTGACGGCGACGGCGTCCGCACGCAACCTGGCGTTCGTGGCGCAGTTGGGTGCCGCACAGGTCCTGGACTACCACGCCGTGCGCTTTGAAGACCACGTCCGGGACATGGATGTCGTCTTTGACACGGTCGGCGGTGCCACGCTGCAGCGCTCCTGGGGTGTCCTCAAGCCTGGCGGAAGGATGGTCACTATCGCCGCGGAGAGCGAGACCACGACGGACGACCGCGTGAAACAGGCGTTTTTTATCGTGGAACCGCATCAGGAACAGCTGACCCGGATGGGCGAGCTGCTGGAGGCGGGCGAGCTCCATCCGGTCGTGGATGCGGTGCTGCCGCTCGTCCAGGCCGCTGCGGCTTACACAGGTGAAGTGCGACAGAGGCACGGCCGCGGGAAGCTGGTGGTCGCCGTCGCAGCGCACGAGGGACCGTCGACCGAGGTGCACCCCCTCCCTGAGGACACGGCCAGCACTGCAAAAAAAGTGACGGTGGAGGGTGAGACGACAACCCAAGAACTTTGAGATCCTCATGACACGGAGGGGCACATGTGCTGTATTTTTCCTATCTGTAAGGCATGCTGACGGGCACCACACAACTCGATCAGCCTAGGGAGCGGTTTCACAGCTTAGCATGAGTTTCTGTGCGGATGTGCCTCAGAGGCCACATGGAACAAGACAGCAAGATTTCGACGAGGACGGTGAACGTTTTTCCTCAGTGAGCAAGAGCAATGGGGAGAACATCTCCCCTGGGAGTTTCAGCACCGAAGGAGAAAAAACATGCGGGCAGCCGTGTTTCGTGGAGCATTCGATATTCGGGTTGAGCAGATACCCGATGTCAGCATCCTTGAGCCAACTGACGCCATCATACGAATCACTTACGCTTGCATTTGCGGCACTGATCTCTGGCCGTATCGGGGACAGGGTCCCTATACGCCCGGTTGGCAGATAGGGCATGAATGGATGGGCCTTGTGGAAGATGTTGGGCCAGCCGTACGAACGCTCAAACGAGGCGACCGCGTCATCGCCCTGTGACGAGGCTAGAGGAGGAACATGGATGGACGAACACGCTCTCGAAGTGCAGTGCACCGGTATGGCACACGGCACACCCCCGGATCCGTGTGTCATCGTGATTTGTGGGATCGCGGGTGATTTGAGCCGTACCACCCTGATCCCGTCGCTCTATGCGTTAGCCTGTCAGCACCTGCTCCCGGAACCGTACGCTATTCTGGGGGTGGGGCGCAGACCATGGAACGATGACGCCTTGCGCCAGGCCATGCGTCCCTTTGTACAGGACCGCAAAGACTTCAGTCCGGCGGCCTGGAACCAGTTTGCCACGCGTCTGCATTTCGTGGCCGGGGATTTCAGTGCACCGGCCTCCGAGACCTATGCCACCGTGCGAACCCAGATCGCGCAGGTGCAGCGCGCGCACCATATTCCCGACAACGTGCTCTTTCATTTATCCGTGCCGCCGCCTTTATACGGGGAAATTGTCTCTAAGCTCGGCACGGCGTCGCTGCTCCAGAGCCCCGGCGGCTGGCGGCGGATCATTATCGAAAAGCCGTTTGGGCATGATGCCGCGTCAGCGCGTGCACTGGATCGCCAGCTGCTCCAGATCGTCAGTGAGGAGCAGCTCTACCGCGTCGATCACTACCTGGGGAAAGAGACGGTCCAGAACATGCTGGTCTTCCGTTTCGCCAATCCGGGCTTCGAACCCATCTGGAACCACCACTATATTGATCATGTGCAAATCACCGTGGCGGAGGCCGAAGGCATTGGGACCCGGGCCGGCTATTACGATGCCACCGGGGTCCTGCGGGATATGGTCCAGAATCACCTCCTGCAGCTACTCTGTATGACGGCGATGGAGCCCCCGGTCTCCTACGACGGCCTGACTCTGCGTAATGAGACCACGAAAGTGTTACAGGCCATACGCCCCCTCGACGTGCAGGACGACTGCGTCGTGGGGCAGTACGGCCGAGGGACGATCGAGGGGCACGACGTCCGCGCTTATCGTGAGGAGGAGCATGTCGCGGCAGAGACCACAACTCCCACCTTTGCCGCGCTCAAACTGACGGTCGACAATTGGCGCTGGGCGCGCGTGCCGTTCTATGTGCGCACGGGCAAACGGCTCCCCCAGAAACGCACCGACATTACCATCCAGTTCAAGCCCACCCCCCACGTGATGTTTCCTCTGGACCCGGGTGGACAGTTACCGTGCAACAGTTTGACCTTTAGCCTCCAACCCAATGAAGGCATTCAGTACACGTTTCTGGCCAAACAGCCAGGTCCCGACATCTGTCTGCGCCCGGTGACGATGCGTTTCCGCTATGATCTGACCTTTGGGATCGACCGCCCGCCCAGTGCCTATGAATGGTTGCTCCATGACGCCATGCAAGGGCATCAGACGCTCTTTGCCCGTTCGGATTGGATCTACGATGCCTGGGCCATTGTCGATCCGGTCATCCAAGACTGGGAGGCGAGACCTGGGCCAGATCTCCCGCTCTATCCCGCTGGCACATGGGGACCGCAGGCGGCCGAGGTGTTGCTGACGCGGGATGGACGGGCGTGGCATGCTGGCTAGGTCACCGCTGGGACCACAGTGTGAGAGTACGAGCGCATACTGGGAACTCGTGTACACGCGACTTGGAAACTATCACGGCTCTGGGCTGCGCCCTGTTGACGGTGGAGGGTGAGACGAAACCGCAAGGACTTTGAGGCCTCCATGACACGGAGGGGAAAATGTGCTTTGATTTTCCTATACTCCACGATGCGGTAATGAGCCTTGCCTGATTCGAGCCTGGCGAACGCCACGTTGATAGCGCTCATCGGGAAGTGCTCGTTCTGCG
>Ga0081455_10003880_pt1 | contig 17025 bp, 15 predicted proteins | sample TabmetS3T2R1_FD_70207 | JGI IMG/M metagenome (GOLD analysis project Ga0081455, IMG submission 70207) | Tabebuia heterophylla rhizosphere microbial communities from the University of Puerto Rico - S3T2R1 | ecosystem: Host-associated > Plants > Roots > Rhizosphere ...
CCCGCCGCAGTCCTGATCCCCGCCCCCCGGACACCGACCCCGGCCCGCCGCGCGGAGCGCGCACGTCGCTCCGCGCGGCGGCACGGTGTGGTCAGCGGCCTGCCGGTGGACGGCCGGCGGCCGGCTCGCCGTCCTTCCTGCTGGACCGTTCGGTCAGCACCCTGAACAGTTCGAGCAGCGCGACCAGGACCGGGCCGCCGGCAATGAGCAGTCCGGCACCCGAGGCGATGGTCGCCGACCCCGAGTCGGCCTCGGCGGAGCCCATCTGCACGAAGAGGTAGACGCCCCCGGCGAAGGCGGTGGCCAGCGCGGCGGCAACGGCGGTCCGGCGGAGCCAGGAGCGCAGCCGGGTGGGAAGCGGGTCCGGCTCCCGCCAGGCGAACTGGCCCCACTCGCCGGCGGCGGCCGCCAGCAGCGTACGCCGGGCCCAGGTGCGGATCTCCTCAGGTGTCGAGTCGCGCCAGTTCAGCAGGATGCGTTTCAGGTCGCGGGTGGCCGCGGCCACGCCGGCCGCCTGGTGGGTCACGAAGCGGGTGGCTCGCGGGTCCCTGCCGCGGGCGACCCGCCTTCCGGCTTCGGCCAGGGTGCGGTTCTGCGCCTGCGCGATCGACTCGATCAGGTCGGCCACTTCCCCGCGGTCCTCCGACCGCCGGCTGGCGACACGGTCGAGGGCGGCTTCCAGCGCGATGAGTTGCCGCAGGAGCATCCCGTGCGCGCTGGCCGGATCCGCACGGCGCGGCGGCAGCAATGTCAGGCCGAGGTAGCCCGCCACCAGCAGGATCTGCGCCAGGACGCTGACCACCAGCCAACCGACGGTGAGCCGGAGCAGGTCCGGCCAGTCGGCATTCACCACAACCCACAGGCCGACCCCGATCGGCACCAGGCTGAAGGCCACCAGCAGCCGTTCGTCGACGCGACTGCTGAGGGCCAGTGCCCACACTCCCAGGTTGAGGGCGAGCATGACGGCGGCGACCCCCAGCCGCCAGAACACCGCGTGCCCCTCGGCACCGAACCGGCTCAACACGAGCGGCGCGATCACCAGCAGGATGCTGATCGCCGCGATCGTGACGGCCGCGACGAAATCCCACCATTCGATGGCGGCCTGCAGCCGCGCCTCGCGCATCCGGTGCATCCGCAGTTGCCTGGCGGCCTCCACCCTGTCGCGGGCCGGGATCACCTCGTTGAGGGCAGCCCGTTCAGCATCCGGGATCGCCGCCCGCTCCCGGGCCTTCTGTTCCACCGTCCGCCAGCCGAGCCGGCTGAACGGGTGCCAGCGCAGCCACTCGCGTAGCTCCTTCCGCTTCTGCTTCGCGCCGGTGTCGTACGGGTCGAGTTCGGCGATCGTGGCGAACTCCTCGTGCGCCTCACCGCGCCGCCCATCCGCCTCGGACCGCAACGCACGCCGCCACCGCAGCCACAGGTGACCCGGGCGCTTCCGGATCATCGTCGACAGCGGGTCATCCGGGTCCGAGGCCTCGTCGTGGAAACCGAGACCGAGCAGGGCGTCCGCGCGGATGATCTGGTTCTCCGCACTGGGGTCGAGCGCCACGGCACGGTCGGCCACGGCGAGCGCTGCCTCGTACCGCTCAGTTCGCAGTGCCATCAGGGCCTCGGAGCGCACGGTCCGCGGATGGCCCGGCAGGCGTGCCTGCATCTCGGCCAGGTACTGGGCCGCCTCCTCCGGTCGCCCCACCGCCAGCGCCGCGGCGACCAGCCCTTCCCATGCCGTTGCCAGGTACGGCGCCTGGTCCCGGGCCGCGGCGTAGGCATGCAGGCTGCGCTCCGGGGCCGTATCCAACTGCAACCAACCCAGACTCGTATTCAACTGCGGGCTGCGCGGATTCTCCGCGAGCGCCCGTTCCAGTCGCTGAGTCGCCGATGCGGACCCGGTGTCGTAAGTGTCGACCCAGGCAAGACCGGTGATCCCGCCGACATGACCGGGCGCGGCGTCGACGACCGCCTCGAATGCCGCGCGTGCCGCCTTCCTGCACTCGGCCCGCCGGCTCGGTTCGGCGTACTGGTCCTGATCCTCATAGGCCAGCCACCCGGCCTTCTCGTCGATCTCCGGCGATGATTGTGGATGGTGGCGCACCATCTCGTAGAACGTCGGCCAGACATCACTGCTGGTCGTACCGATCTCGGTCAGGGCAATACACAGGGCTCGGCCCGCCTCGAGATCGTCCGGCCGGAGCCTGACCGCCTCGCGGAGATCGTCCAGGGCCTGGTCGGTGGACCACAGGTCCAGGTGGCAGCGGGATCGCTCGACCAGCAGCGGTACGGCGTCGGCGGTGCCGGTGACCGCCGCGTCGAGAAGGGCTATCGCCTCCCGCTGCCGGCCGCGCAGCCGCAGCACCGTCGCCTGGCCGCGGACGCCCTCGACAGAGCCCGGTGCCAGCCGCCTGACCTGGTCGAACGCCGCCTGCGCGAGATCAAGGTCCTGATCGTGACTGCCCGAGGTCAGGCCCAGGATGGCCGGGTCATCGCGCATCCCGAGCGCCACCATGCCGCGGGCGACCTGCACCTCGACCACATCCGGCGCCCTGTCCACCAGCGCCGCCAGCTCCACTCCGGCCGCCGGGTCGTGCAGCATGCACAGCGCCCGGACCCGGCCGGCCGCGGCAATCACGTTCGTACCGTCCCGGTCGAGTACGGCGTCGTAGTGCCGGAGCGCGATTACCGGATCGAAATCCGCCAGCGCCGCGTTCCCCGCGGCCATTATCGAGTCGTCCTGCGCTGCCACCGGTTCCAGGATTGGGCCACCCATCGCCGCCTCCACTGTGCGCCGAATGACAAGATACGTGGCCACCGAAGAAGTGACCGGGGATTCGGTCCGCGTCCCCGGATCGAGTGGTAAGCGCTATGTGCACATAGCGGAATTGGCGCGGTCAGGTGCCGTTGGACAGGCCCAGCCGGGTCCGCAGGTCGGCGGCTTCGGGAACGGTGAGATCGGTGTAGATCTCCAGTGCCCGCTGCCACAGCTGCCGGGCGGCGGCGGGGTCGCCCGCGGCGGCGTGGATGTCGCCGAGGCCGGTGTAGGCGCGGGCCTCCTGGTACCGGTCGCCGTGCCGGGTCGCCGCCGCGAGGGCGGCGATGTGGTCGGCCCGGGCCTGGTCCGGGTGCCCGGCGGCGAGAGCGGTCTCGCCGAGCCCGTTGAGCGGCTTGGCCTCGTCCGAGTGGTGGCCGAGCTCGCGGAACAGTGCCAGTGACCGGCGCAGGTGCTCTGCCGCCGCCGGCAGCCGGCCGGTGTGGCGGTAGGCGTCGCCGAGGTCGCTGAGCCCGTGCGCCTGCCCGGCCCGGTGACCGCTCCGCTCGTACAGCCGCAGTGCTTGCTCGAGGTGGTCGATCGCCAGCTCGTGATTGCCCTCGGCCCAGCGGACCGCGCCGAGATTGCTCAACGCGTGGGCCTGGGTGGACAGCTCGCCGGTCGCCCGGGACAGCGCCAGTGCCTGCTCGAAGCGAGCGGCGGCCGTACGGTGGTGGCCCAGCCGCTCGTACACCAGCCCGAGGTTGGCGGTCGTCACCGCCTCCTCGGCCTGGTTGCCGGCCTCCTGGTAGAGCGCGAGAGCCCGGTCGAAGCGTTCGCCGGCCTCGGCGAACCGGCCCTGCTCCCAGCAGATCGTGCCGAGACTGTTGGACACCCGGGCCTGCCCGGTGACGTCACCGGCCGTGCGGAACAGCGCCAGCGCCTGCTCGAGGTTCTCCTGGGAGCGGCCGTGGCGGGCCTGCGCCCGGTGCACGGCGGCCAGGCTGACCAGGGCGTGCCCTTCGGCCGCGGCGTCGCCGGTCAGCCGGGCGGCGCGGCCGGCGTGGCCGTGGATCGCCAGCGCGTCCGGGTAGTGGCCGCCGATGTCGAGATACCGGAACAGGGTGACCGCCAGCCGGGTCGTGTGCGCCGGCCACCCGTGCTCGGCGGTGTGTGCGGCGACCACGGTGAGCACCGCGCGTTCGGCGTCGAGCCAGTGCAGCGCCGCTGACTGGTCGGGGAAGGGCGGCACCGGAGCGGGTGAGTCCGGGACGCGCGGCCTGGTGGGCCGGCCGGCCGGGTGCAGGACGTCCATCGCGGCGGCGGCGGTGGCCAGGTAGTAGTCGAACAGCCGGGTCAGCGCTGCCCGGCCGGGTTGCCCGTTCCCGGCGGCGGTGAGCTGGCAGGCGTACGCGCGGAGCAGGTCGTGCATGGCGTACCGGCCGGCGCCGGTCGGCTGCAGCAGGTGCGCGCCGGCCAGCAGGTCGAGCAGCCGTTCCGCGCCGGCCAGGTCGGCGCCGGTGAGGGCCGCCGTGGCGTACGCGTCGAAGTCCGGGCCGGGATGCAGGCCGAGCAGCCGGAACGCGCGCGCCGCCTCAGCCGGCAGATCCTGGTACGACCAGGAGAACACCGTCTGCACGGCGGCCCGCGGGTCGTCCCCGGCGCGCAGCTCGGCCAGCCGGTGCTGCCGGTCGGCGAGCTCGGCGACCAGCGTGGCCAGCGGCACGCCCGCCCGGGTACGGGCCAGTTCCGCGGCGACCCGCAGCGCGAGCGGCAGCCGGGCGCACTGCTCGGCGAGTACGGCGGCCGCCTCGGGCTCGGCCTCGGCGCGCGCCCCGATCAGGGTGCGCAGCAGGGCGATCGCGTCGGCGCTGGGCAGCAGGTCGAGGTCGATGCGGTGCGCGCCGTGCAGCACGACCAGCCCGGCCAGCGACTCGCGGCTGGTGACCACGACGAACGCGCTCGGCGTGCCGGGCAGCAGCGGGCGTACCTGCTCGGCGGAGGCGGCGTTGTCGAGCACGACCAGGATGCGCCGGCCGGCGAGTTCGGTGCGGTACCGGGCCGCCCGCTCGGCCAGCTCGGCCGGTACGTCCGGCCCGGCGACGCCCAGCGCACCGAGGAACCCGGCGAGCGCGTCGGCCGCGGCCACCGGCCGGTCCGGGTCGTAGCCGCGCAGGTTGACGTAGAGCTGGCCGTCCGGGAACCGCGCGGCCGCGTGGTGTGCCCAGCGCACGGCCAGGGCGGTCTTGCCGACCCCGGCCGTCCCGGACACCGCGGAGATCACCACCGGGGCCGCGCCGCCCGCCGCCGTGCTCAGCCCGTCCAGCGCGGACAGTTCGGCGGTACGGCCGGTGAACGCCGGTACGTCCGCGGGCAGCTGCGCCGGCGCGCGCTGCCCGGCACCGGCACCCCCGGCACGGTCGGCGGCCGCCCACGGCTCGGCGCGGACCGCGGCCTCCAGCCGGGCCTGGTCCGCCTCATCCAGCCCCAACGCCTCCGCGAGCAGGCGTACCGACCTCGGGTGCGGGCGGCGTACCCGTCCCAGCTCCAGGTCCCTGATGGTGCGCACACCCAGCTCCGAGCGCGCGGCCAGCTCCTCCTGGGTCAGCCGGGCGGCGCGGCGCCACGCCCGTACCAGTGCCCCGACCTGCGGCTGCTGCGCACCGTCCCGGACCAACAGTCCCCTCTCGACCCGGCCGCCACCCGAAGCATGTCCAATTCGGACACTGTCCGCAAGTGTCCGGCAACGCACAGGATCGGGACATATCCGGTGAGGCTAGGGGCTGGTCGGCGGGGCGACGACCAGCTCGGTGTCCGGGTCGTGGTCGAGGTGCGCCGGCCCGGCGACGATCATGGTGGCGCGGGCCCACGGCCGCTCCCGAAGCATGAACGGCAGTTCCTCAGCCAGCCAGTTCGCCACATGCTCCAACTGCTCGGGTGAGTCACCGTCGCGGGCGATCAGCAAGCGCTCCTGCTCATCGCGGTCGCCCTGCATCCACACCGACGCGTCCAACCACGAGGCGAGCTCCCGCCGGATGATGCCGGTGCCCTCCACCCACAGCACATCCACCCCGGCCGGCACGGTGATCGACCCGCGCCGGCCGTGGGCGACCCAGGCGTCGGGGCGGAAGTCCACCGCCTCCCCCCGGCACACCGGCCGCAGGATGTTCTCCACCAGCACCGCGCCCCAGTCGAAACAGGCGTGGTTCCAGGCGATGTCGTCGGTGTGCACGACGGCCGAGTTGGGCACCACCGTACGCAGCCGTACCGCCAGGCTCGTCTTGCCCGCGCCACCCCGACCGTCGATCCCGATCACCCGCGGGCGGCCGGTGACCCCCGCCGAGGCATCCCACAACCGCCGGACCACCTCCGGCACGCCGACCACCCGCCAGCCAGCCGCCTCCGGCTCACCCGGATGCAGACGCATCGACAACCCGCCTCCGGAAGGGGAAGACCACAGACCTGGCCGGTACGTACCGCCGCCGACCGTAGCAAGCGACCAGGCCCCGCCGATCACCCGGGCGAGCGCGCGCCGGGGGCCATGACGAGGGCGCAGAAGACCAGCAGCGCGGTCAGGTCGGTGCCGGCGATGATCGCGGCCATCGGCAGTGCGGTGCCGGCCCCGGCGGCGCCGGTGAGGGGTGCGATGGTGCCGCCGATGACGAACATGGTCGTACCGAGCAGCGCCGAGGCGGCACCGGCGTTGCCGGGGTGGCCGGCCAGGGCCAGCGCGGTGGCGTTCGGCGCGATCATGCCGACGCTGGCGACGGTGACGAACAGCGCGGGCAGGATGACGGGCAGGCCGGCGCCGGCGAGTACGGCCAGCAGCAGCGCGACGGCTCCGGCCGCGGCGGCGGCCACCCCGGCGCCGAGCAGGCGGAGCGGACCGGCCCGGCGTACCAGCGCCCGGCTGAGCTGGCCGAGGGCCACGATGCCGCAGGCGTTCAGGCCGAACACCAGCCCGAACGCCTGCGGGCTGGTGCCGTACGCGCCCTGCAGCACGAACGGGGATGCGGCGATGTAGGCGAACATGCCGGCGATGACCAGGCCGGTCGCGCCGACGCAGCCGGTGAAGCGGCGGGCGGCGAGCAGGTCGCGGAAGGCGCGGAGGGTGGAGCGCAGGCCGCCGGGGCGGCGCCGGTCCGGCGGGAGCGTCTCGGGCAGGCCGGCGGCGGCGGCGGCCAGCAGGACCAGGCCGATCCCGGCGAGTACGAGGAACACCCCGCGCCAGTCGGTCACCCGCAGCAGCGCCGCGCCGAGGACCGGGGCGCCGATCGGGGCCACGCCGCTGACCAGCATGAGCACGGCGAAGTAGCGGGCGGCCTCCACGCCGCTGTAGCGGTCGCGGACCACGGCCCGGGCGATGACCACCCCGGTCGCCCCGGCGCAGCCCTGGAACAGGCGCAGCACGATCAGCGCCCAGACCGAGGGGGCGACCGCGCACAGTGCCGAGGTCAGGGCGTAGCCGGCCAGGCCGACCAGCAGCGGCCGGCGGCGGCCGCGGGCGTCGCTGGCCGGGCCCGCGATCAGCTGCCCGGCGGCCAGCCCGAACAGGCAGGCGGTCAGGGTGAGCTGCGCCGACGGCTGCCCGGCGTGCAGGTCGGCGGTCATCTCGGGCAGGCCCGGCAGGTACATGTCCATCGACAGCGGGCCGAACGCGGAGATCGAGCCCAGCAGCAGCGCCGCGCCCACGCGGCGGGACACCGACCGGTCCGCCGGTGATCGCGGCGCGGCTGCTGGCGGTGCGGCGGCCTGCATACGGGTCACGGACACTAGTGGCCCGGCGGGCGGCAGACCGGGCACCCCAGGCGGTCCTGTTCGCTGGTGCTCGGCGCTCTGGTGGGTCGGCGGGACGTCGTGCGGTCCCGCCGCCCGCCGCGGCGGGCGACCCCGGAGGGAGGCTGCCGCCATGCCTGGGCCGGACGGCAATCTGCGCGTTCTCACCGTCGATCTCGCCGAGGCCCTGCACGGCCGGTGGCGCGCCGCGGACGTCGACCTGGTCCGGGTGCGCGAGGTCCCGCCGGAGGCCGGCGCGCAGCTGCGGGCCGCGGGGTTCACCGTCACCTCGATGTTCGTCACGTGGGCGGCCGCGCTGCGGGACTCGGAGGAGGAGTTCCTGGCCCGGCTGGCCGCCAAGCAGCAGCGCAGCGTCCGGGACAGCCAGCGGGCGGCGGAGCGGTCCGGCACCCGGATCCAGGTCGTACCCGTGACCGCCGCGGCGCTGGAGGAGTTCCTCCAGGTGTACGAGGACCACATGGGCAGGATGCCGACCGGCGTCGCCTTCGCCCGGCAACGGCAGCAGCACCTGCTGGCCGACGCCGCGGCGCACCGGCTGGTCACCGCCCGGCGCGACGGCGTACTGGTCGGCGGCTGCCTGTGCCGGCTGCACGAGGACTTCGCGATGATCCGGATCTCGTTCGCGGCCACCCGGCCGGACGCCCGCGCCGCCGGGCTCACCCGCGCCATGTACATGGCGGCGGCCCGGCACGGCCGCGACCTCGGCCTCGACTGGATCTCGCTGGGCAGCGACCCGTCCCTGTACGGCGCCCTGACCCAACCCGGCCTGTTCGCCTTCAAGGCGCGGCTGGGTTTCGTCCCGATCCCCACCCGGTGCTTCGACCCCGGCGACCCGGGCGCCATCGACGTCGCCCACGCCGTACTCACCATGCGCGCGCTCACCGACCCCGCGCTCGCCCTCAGCTACGCCACCCCCGACGGCCCGACCCGCCACTGGCACTGGTCCGACCCGCCGGCCTGGAACCTGCACGTCCTCTCCACCCGCCCAGACGTCGACCCCCGGCCCTACCACGCCCCGTTCATCCAGCGAGTCGACGTCCAGGTCCTGCCCGCCCCCAACCACCGCGCGGCCTGAGGCTCATCGAAGCCGGAGTACACCGGTCAGCATCGGAAGGGTGAACTCGCCGCTGGCGGTCTCCGGCCTGCTCGCGAGGAAAGCGCGGATCCGGTCAAGGGTGGCCGCCCGCTCCTGTTCCGGCATGACCAGCATCCCGGCGCGGGTGGCGATCGTCGCGACGACGAGGCGTGAGCCAACCGCACACCGTCGTCCTCCACCTCGACACGCTACCTCGACCATGAATGCGCTCCCGCCGTGTTTTCGTCGTACCGCGGTGGTAGGAACGACCATCGGCGCACCCTGGGTGGGCCGGCACGGGGTGAGATGGGGAGGATCAGGATGGCTGCGCGTACGGTCCGGGGATTGTCGAGTGCGGACCTGGATCGGGTACGGAGGTCGCTGGCTGCCGGCCGCAAGCCGAAGGTCGTGTTCACTGAGGCGTCCGGCCAGCTCGCCGGCCAACTCGGTCAGGTGGTCGAGCTGACCGATCCAGCCGCGAGCGAGGAGTGGATAGTGGTGCGGTTCGGCCACGACACGCTGTCCTTCGCGCCGATCGACCTGGCCACCCCGCCCAAGCCCGCCACCCCAACCAAGCCCACCCGCCCGGCACGCCGCGAACCAGCCAGCACAGCAGCAACACCTCCGGCACCGGCGACAGCGACCCCGGCGACAGCGACCCCGGCGACAGCGACCCCGGCGACAGCGACCCCGGCGACAGCGACCCCGGCGGCAACGGCACGGGCGGCGGCGACACCACCGGCAGCGGCACCACCGGCGGCACCACCGGCCCAGCCAGCCGGGAATGCGCCGCGCCGGCCCGAGGAGCACGACCCCAAGCCAACCGACCCCGCCCCCAAGGCCCCCGCCCGCAAAGCGGCCAGGACCAAGGCCCCGGCCGCGCTCGCGGTGACGATCGCCTACACCGACGGCGCATGGACCGTCGCCGTCCAGCAAGGGAACCGGGTGCTCGCCAAGCCCACCCAGATCCGCGCGAGCCACGCACTGAAGCTGATCGCCCAACTCGCCCTGCCCGACGTACAAGCAGCCGCCGACGAGATCGTCACCGCCGACCGCACCGCCGCCGAACGCGACGCCGACCGGCTACGCGCCGAACTGGCCGAGATCGAAGCCCGCCTCGCCGACCTCGACCCCTGACCCACCGAAACGGCGGCAAGTCACTCGATCAACGCTGACGGTCGCTGTCGTTCGCCGTCCAGATCCGGATGGCGCCGGGCGGAGGCCCACCGGTGATGCACCGGCACGAGCCGGGTGAGATCTACCACGTGCTCGCGGGCGAATTCACCTTCTACGTCGGAGATTCCACCGGCGTACGGCGGGTGGTCGCCACCGCCGGCGAGGTGGTCCCGCTCGCCGGCGGCACGCCGCACACCATCCGCAACGAGTCCGCCGCCGACGCGGTCGCCTTCGTGGTGCACGCGCCGGGAGCGCCGATGGAGGGCTTCTGCCGCGCCGTGGCCGCGCTGGCCGCCGAGCACGACCCGACGATGGACGCGGTGCTGGCGGTCGCCGCGCAGAACGGCATCGAGATGCTGGGCCCGATCCCGCGCCGCGACCCCTGACGCGTGGTGTTAGCGGTGGCTGCCGGAGAACATCGCCAGCATTCCCACCACTGCCAGGACGACATAGACGACCAGGAATGCCTTGAACAGGACCAGCAGGGTGTCGGGGTCGTTGCCCGCGGTGGCGATCGCGATCGTGAACACGCCGGTCGCGATGCCCAGCAGTTGTACGGTCGCACCCGCGAGGCCGGTGAGGCTGCCGGCCTCGGAGCGCGGATGCCGGCGGATCGCGGCGATCACCATCCACACCCCGAACAGCACGCACAGCACGATGATGGCGCCCATGCCCGGATCGTCACCCCGCCGCGGGAACCATGTCAACGGCGCTACTGGATCACGAGCACGTCGTAGGCATCGAGCCGGTCGATGGTCGCCCGCAACCGGCCGTGCCGGCACGAGGAGATCGGGACGCGGGACCCGGCGAAGTCGGGCGAGACGACGCTGACCCGCCGCGGGCAGGACGCCAGGTCGACCTCCACGGTGAAGCCGGTCTGCGCGACGATTCCCTGGCTGTAGTTGTGGTTGACCAGGTGGAGGGTCCGCAGGCCGCTGCCGCGCTGGACGAGCAGGCTCGCCGAAACGTTGCCCGCCCCCACCCGTACCGCCTGCGTCCCGTAACCGTTGTCGCGGTAAAGCTGCCGGTGGTCCTTGTAGAAGGCGCTGTAGGACTGGAAGAAGCCGAGCATGCCGTACTGTTCCGCGGGCGGATCGAGGGTGTCCTTGAGGTGGAAGGCCGGGAAGAGGCCGTTGGCGTACGCCTCGGCGCCGAAGATCCGCCAGTAGTCCTGCTTCTCCGCCAGCGGCAGGTTCAGATAGTTGGTCATCATCTCGTTCGGCCAGTCGATGAAGACCACCACGGGAACGTTCCCGGCGATCTGGCCACTGGTGTTCTTGAGATACCGGTAGTTGGCCTGGAGCGACTTGGCGCCGTTCAGGTGGCCGCCGACCACCGGCACGTAGTCGACCCCCTTGAAGTCGGGCGTCTGCTCATCCGGGTTGAACGGGTACATCCCGACGCTGTTGAAGTCCACGTACGGGAACAGGCCGTTGGAGGTGATCAGGATCCGGCGATGGGTCGTACGCCGGGCGTACGCGCGCAGTTCGTCGACCATATCCTTCCAGAAGCGCCGCAGGTACGTGGCGGTGAACGAGGTGTCGGTGGCGTACATCCGGTTGTCGGTCACATCGCCCCACTCGCTCGCCAGCGGGTTGGCCGCGATGAGCGGGTTGGTGTTCCAGCCGTGCGCCAGCAGGTACGCCCGGTAGTTGAAATTGCGCGCCAGGTCGCCGGCCGGGACATCGCGCCGGAGGATGTTGTCCTCGGTCATCCCGAACCGGGATGACCAGTCCGCGGCGGTGAAGGCCGGGTATTTCGCCAGGAGGTACCGGTTGAAGTCGGCGATGGCGTAGTCGTCGAATCCCTCGTCGCCGTTGAAGCCGTGCTTCAGCCCGCCGCTGAAGCCGGAGATCACCTCGTCGAAGAACAGCCCGTCCACGCCGCCGTCGATCTGGAGCTTGGCCCAGCCGAGCAGGTATTGCCGGTACGCCGGGTTGAACATGTTGCCCCGGTGCGCGCCGGGCAACCCGATCTCGTCGTGCGGCACCGGCAGGTTGTCCGCGTCCCGGGTGGCCATGTCGTCGAAGATCGCGGCGGTCGGGAAATCCTGCGGGAAGATCACGCTGGTGGTGCCGCCGCCGGTGAACGCGATGCCCCGCGCGCGGTACCGGGCGAGTTGGCCGAAGTTGTAGTCGGATGCCTCGTCGCCGAGGTTGGACCACTTCTGGAAGGCGCGGATGTTGATGTCCGGGTCGAGTTGGTAGACCTGCGGGTCCTCATCGAGCGCCTCGGACTGGCTGAACGCGAACACCGTGAAGTCGGCCAGCCGCTCGGCCCCGCCGGTGTGATCCGACGGCGTGAGCCCGGCCGCGTGGGCGGGCTGCCCGGGGATCGCCAGCGCCAGGACAAGGACGCACAGGGACGAGCGCAGAACATGGGCGTTCATACCCAAGAGGCTAACAACGCACCACAATGGGGCATATCACACGCACGAGTCACTGACATGGGAGGGTGAGCGGTGGACCTGGAGGTAGTGACCGACACCGGGCCGACCGACGCGGTCTGGGAGCTGGCGAAGGAACTGCGGCGGGTCAGCGCCGAGTTCGCCGCGGCGACGGCGAGCGTGCCGGGTGAACTGCTCCTCGGGCTGCGCTGCTTACCCGACGCACTCGGTCGCCGCACCTTCAGCCGGTACGACCGGGTCAGCCGTACGCTCAACATCGACCTCACCGTCAGCAGGGAACGCTTCACGGGGCAGACCGTGGCCTGGCAGCGCGAGGAACTCGGTCGGGTGCTGGCCGAACGCCTCGCCCACGCCATCGCCACCACCTCGGCGCCGTGGCCGCCCGCCTCCCGCGCAGCCCTGCGGCACGCCACCCAGTCCGTACTGCTGTCCATCGGTTGGCTCGGCGGCGCCCGGGCACAGGCCCGTACCCTGCTCGACCAGGGACAGCCGCTCGACCACGTCGCCGAGGCCACCGGCCTGGACCTCGCCGAGGTCGAAGACATCTACATCGCGACCCTGACCGGGAACGGCTCTACTTGAGGACTACGCACCCGCGGCGCGCGAGATCGTCCAGGAGGTGCGGGTCGGCGTCGATGTCGTTCCAGCGTAGGTCCAGTTTCTCCAGTGCGGGCATGCCGGCGAGCCAGCCGGGCAACGCGGCGACGGCGTTGGACCGCAGATCGAGGTGGCGCAGGCGCGGGAGTCCGGCAAGGCAGTCGGGGATCTCGGTCAGCGCGTTCTCGCGCAGGTCCAGGTGCCGCAGCTGGGTCAACTCCGCGGTGGACGCAGGTAGGTGTTCGATGGTGTTTCCGCGCAGCCAGAGCTCCCGCAGGTGGGACAGGCGACCGATGGTGCCGGGGAGCGTGGACAGTTGGTTGTGCTGGGCGCGCAGTTCGATGAGCCCGCGCATGGTCCCGATGGATTCCGGGATCCGGGTGAGGCGGTTCTCGCTGATGTTGAGGTAGCGCAGCCGGACCAACCCTCCGAGCGATTCGGGGAGTTCGGTCAGGCGGTTGTCGTGCAGGTAGAGGAATTCGGTGAGCGCCGGCAACTCGCCCACTTCGTCGGGCACCGTGGTGAGCGCGTTGTGACCGAGATCCAGCGTGTGCAGGCGGTGCAGCAGCCCCACCTTGGGTGACAGCCCCGCCAATGCATTGTCCGCCAGGATCAGCACCTCGAGATCGGTCCGCGACCAGACCGACTCGGGCACCTCACCCAGACCCTGCCGCCACAGGTTCACAGCACGCTCCACGCCGCCGGACGGTATCCCACTCATGATCTGTTTGTGAGGTGAGAGGGGTCGCGGCCCAGGAGGCGCAGCAGGCGGTCCTGGCGACTCGCGCCGGCCGGGGCGGATCCGGGTACGGCGAAGAAGCGGTGGCTGCTGTCCGGGTCGAGCGGGGTCTCGGCCAGGCCGGCGTAGATCTCGGTCAGGTGGTCATCCAGCCAGCCGACCAGGTCCGGGTCGAGCCTCCGGTCGGCTCCGACCGCGCAGGCCAGGTCCCAGGTGTGCACGATGCTGTCGGCCGTACGGACGGCCAGCGCCTGCCGGCCGGTCACCGCGCCCAGCGGGTAGTCCAGCACCCGCTCCGCGGCGTCGGGCCGGGCGAAGGCCGCCGCGCACTCGCGCACCGACCGGGCGTACCCGCCCACCGGGTCGGCGCCGAGCGCGTCGGCGTCCCGCCAGCGCAGGAACGCCGCCCGGTCGGCGCCCTCCAGCAGGCGTACGTAGTTGAGGTTGCCCCGGGCCATGTGGTTGACCACATCCCGTACCGTCCACTCGCTGCACGGCGTCGGCCACACCCACTGCTCCAACCGCACCGCGGCCAGCACCCCTGCGAAACCCTCGCTGGCCTGCGCGAACCGTTCCAGGAGCGACTCCATCGACATACCCACACCACCACCCTTCCGGACCGCCGGCTCCGGCACCGGCGGCGATCGGACCTGAGGCTGGGAGCGGGTGTCGATTCGGGGCGCCGCCGTTCGTGGGCAGGGCAGGGCGGCGGCATCGGGTCGCCGGCGGACCTGGCGGAGGCTTTCGTGAAGCTCACCCTCACCACCTTCCTGACCCTCGACGGCGTCATGCAGGGCCCCGGTGGCCCGGAGGAGGACCCCAGCGGCGGGTTCCGCGACGGGGGCTGGCTGGTCCCGTTCAGCGACGAACGGATGGGCGAGATCGTCACCGAGCAGTTCTCGGGTGCTGAGGCGTTCCTGCTCGGCCGCGGCACGTACCAGATCTTCGCCGGGTTCTGGCCGCAGGTGACCGACCCGGGCGACGTGGTCGCGGCGGCCCTGAACCGCTGCCCGAAGTACGTGGCCTCCAGCACGCTCCGGACCGCCGACTGGGCCGGCACCACGATCATCGGTACGGACCTGGTCGCCCGGATCCGCCAACTCAAGGAGCAGCCCGGCCGCGAACTGCAGGTGCACGGCAGCCACGGGCTGGCGCAGACCCTGATCCGGCACCGCCTCGTCGACGAGTACCGGCTGTGGCTGTTCCCGGTGGTCCTCGGCCACGGGAAGCGACTGTTCGCCGACGGTGCCGTACCGACGGCGCTGGAGCGGGTGGACACCACATTCACCACCACCGGCGTCGCCGTCCACACCTACCGCCCGACCGGCCTCCCCCAGCACGGCGCCTTCGCCATCTCAACCGAGGGATCGACAACCTCCGAGGTCACCCCCACCTGACCCCGCCGCCGGCCTGCCTAGTCTCGGACGTAGTAGTGACCCTGGGTGCCGTCGTACCGGCCGCTGCTCCGGCAGCACCGGCGGAAACCGCCGCCCGGAACCGCACGGGCAGGGATCGTTCCCACCCAGCTTCTCCACCAACTCGGTGTCGTCGCCGACGACACGGCTACCGCGCTTGACATGGGTCTCGCTGGAGGGAACCCCCGACGGCGCTTGCTGGTCGGCTCAAAAGGACGCCTCGGCGTCGTGGTCGCGGTACATGGTGGCCTCCTCGGCAAGTGACTGCCCAGTGACGATAGGACGGCGGCGAGCGCGCCGCGACCGAGATTCGCGGTACGCGGTACGGGTCCCGGAGTGGGCGCGCGTCGTGCGGTTTGGGGTGGCGGTGTGCGGCGTAGGGTTGGCCGTCTGAGCCCTGGAGGGACGCTGGTGGCGCTGGATGCTCTGTTCGGTTTCGCCGGCGTTGTGCTGGGCTCGCTGACGACCTCGGTCCTGACGGTGTACCGGGACCGGCTGACCGTGCGGGAGGAGAACGCCACCCGCGAGCGGCAGTACGAGCGGGACCGGCAACTGGCCCACCATGAGTTTCAGCGGGAGAACATCCTCGCGTTGCAGGCCGCCGCGGCGGAGTTGATCGCCGCCGCCTACGCCGAACTGGACCGGATGCTGACCGAGTACCGGACCAGCGGCCAGTGGCCGGCGCGGACGTGGGAGACGCCCACCGCGGTGGGCTGGTCGGAGGCGATACTGCGGCTGGAGACCGCGCGGGCCCGCGTCTTCGACCCCGAACTCCGCGACCTGGCAGGCGAACTGCGCACGCACGCCGGCGAGAGCGTGTGGGCCGGCGACCTCGACCAGGCAAAGCAGGCCAGCCAGGGCATCGAGCCCATCCTGGCCAGACTCCACCAGACGGTGACCACCGTCCTGCCCACCCTCTACTGATCCGCCCTGGACGGGCCGGTTCGGCCGGTGGATGCTGGCGCGGTGGACAGCGACGAGGGTGGCCGTACCGCCGTTCCTGGTGTGTACCGCGGTCCTGAGGGCCGGCCCGGCCCGGTGCTGCTGAGGTTGGAGGTCGACGGCGAGTTGTTCGCCGTACGCGAGGGTGCCGGCGGCGGGAGCGTGTACGACTGGCTGAGCGGGCCGAACGAGGGGTATGGGTTCGGGTCGAGCGGGCCGGCGACCCGGTCCGTGCCGGAGCACCGGGAGAGCATCCGGACCTTCCTCGCGCAGATCGACCCGGCCACCGGCTACATCGGCGACACCTGAGTCCCCGGGGTATGGCTGGCACCACCTGAGACCTGTGGCCAGCGCCCTGGTTCCGGCATACCGCCGTTGCCTAGCGTCGGGGTCATGAGGTTGATCGCCAAGAATCGTGGGGTACGGCCGCGCCGGTTGCGTACGGTCGCGGTGGCAGCGGGCCTGGTGGTGGCCGGGGCGCTTCCCGCTGCCGCCGCGGCCACACCGGCCGCGGGCTCGAACGGCCCGCGGGCGGCACAGCGTGCCGAGCTGGAACGGCTGGCACAGGAGTTGGTACGGGCCGGTGCGCCGGGCGTGATCGTACGGATCGACGACGGCCACGGCCGGCCGGTCGAGATCGCCGAGCAGGCGCGCTGGACCAGGCGGGACCACCGACTCAGCGCCGCGGACGAGTTCCGGGAGGGGTCCAACACCAAGACCATGATCGCCACTCTCGTGCTCCAGCTGGTCGCCGAGGGCAGGCTCACGCTGAGCGACCCGGTGGAGAAATGGCTGCCGGGTACGGTGCCCAACGGCGGGGCGATCACGCTGCGCATGCTGCTGAACCACACCAGCGGGCTGTACGACTACCCGCAGGATCCGGCGCTGTGGCCCTCGATCCTCGGCAAGGACCACCGGCGGTGGACCTCGGCGCAGCTGCTCGCCGTGGGAGTGAGCCACGATCCGCTGTTCGCCCCCGGCACGCAGTGGTCCTACAGCAACACCAACTACGCCGCGATCGGCGCCGTCCTCGAACGGGTCACCGGCGCCAGCCTGGCCACGCTGATCCGCGACCGGATCGCCCGACCGCTCAACCTCACCCACACCTACTACGCCACCGACGCCAGCTGGCAC
>Ga0081455_10003881_pt1 | contig 17022 bp, 19 predicted proteins | sample TabmetS3T2R1_FD_70207 | JGI IMG/M metagenome (GOLD analysis project Ga0081455, IMG submission 70207) | Tabebuia heterophylla rhizosphere microbial communities from the University of Puerto Rico - S3T2R1 | ecosystem: Host-associated > Plants > Roots > Rhizosphere ...
CGGACGGAGCCGCTCTAGCGTTCGACCAGCCCGTCGGCGGTCAGCCCGTCGATCGCGGCCTCGACGCGTTCGGCGCCGAACCCGGTCTCGGCGGCCAGGCGCCGCGGCGACAGCGCCTCGTGCGAACGCAACGCGCGCACGATCGCGCCGCGCACCTGCCGCGAGGACCCCTCGAACGCCGGTTGCCGTCCCGGCCCCCGGGTGGCCGTCGCGCCCGTCGCCCGGAACCGGCACGCACGCGCGAGCGGGCACACCTCGCACCGCGGCCTCGGCCTGCAAACCTCGCGCCCGAGGTCCATCACCGCCTGGTTCCACGTGACGGGGTCGTCGCGATCGAGCCACGCCTGCGCGAGCGCCCACACCTCTGCCGTGGCCGCATCGCGGCCGTCCACGCCGAGATGCACGCGCGCCACGACGCGCCGCACGTTCGTGTCGACCACCGCGACCGGCTCGCCGAACGCCATCGACGAAACCGCGGCGGCGGTGTACGGGCCGACGCCGGGGAGCGTTCGCAGCGTCTCGGGATCGCGAGGGAGGCGGCCCCCGTGTTCGCGCACGATCGCGCGGGCGCCCTCGGACAGCCAGACCGCGCGGCGGTTGTACCCGAGGCCGTCCCACGCCCGAACGACGTCGCGGCGCGAGGCCGCCGCCAGCGACGGAACGCTCGGGAAGCGGGCCAGGAAGGCCCGGTAGGCGGGCACGACGCGCGAGGCCTGCGTCTGCTGCAGCATCACCTCCGAGACCCAGATCGCGTACGGATCGCGCGTCTCGCGCCACGGGTAGGCGCCGCGCCTGGGCGCGTACCAGGTTCGGAGGGCTTCCGCGCCGCGACGGCGGCGACTAGGCTTGCTCAACGGCATGACGACGGTCCGAGACATCATGAGCACGGACCTCGTCGCGGTCGAACCCACCTCCACCGTCGCGGAGGCGGCCACGATGATGGGCGAGCGACACGTCGGCTCGGCCCTGGTGATCCAGGGTGAACGCCCGGCCGGGATCTTCACCGAGCGAGACGTGCTGCGGGCGCTCGCGAGCGACTTCGACGCCGCCCATCACCCGGTGGCGGACTGGATGACCCACGACCCCACCACGGTGGACGTCTCCGCCGACATGCGAACGGCGCGCAACCTCATGCTGGACGGCGGGTTCCGTCACCTGCCGGTCCTGGACGCGGGCCGGCTGGTCGGGATCGTCTCGCTCCGCGACATCTCGCGGGCGTACGGGTGACCCCTACGAGGCCTGAGGCCCGAAGCCGGCGCGTCCGCGTTCGGGCAGGTCGTCGGCCGCATCCTTGAGGGCGGCCCACACCTCGCGGAAGACCTCGCCCGCGTAGGAGGCCGGCTGGCTGTCCTGCCCGCCCATCGCGCCGCGAACGGCGGACGCAGTGATCTCCACGGCCTTCTCGAACACGGGCCAATCCAGCTCTCGTGCCATCTCGGTCGAACCTCCGGTCGTCGGGTGCGCAAAGGCTACCCGGCCCGGCGCGATGCGCCCGGCGATGAGAAGGCCTACTCGTACGCGCGCAGGCCGGTGAGCGCCTCGCCGATCACCAGGGTGTGGATCTCGGTCGTGCCCTCGTAGGTCAGCACCGACTCGAGGTTGTTCATGTGCCGGATCACCGGGTACTCCAGCGTGATGCCGCTCGCGCCCAAGATCGTGCGCGCCTCGCGGGCGATCTCGAGCGCCTCGCGCACGTTGTTGAGCTTGCCCATGCTCACGTGCTGCGGCAGCAGGCGGCCCTCGTCCTTCATGCGACCAAGGTGCAACGCGAGCAGCGTGCCGGTGTTCAGCCCGAGCGCCATCTCGGCGAGCTTGCGCTGCGTGAGCTGGAACCCCCCGATCGGGCGTCCCCACTGCTCACGCGTCGTGGCGTACTCGAGCGCGGTCCGGAAGCAGGTGCGGGCCGCGCCCATCGCGCCCCACACGATGCCGAACCGCGCCTCGGACAGACACGAGAGCGGACCCTTGATCCCCGTGACGCCGGGAAGCGCCGCGTCTGCGGGGAGCCGGACGTCGTCCAGGACGAGCTCGGAGGTGACCGAGGCGCGCAGCGAGAGCTTGCGGTGGACGTCGCTGGCGGAGAATCCCGGCGTGTCGGTGGGAACCAGGAAGCCGCGGATCCCCTCGTCCGTGCGCGCCCAGACGATCGCGAGGTCGGCGACGCTGCCGTTGGTGATCCACATCTTGGTTCCCGAGAGCACCCAGTCCTCGCCGTCGCGCCGGGCGCTCGTGCGCATGCGACCGGGATCCGAGCCCGCGTCGGGTTCGGTCAGGCCGAAGCAGCCGATCACCTCGCCCCGAGCCATGCGCGGCAGCCAGGACTCCTTCTGCTCCTGCGAGCCGTACTTCCAGATCGGGAACATGCACAGCGAGCCCTGGACGCTGACGAACGACCGGAAGCCGCTGTCCCCCGCCTCGAGCTCCAGGCATGCGAGGCCGTAGGCGACCGCGTTCGAGCCGGCCGTCTCGTAGCCGGACAGGTGCATGCCCAGCAGCCCCATCGCCCCGAGCTCCTTCGCGACCTCCAAGGGGAACTCGCCGGCCTCGAACCAGGTCTCGATCTCGGGCAGGACGCGCTCGCGGACCCAGTCCGAAACGGTGTCGCGGATCGCGCGCTCTTCCTGCGACAACAGGTGATCCAGGGCGAGGAAATCGAGGGGATGGGGTGACTCCGCCATGGCGTCTCGCTAGCCTAGCGCCTGACCGTTCACCCGTGGCCCGAGGCAAGGCATAGAGGAGCAGGCGGCGCTTCCCCGTCGCCGAACCGAAGATGCTGTTCCCGACGACCGATTTCGCGATCTTCTTCGCCATCGTGTTCGCGCTGTCGTGGTTGCTGAACCGAAACCGCACGGCGTGGAAGTGGTTCATGCTCGCCGCGAGCTACGTGTTCTACGCGTGGTGGGACCCGGGGCTCGCGTGGCTCCTTGCGCTGGTGAGCGCCACGGCGTGGCTCTCGGCGCTGTGGGTCGAACGCGCGGATCGGGAACGCCGCCGCCGCATGCGCACGATCGTCTCGGTCGTCGCCCTGCTCCTGCCGCTCGCGTGGTTCAAGTACTACGGGTTCTTCGCGCTGAACCTGGCGAACGCGTTCGAGTCCATGGGGTTGCACCCGCCGCTGCCGTTGCTCCAGGTCCTGCTCCCGATCGGCATCTCGTTCTACACGTTCATGGCGATCAGCTACGTCGTGGACGTCTCGCGATACGAGATCATGCCGTCGCGCTTCCTCGACGTGAGCGTGTATCTCGCGTTCTTCCCACACCTGATCGCGGGACCGATCGTCCGCAGCCACGAACTGATCCCGCAGATCCGCAACCCGCGCGATCCCGGTCGGATCGACGTGGCACGCGCCTCGTTCCTGATCATCGGCGGGCTGTTCAAGAAGCTCGTGATCTCGAGCTTCCTCGCCGCGCAGATCGTCGACCCGGTGTTCGCGGCGCCCAACGCGCACGGGGGGCTCGAGGTGCTGATCGCGATCTACGCGTACGCGATCGTGATCTACGCCGACTTCAGCGCCTACGCCGACATCGCGATCGGGGCGGCCCTGCTGCTGGGCTTCGACTTCCCGGCGAACTTCGACCGCCCGTACACGGCCGTCTCCTTGCGCGACTTCTGGCATCGCTGGCACATGACGCTGTCGCGGTGGCTGCGCGACTACCTGTACATCCCGCTGGGCGGCAACCGGCACGGGGAGGCCCGAACGGCGGTCAACATCATGATCACGATGCTGCTCGGCGGCCTGTGGCACGGCGCCGGGTGGACCTTCATCGTCTGGGGCGGGTACATGGGGGCGGGCCAGGTGATCGGCCGCTGGCGGTTCCGGCGCTCGCAGGCGCGCGGGGTCACCGAGAAGACCTCGTCATGGGTCGTGGCGCGCAAGCAGTTCGTCACGTTCAACCTCGTGTGCCTGGGCTGGGTGTTCTTCCGGGCCGACTCGATCCACGACGCGTTCGAGATCCTGGGGCGCCTGGGGGCCTCGGGCTCGACCGCGCTGGTCACGCCGCTCGTGCTGCTGGCGATCGCCGCCATGCTGGGCGTCCAGTACCTGCCCAGGGACCCGCTGGCGCGCCTGCGGGAGTCGTTCGGCCGGCTGGGGCCGGTGCCGCAGGGCGCCGCGCTGGCGCTCGGCCTGTTCGTGATCACCACCCTCGGGGCACAGGGCGTGACCCCGTTCATCTACTTCCGGTTCTGATGAGGATGCGCATGGGTACGGTGTGGACGAAGGCGAGCGGGGTGGGTGCCTGATGCAGACGCTCGACCGTCCCCAGGTCCGCGACGAGACCCGGCCGCGCCGGGTCGTCGCGCTCGAGCACGAGCCGGAGCGTCGGCGCCGGATCCCCGAACCTGCCGGGCCACGGAAGACCTCGCCACGCGACGTGTTCGTCACGATCGTCGTCTGCCTGCTGCTGTGGACGCTGCTCGCCTCCCCGATCCTCAAGCGCAGCGCCGAGGCGGGGCCGATCGGCGCGCGGCGCACGGCCGCGCTCACGCTGCTGCGGCCGCTGGTGGCGATCTCGAACGCGGTGTTCCTGTCCGACGCGACGGGGGCGGTGGAACGCGCGCTCGGCCGCGACCCGGACGAGCCGCCGGGCGGCGAGCTCTCGCTGCCGCCGTTCGACCTGCCGGACGGATCCGACGGCGCGCCCGCGCGGCCCACGCAGGCGGGAGGCGGTACGAGGCAGACGAACGACGAGCACCAGGGCAAGGGACACGATCAGGGACTGGGACAGGGGTCGAACGCAGGCCCCGATCCCCAGACGGACCTGATCCGCACGCCGACGGCTTCGAACGAGCTGCGCGTCGCCGTGATCGGAGACTCGCTCTCGCAGGGGCTCGGCCCCGCGATCGAGCGCTGGATGAACCCGTCGGTGGTGCGCGTGCTCTCGCTCGGTCGCCAGTCGACCGGCCTTTCGCGCGAGGACTACTTCAACTGGGAGGCCGGGATGCGGCAGATCGTCGACGAGTTCCGCCCGGACCTCGTGTTCGTGATGCTCGGCAGCAACGACTGGCAGGCGCAGATCTCGCCCAGCGGGAGCGCGATCCCGGTGGGCACGTGGGAGTGGGTCCACGGCTATCGCGAACGCGCCCAACAGCTGGTGCACGAGGCGACGAAGGCCGGGACCCGCGTGGTCTGGGTCGGGATCCCGATCGTCGAGGAACGCCAGCGCTGGGGCTTCTACAAGAAGGTGAACGACATCTATCGCGAAACGGCCTCCTCCGATCCGAACAGCACCTACGTGGACACGTGGGCCGCGTTCGAGGCAAGGGGCGGCGGGTACTCCGCGTTCGTGCGCAACGAGCGAGGGCTGCTGGTCGAGGCCCGGGCCGGGGACGGCGTCCACTTCACGCCCGCCGGATACGCGATGCTCGGCAAGCTCGCGCTCCGTGGCGCCGACGAGGCGTTCGGGATGCCCCAGCGCGCGGTCGCGTTCCGCGTCTGAGCATGTCGAAAGACCGCGAACCCGTTCGTCGTTAGGGTTGAGGCGACCACCTGGCCGCCGGGAAGGAGTTCGGCATGCAGTACCTGCTGCTCATCTACGGGGACGAGAAGGCCTGGGAGGGGATGGATCCCGAGGACCCTGGCGACCTCACGGCGTGGAACGAGTACACCCAGTGGCTGAAGGACGCCGGTTCGTACGTGGCCGGCGACGCGCTCGCCCCCACGACCGCGGCTACCAGCGTGCGGGTCCGTGACGGCCAGACGATGACGACCGACGGGCCCTTCGCCGAGACCAAGGAGCAGCTCGGCGGCTACTACCTGATCGACGTCGGCAACCTCGACGACGCGCTGGCGGCCGCCGCTCGTTGTCCGGGTGCGTTGGGCGGCACGATGGAGGTCCGGCCGGTCCAGGTCTTCGACGACGAGGGCAACCCGTCGTAGCGGGTGCGGCGGTCGAGGTCGTCGACCGCCTGTTCCGGCAGGAGCGCGGCCGTGCCGTCGCGACCCTGATCCGCATCCTCGGGGACTTCGATCTGGCCGAGGACGCGGTCCAGGACGCGTTCGCGCAGGCCTTGCGCGTGTGGCCGGAGCGGGGCGTGCCGGACAACCCGGGTGCCTGGATCACCACGACCGCGCGGAACCGCGCGATCGACCGGCTCCGGCGCGAACGCACGCTGGCGGACAAGACCCGAACGCTGACCCGCCTTGCCGAGCTCGAGGCCATGGGCGGCGACGAGACCGACGTGAGCGCGATCCCCGACGACCGGCTGCGCCTGATCTTCACGTGCTGTCATCCGGCGCTGCGGATGGAGGCGCAGGTCGCGCTGACGCTGAGGACCCTGGGCGGCCTGACCACGGGGGAGATCGCCCGCGCGTTCCTGGTGCCCGAGACCACGATGGCGCAGCGGCTCGTGCGGGCCAAACGCAAGATCCGCGAGGCGGGGATCCCCTACCGCGTCCCGCCCCCCGAGCTGCTGCCCGCGCGCGTGCCCGGCGTCCTCGCCGTGCTGTACCTCGTCTTCAACGAGGGGTACGCGGCGAGCTCGGGACCGCTGATCCGGATCGAGCTCTGCGACGAGGCGATCCGTCTCGCGCGGATCCTGCGGGGGCTGATGCCCGAGGAGCCCGAGGCGGCCGGCCTGCTGGCCCTCATGCTCCTGCAGCACTCGCGGCGCGAGGCGCGGACCGGGGCGGACGGCGATTTCGTCCTGCTCGAGGACCAGGACCGTGCTCGCTGGGACCACGACATGATCGACGGCGGCCTCGCGCTGCTGGACGAGACGCTGGAACGCCGCAGCCCGGGCCCGTACCAGCTGCAGGCGGCGATCGCGGCCCTGCACGCGCGGGCCCCCAGGCCCGAGGACACGGACTGGCCGCAGATCGCGGCGCTCTACGGCCGCCTCGCCGAACTCACGCCCTCGCCCGTCGTCGAGCTCAACCGCGCGGTCGCGATCGCGATGGCCGACGGCCCCGAACGCGGGCTCGCCCTGCTCGCGCCGCTCGGGGGGCAGCTCGACGACTACCAGCACTTCCACTCGGCTCGTGCCGACCTGCTCCGGCGGCTGGGGCGAGACGAGGACGCGGCGGACGCCTACCGCCGCGCCCTGGATCTGGCGACGAACCCGACCGAACGCGCGTTCCTCGAGCGACGCCTGGCCGAGCTCACACGTCCTTGACGAGGTAGTCCATCACCGCGCCGACGGCGACCGGCCCCTCGTCGCCGATCAGGTTGGTGCTCGAGACGAACGGCCCGTGCGCGTGCCGGTAGCCGAGCCCCTCGTACAACGCGCGCGCGGGCGCGGCCTCGCCGTCGAGCCCGACCGAGAGTCCCACGCGCCCGAAGCCGTGGGCGCGCGCCGCGTCCTCGAGCATCTCCATGAGCTCGGTCGCGACGCCGAGCCGCCGCCGCGGCCGCGCGACGAAGACGTCCCGCACCTCGGCGCAGTCCTCGCGCACCGCCGACGTGGAGTACTCCTCGTGCTCGGGGAACAGCACCATCCCGCGCCCGCCCGGGACCCGGTCGAACCACGCGACCTCCTGCACCAGTTGATCGCGGTCCTGCGCGGTCAGGCGCCGGGCGTACTCCTCCGCGTTCCACAGCCCGAGCCGCCGGTTGAGCGCGTCGATGTCGCCGGCCTCGATCCGGCGGACCTCCACGGTCAGCCGATCGGGACGTCGGGCACGCGCGCCAGCGCCGCGGCCTCCTGCTCGGGGTCGAACTCGACCTCGGGCAGGCGGTCGTTCAGGTAGTCGTCGTAGGCCTGCATGTCGAAGTGCCCGTGTCCGGACAGGCCGATCAGGATCACCCGCTCGGCGCCCTCCTCGCGGGCGGCGATCGCCTCGTTCACCGCGCCGCGGATCGCGTGGGCGGACTCGGGCGCCGGGACGATCCCCTGGCTCTTGGCGAACAGCACGGCGGCCTCGAACACCTCGTTCTGCGAGTACGCGGCGGCCTCCATGTGGCCCTCGCGCACCAGCAGCGACAGCGACGGCGCGTCCCCGTGGTAGCGCAGGCCGCCGGCGTGCACCGGCGCGGGCACGAAGTCGTGCCCGAGCGTGTACATCGGCAGCAGCGGCGTCAGCTGCGCCGTGTCTCCGAAGTCGTAGGCGAACCGTCCCTTCGTGAGCGTCGGACACGCCGCCGGCTCGGTCGCGAGGAACCGCATGCTCGGCGTTTCGCCCCGGAGGCGCCCCGCCATGAACGGGTACGCGAGGCCTCCGTAGTTCGAGCCGCCGCCCACGCATCCGACCACGACGTCGGGAACGTCCTCGGCGAGCTCCATCTGCCGCTTGGCCTCCAGGCCCACGACGCTCTGGTGCAGCAGGACGTGGTTCAGGCACGAGCCGATCGAGTAGTGCGTGTCCTCGTTGGTCGCGGCGACCTCGATCGCCTCGCTGATCGCGATCCCCAGCGAGCCGGTCGAGTCGGGGTCGGCCTCCAGCACCTTCTTGCCGGCCTCGGTGGTCGAGGTCGGCGACGGACGCACCTCGGCGCCGAACGTCTCCATGAAGATGCGCCGGTACGGCTTCTGCTCGAACGAGGCCTTGACCATGAACACCAGGCACTCGAGCCCGAACATGCTCGCCGCCATCGCCAGCGACGAGCCCCACTGCCCCGCACCCGTCTCGGTGGAGATGCGCTTCACGCCCGACCGCTTGTTGTAGAAGGCCTGCGCGACCGCGGTGTTCGGCTTGTGGGACCCGGCCGGCGAGGTCCCCTCGTACTTGAAGTAGATCCGCGCGGGCGTGTCCAGGGCTCGTTCGAGACGCGTCGCGCGGTGCAGGGGGGTCGGGCGCCACAGCCGGTAGGCGTCGATCACCTCGCCCGGGACGTCGATCCACTCGTCGGTCGAGACCTCCTGCATGATCAACGCCTCGGCGAACAGCGGCGCGAGCAGGTCGGGCGTCACGGGCTCCTTCGTGCCGGGGTGCAGCGGCGGCAGCGGCGCGATGCCCGCCTGCGCCATCACCGGCAGCAGGTTCAGCCACGCGGTCGGGATGTCGTCGGGGGAAAGATCGAAGCGCGTGCGTTCGGACACGGCGACCTCCGGGTTCGGGGGGCGAAGCCTATCCCGCCGCCGCTTCCGCCGACTAGTGGTCCTCCACGATCCGGTACGCGCGGCTCATGTAGTCGTGCTGATCCTGCAGCCCGGTCACGTGCCACTTGCGGGGCGCGATCAGGTCGTCGGACTCGGGTGGTCCCCACGATCCCTTCGGGTACATGCACACCGGCTGCGGGTGATCCAGCACGGGCTGGAGGATCTCCCACGCACGCTCGACGCCGTCCTGCCGGATGAACAGCGAGTGGTCGCCCCGCATCGCCTCCAGGATCAGGAGCTCGTACGCGTCGGCGATCTTCGCGTGCGCGAAGTCCTCCGAGTAGTCGAAGTCCATCGCCACCCGCCCCAGGTGCATCCCCGACCCCGGTCGCTTGGCGTTGAACGCGATCGTGATCCCCTCGTTGGGCTGGATGCGGATGGTGAGGTGGCTGCGCATCGGCAGCTCGGTCTCGTAACCCCGGAACGCGTTGAACGGCACCTTGCGGAACTTCAGGGTGATCTCGCTCACCTTGGCGGCCAGGCCCTTGCCCGTGCGCAGGTAGAACGGGACGCCGGCCCAGCGCCAGTTGTCGATGTCCAGCTGCATCGCCGAGAACGTCTCGACCGTCGAGTCCGGCGCGACGCCCTCCTCCTGGCGGTAGCCCTCGTACTGGCCGCGCACGACGCGATCGGTGCCCGAGACCTCGGTCGAGCGCAGCGCCTTGACCGTCTCGTCGCGCAGCCGGTCGGGCTCGAACGACACCGGCGGCTCCATCGCCACGAACGTCATCACCTGGAACAGGTGGGTCGAGATCATGTCGCGGATGTTGCCGGTCTGCTCGTAGAACGCGCCACGTCCCTCGATGCCGATGTCCTCGGCCACGGTGATCTGCACGTGGTCGATGTAGCGGCGGTTCCAGATCGGCTCGAACATGCCGTTGGCGAACCGGAAGGCCAGGACGTTCTGGACGGTCTCCTTGCCCAGGTAGTGGTCGATGCGGAACACCTGTGACTCGTCGAAGACCGAGTGCATGACCGCGTTCAGCTCCATCGCGGAGGTCAGGTCGTGCCCGAAGGGCTTCTCGAACACGATCTTCGCGTCCCTCTGCAACCCGGCCTCCCCGAGCCGATGCACGATGTCGGCGTAGACCGACGGCGGGACGGCCGCGTCGAAGAAGCGCCTGCCCTGCGTTGCGAACTCGCCGTCGATCTTCTCCAGGTACGTGGCGAACTCGTTCATCGCGCCCGGCTCGTCGAAACCGCCCTGGTAGTAGAAGAGCCGCCGCGTGAACTCGTCCCAGGCCTCCCCCGAGGGCTCCTGGTCCGAGTACGTGCCGATGTTCTCGGCCGCGTACTCGCGGAACGCCTCGTCGGTCATCGGCGACCGCGCGTACCCCACCAGCGCGAACGCCTCGGGAAGCATCTGCTGGCGCCACAGGTGCCAGAACGCGGGCAGCAGCTTGCGCTTGGTGAGGTCGCCCGACGCGCCGAAGATCACCGCGACCTGGGGCAGGAGCTCCTTGGCCATCGTCAACCCCCTTCGGTGGGTGGCCCGACCTCGATCCAGTCATCGGTCAGCCGCACGGCGAAGACCGGCACCGGATCCACCGCCGGGCCGTCGACGGGCTCACCGGTCGCGAGGTCGAACTCGCTCTCGTGGCACGGACAGATCACCGTGTCCTCCTGCGCCCCCAGCTTCCCCTCGGCGAGCGAGCACCCCTCGTGCGTGCACTCGTCGCCGAACGCGAACAGGTCGTTCTCGACGTGGGCGACGGCCACGCGCAGGCCGGGCAGGTCGAAGGACCGGAGCTCGCCCTCTGGCACCTCGGCGATCGATCCCACGCGGCGGTAGGGCTCGTCCACCCTTCCATCTTCGTCCAATCGTCCCGTCGGGGCACGGGCCCGCGGGGTTGCGCGACGGCGGCGGGGACGGCCTCGGCGTCAGAGCGGCGGCGTCGGCTCGAGGGCCGACTCGGTGATGCGGATCTCGTCGGGCCCCTCGCCAAGCGCCGCGACCCGGGTGACGGCCGACCACACGCGCTGCGCGAGGGTGACGGCGCCGAGCACGGTCAGGACCAGGAGCGCGGGCAGGAGGGCGCCGGGGACCGGGAGCCCGATCATCATCGCCACGTAGCGTTCGAGCCGCTGGAAGTAGCCCTCGGTGAGCTCGGCGCCGGCGGCCTCCGCCTCCGCTCGCACGTGGCTCACGCACAGCGCGGTGACGAGCGTGAGCAGGGACAGCGCGGCCTCCAGCCGCAGATCCTGGCCCGCGAGCGCCCAGAACAGGCATCCGAACAAGATCACGTCGGCCACGCGGTCCAGCACCGAGTCCAGGAACGCGCCCACGCGGCTCGCCTCGCCCCGCAGGCGCGCCACGGCGCCGTCCAGGATGTCGAACGCGCCGGCGGGGATCAGCAGCAGGCCCGCCAGCAGGAACTGGCCGCGGAGCAGCGAGGCGCCCACCCACACGTTGGTGACCAGCCCCAGCAACGTGAGATGCCAGGGCCGGAACCCGGCCTTGTAGACCCCGGCGAGCACGACGCGGTACGGCCAGGTGAACACCCAGCGCATCGGCTTGGCCGCCACGCCCTCGGCGAGCCGGGGCGCCGGCATGTCGCGGATGCGGGCGTTGTCGTGGGGCGGGTCGCTCATCGGAACCTCATCACCGAGGCTATCGCCGGAGGCGTCGCCCCCGCAGCCCTCAGCCCCTGGGCTCGAACCCCACGACCCGGTAACGGAAGGTCCCGCCCGGGGCCTCGTAGGCGATCTCGTCCTCCAGGGTCGCGCCCAGCACGGCGCTCCCCAGCGGCGAGGTGGTCGTGATGGTCCGAACGCCGGGTGCACGCTCCTCGGCAGACTCGGCCAGGAGGTAAACCTCGTCCTCGGGCTCGTCGTCCTCGAGCGGTCGCAGCGTGACGAGCATCCCGGACACGACGACCTCGGACTGCTGAGGGCCCTCGCTGATCTCGGGGTCGCGAAGCATGTGCTCGATGTTCCGGATGCGGGCCTCCATCAGCGCCTGCTCGTTCTTCGCCGCGTCGTACTCGGCGTTCTCGCGGATGTCGCCGTGCTCGCGCGCAGCCTTCAGGCGCTCGGCGATGTGCGTGCGACCCGTCGTCCTGAGCTCCTCCAGCTCGTCGCGCAGGCGCGTGTACGCCTCCACCGTGAGCGTGGCGGTCGGCTGCTGCCCCGGCTTTCGGGCGGGGCGCCCGGCGAGCTCCTCGGGCAGTTCCATGAGACCGGCGAGCCTACCAACTGCCGCGACGGGGTCGCCTACGCGTCGGCGAAGTAGACGTTCTTGACCTCCGTGTACAGGTTCACCGCGTGCATGCCCATCTCGCGGCCGATCCCGCTCTGCTTGTAGCCGCCGAACGGCGCCTCGGTGTGCACGCTGTGCGCCGAGTTCACGCTGAGGACCCCCGTGCGGATCCCTTTGGCCATCCTGATCGCGCGGCCGAGGTCGCGCGTCCAGATCGACCCCGACAGGCCGTACGGCGTGTCGTTCGCCAGCCTGATCGCCTCCTCCTCGGTGTCGAACGGCATCACGCACGCCACGGGTCCGAAGATCTCCTCCTGCGCGACCCGCCACCCGTTGTCGACGTCGGCCAGGATCGCCGGCCGCAGGTAGAAGCCGCCGGGCGGCTCGGGCGGGATCTCGCCGCCGGTGACCAGCCGCGCGCCCTCGTCGATCCCGATCGCGATGTAGTCCAGCGAGGTCTGCCGCTGGTCGGCCGAGATCATCGGGCCGAGGTGGGTCGACTCCTCCTCGGGCCGGCCCACCCGCAGCCCGGCCGTCCCCTTGGCCATCCGCTCGATGAACTCGTCGTAGACCGGACGCTCGACGAACATCCGCGCTCGCGAGGTGCAGTCCTGGCCGGTGTTGTCGAAGATCGACCACATCGAGCGCTCGACCGCGACGTCCAGGTCGGCGTCGGCGAACACGACGTTGGCCGACTTGCCGCCGAGCTCGAGCGAGACGCGCGTGATGTTCTCGGCGCACCGCCGCATGATCTGCGAGCCCACCGCCGTGGAGCCGGTGAAGCCGACCTTCGAGACCCGTGGGTCGGAGACCAGCGCCGACCCCACGCTGGAACCCGGGCCCGGGAGCACGCTCACGGTCTCGGGCGGCAGGCCGGCCTCGACCAACAGTTCGGCGAGCATCAGCACCGAGAGCGGCGTGTAGGTCGCGGGCTTGACCACGATCGTGTTGCCGCACGCGAGCGAGGGCCCGATCTTCCACGACGCGATCACGAGCGGGAAGTTCCAGGGCACGATGAGGGCACACACGCCGACGGGTTCGCGGAGCGTGACGTCAAGGCCCGGGTCCTGCACCGGAACGGTCTCGCCGAAGATCTTGTTGGCGGCGCCGCCCCAGTACTCGAGCACGTTCGCGACGGTGCCGATCTCCCCGCGCGCCGCGGTGATCGGCTTGCCGGCGTTGCGGGACTCGATAGCGGCGAACGCCTCGAGGCGTTCGCGCAGCAGCGCCGAGGCCCTGAACAGGACGCGCCCGCGTTCGGTCGCGCTCATGCGCGGCCAGGCGCCCTCCTCGAACGCGCGATGGGCGATGTCCACCGCCCGCCTCGCGTCCTGCTCGCCGGCGTCGGCGACCCGGGCCATCGGCTCGCCGGTGCCGGGCTCGATCACCTCCGACGTGGCGCCGTCCGTCGCTTCGGTGCGCTCTCCGCCCAGGACCAGGAGCTCCGTCGTCATCGTGTCGTCACGCCTCCGTCTCGTTCGTCGAGGGTGGTTCCGATGATAGGCGCGGTCCGGTCGGGCGAACCCCGCGCCCGCGTATGCTCGCCGCGCGGGACGGTCGCGAGGGATGGAGGGACCGATGGGTCGACTCGACGGGAAGGTTGCGCTCATCACCGGCGGCGCGAGCGGCATGGGGATGGTGGCCTCGAAGCTGTTCGCGGGCGAGGGCGCCAAGGTCGTGCTCACCGACGTCGCTGACGAGGCCGGCGAGGCCGTCGCGTCCGAGATCGGGGCGGCGGGCGGCGAGGCCGCGTACGTCCACGCCGACGTGTCCGATGAGGCCGACGCCGAGGCCATGGTGAAGGCGACCGTCGACCGGTTCGGCGGCCTCTCGGTCCTGTACAACAACGCGGGCGTGATGCTGAGCCAGGACGGCTCGGTCACCGACAACGACCTCGCGACCTGGGACACGACCCTCGGGATCAACGTCAAGGGCGTCGCGTTCGGGTGCAAGTACGGGGTGCCCGCCATGATCGCCTCGGGCGGCGGCTCGATCGTCAACGTGGCCTCGTTCGTTGCCTGGATGGGGGCCGCCACCTCCCAGACGGCCTACACGGCCTCGAAGGGCGCCGTCCTCGCCATGACGCGGGAGATCGCCGTCGAGTTCGCGCGCAAGGGGATCCGCTGCAACGCGCTGTGCCCGGGGCCCATCGACACGCCCCTGCTGGCCGAGCTCCTGTCGGACCCCGCCCGCCGCCAGCGCCGCTTCGTCCACATCCCGATGGGACGGCTCGGGCGGGCGGAGGAGCTCGCGAAAGCCGCGTTGTTCCTGGCCAGCGACGACTCGTCCTTCATGACCGGCGCCTCGCTGATCGTGGACGGGGGCATCACGGCCGCGTACGTGACTCCGGAGGACTGACCCCCCACCCAACCCCCCAGCCGGGGGATACGGCGACGCGCGCCGCCGAACCGATACCCAACCCATGCGCGTCCTGCTCGCGATCGGCATCCCCGCGTGGCCGGCGGTCCGGCACCCGCCGGCCGGTTCGTTCGACTGGTCACCCTTCGTGATGGTGGTGGCCGCCCTGGCGGTGGCGCCGATCGTCTTCGGGATCCGCCTCAACGTCCGCTCCGCGGGCACGCTGGTGCTGGGCGGGATCGCGTTGGGGTGGATCGGCGCGTCGATCGGGGCGGTCCCGGCGGTCTGCGTCGGGGTGATCGCGCTCGCCGTCGCCTCGCCGCTGGTGCGTGGAACCCGCCGCCATCGAACGATCCTCCGGCTGCCCGACTAGTCACCGCTCCTGCGGGGTCGGGCGTACGATCCGAGCATGAGCTCGCTCGCCGTGGGTGGGCCACTCGGCACGACCGGCTCGTGGGGGTGGGACTGGTGGGCCCTCGTGGGTGCCGGCGCGCTCTTCGTCCTGCTGGTGGTCGGCCGACGCAGGCCTCCGATGTTCCTGGCGGTCGCCGTGTCCATCGTCGGGGGGCTGATCCTGAGCGACCTCACGCGCGCGTGGGGCGTCGTGCCGGTCTGGGGGACCTTCCTCCTGGTGGCGCTGACGCGCAACCTCATCGTCGGGAGGCGCCGCTCGCAGGTTTGACAGCGCTCGCACAGGTGAGGCTCAATGACCTGGTCGTCCGGCAGACCGAGGGGAGGGTGGCGACGTGGGACAGGAGCAACGCAAGGTCGGCTCCGTCACCTACCAGGAGGTAGGTGAGGACTACTTCGAGAAGCGCGGCCTGAGGCGCCATGCGGGTGTGTGGTCCCTGTGGGCGCTCGGGGTCGGGGCCGTCATCTCGGGTGAGTTCTACGGCTGGAACTTCGGCCTGGGTACCGGCGGGTTCTGGGGCCTGGCGATCGCCGGCGTGCTGATGGCGATCATGTATTACGGCCTGGTCTACTCGATCGCCGAGATGTCGCCGGCACTTCCGCACACGGGCGGTGCGTACTCGTTCGCGCGGTCGGCGATGGGGCCGTGGGGCGGTTTCCTCACTGGCCTGGCCGAGAACGCCGAGTACGTGATCACGCCCGCCGTCGTCGTCGGCGCCATGGCCCTGTTGATGCAGGAGATCGTGCGCGGCCTGTTCGACATCGCGGGCGACCCGTTCTGGAACAGCCTGCCGTTCTGGGCGCTGATCTTCTACGCGATCTTCGTGGGGATCAACATCGTCGGGATCGAGGCGACGATGCGCTTCACGGTGACGATCACCGTGCTCTCGCTCGCCGTGCTGGCGTTCTTCATCATCGCGGCGATCTTCTCGGGGAAGCTCGACTTCAACCTGTGGACGAACATCGCCAAGGACGGAGCCGAGATCCCGGGAGGCGGAGGTCCCGCGCTCCCGTTCGGGATCAGCGGCATCTTCAAGTCCCTGCCGTTCGCGATCTGGTTCTTCCTCGCGATCGAGGAGGTGCCCCTCGCGGCCGAGGAGTCCATGGACCCGCGCCGCGACGTCCCGAAGGGCTCCATCCGGGGCATGCACACGCTGCTGATCGCGGCGGTCCTGATCCTGATCTTCAACTCGGCGCTGCCGGGCGGGGCCTTCCTGTACGGCCAGTCGGGGTTCCCGCTGCTGGACGGGCTGTATGCGATCTTCGGGCAGAACAGTGCGACCGAGCTCCTCGGTCTCCTGTTCATGATCGGTCTGACGGCGAGCTTCTTCACGATCATCTTCGCCTACGGCCGGAACACGTACTCGCTGTCGCGGGCGGGCTACTTCCCGAAGTTCCTGTCCGAGACCCACGGCGTTCGCCAGACCCCGCACGTCGCGCTGATCGCGGGGGCGGTCGTCGGCTACGCCGTGTTCTTCCTGGTGTGGGCGCTGCAGCAGCAGGAGCTGGGAGCGCAGATCGTGGCGGCGCTGCTCAACATGGCGGTGTTCGCCGCGGTGATCTCCTACATCATGCAGATGGTCTCGTTCATCATGCTGCGCGCGAAGCTGCCGAACATCGCGCGGCCGTACCGGAGTCGGTGGGGCGTCCCGGGCGCCGCGATCGCGGGGCTGCTGGCCGCGACCTCGCTGGTCGCGATCTTCCTGAACGACGCGTACCGGCCGGGCGTCTACGGCGTCGCGATCTACTACGTGCTGGGCGTCCTGTACTTCGCGATCGCCGGTCGGAACCGGCTCGTCCTGTCTCCCGAGGAGGAGTTCGCGCTCACACAGGGCGAGAAGGGCGTGCCGCAGGAGAGCTACGAGACCGGCATGGCCGCCCAGGAGGCGATCCTGCGCGGCGAGAAGACGGGGGCCTCGGCAACGAGCGCCGCACCACCGTCGGACACGCCGCCCTCCGACCCGCCCCCGACGGGGACCCCGACCGGGTAGGTCGCGCGAGGACGAGGGGTGGAGCGG
>Ga0081455_10003882_pt1 | contig 17020 bp, 13 predicted proteins | sample TabmetS3T2R1_FD_70207 | JGI IMG/M metagenome (GOLD analysis project Ga0081455, IMG submission 70207) | Tabebuia heterophylla rhizosphere microbial communities from the University of Puerto Rico - S3T2R1 | ecosystem: Host-associated > Plants > Roots > Rhizosphere ...
AAGACGTCGTACCCATTTCGCTCGATCTCATCGAGGATCCGCGCATAGAGCACCCGAGCAGTCCCCACGCAGCGCGCCGATCGCGGTGGCAACATCGCGATTCCTGTATCAGCAAAGGAGTAGAGGGCGCGATTGCGCTCAATCTCGTACGCAAGAAATGCCCGCCACTCGGGAGTCACGGTGCGCCGTCCAACATCGACATCAAAAAGTCGAAGATCATCTTGCGGCAGGTAAACCCGGCCTCGATCAAGATCTTCATCAATGTCGCGAAGGAAGTTGGTGAGTTGAAACGCCAGGCCGAGGGATCGCGCGGGTGCCCTGGCCGCACTGCCGACAGGCTCCAGCACCGGCAGCATCATCTCCCCGATCACGGCCGCCGAGCCTTCCATGTAGGTGCGGAGGTCCTCCCACGTCTCGTACGAGGTCGTGGTCAGATCCATTGCCATGGCGCCGAAGAAACGGTCGAAGTATTCCTGGGGGATCCGACATGTGATCACTGTGTGGACAATTGCTGCCATCACGGGATCGTCACTCCCGCCAGCAGCCAGGCTGATTCGAAACTCCTGTGCAAGAGCCTCGAGTCGCGCGCTGACGGCGGACTCGGCTGAGCCAGTCGAAGGCTCCGACTCTCCCGTTTCGTCAAACTCGGGGAGGATTGGCTCGGGATCAGGCAGGGTTGGTTCGAGTTCGGCAGGAATGTCGGCTGAGCCTGTCGAAGCCCCAGGGTTGTGAGCGATCTGCGCGGAGCCGGCAATGTGGGCTGAGCTTGTCGAAGCCCTGGAGTTGTTAGCGCTTTGGGCTGGGCCTGTCGAAGCCCATAGGTCGACGGGCTCACTCGGAAGATCAACGATGTCGTCAGCCAGCCGGCAGAGGGCATAGATGGCATGTACTTGCTTGCGTTGCGGCTTGGCCAGCAATGCCGCGCCCCAAAAGTAAGTGGTGCCATAACGCCATGTCAGCTTGGCGCACCTGCGGTAGCCCTCGGTCAATAGCGCTTCGTATGAGTTCCAGCCGCTCATTGTCCCGGCCCCCGAAGGTATGCGGCAACACGGCTGGCCGCAAGTTTTCCAGAGATGAGCACCATCGGCACGCCGACGCCTGGGACCGTACCTGAGCCGGCAAAGAACATTCCAGGCAACCGACGTTCGACATTCGACGGTCGGAACGGCCCAGTCTGGGAGAAGGTGTGGGCCAAGGCGAACGGCGTACCTGCCGCCATTCCTTGTGCCTGCCAGTGCAACGGGGTGACAAGGTCTTCGGTGATCACCTCGCTGGGATATCCCTGTTGTGCAAGGAATGTGTGCAGGCGTTCTCGTAGAGGCTCGGCCTCGATCGACCAGTTGATCTTGCCGCTGAGGTTGGGTACGGGTTCCAGTACATACAGCGTTGCGCAGCCGTCTGGTGCCAGCATTGGGTCGTCGAGCGACGGCACGGTCACCACTCGTGAGGGATCGGGCATGAGTTGCCCATGATTGAGCAGTGCATCGAACGCGGAACTCCATTCGGTGCCGAAGTGGATGTTGTGGTGGGCGATCGGAGGGTCAGGAACCCCGCGTACGCCGACATGCCAGACCACCGCAGAAGGCGAATAGCTGCCGCCCCTGACTGCTCTTGGCGGACGAAGATCACCAAGCAGTTGTTCGTACGCGGTCGGAAGATCAACAGTGCAGAGCACGGCGTCAGCCATGATGCGCTCTCCCGATGCCGTCCGCACACCACCAACGCGTCCGGTAGGGGAGCGCAAGATCGTTTCAACCGGATCGCCATAGCGCAGAATTGCGCCCGCCTTCTCGGCAACCTGCGCCATGATCACGGGGACTGCGTGAATGCCACCTTCAGGAAACCACACACCCTCGATGGTGTCCATGTAGGTAATTACGGCATAAAGGGCCAGTGCGGATTCGGGCGCTAGGCCGGCGTACATAGCTTGAAAGCTGAACAGCCTATGAAGGCGGGAGTCGGCGAACCGTTTGCGCACCGCCGCGCCGAGCCGGCCGAAAGCGCCTAGCCATGCCAGGTGGGCAAGAGCGCGGGGCGAGGAAAGCAAGCCGAGCGGGGAGTCAAAGTTCCGATCGATGAACTTCGGCATCTCGAGCAGAAAGAGCTGGCGCAACCAGTCGACGAACGACTCGAACGCCGCGGCGTCTACGCTGCCACAAGTGTTGGCGATCTCGTCCCGCATAGCCTCCAGGCCGTAGCGCACATGGATGGTGCTGCCGTCGGCGAAGCACGCCCGGTACGCCGGATCGAGCCGCCGCATCGGAAGCAGTTCACCGAGATCAAGGCTGCGATCATTCGTCGCAGCACGGATGGCATCTGCGATGAGGTCTGGCATGGTGAGCACCGTGGGCCCGGTCTCGAAGGTAAAACCGTCACGGTGTAGCACCCCAGCCCTTCCGCCCGGAAGCAGCTCTCGCTCCACGACGGTCACGTCGTACCCACGCCCGGTGAGATAGCACGCTGCCGACAGGCCAGCCAGACCGGCCCCAATCACAACAACGGGGTTCATCAATCCGTGCCTACCATGATCACGTCCTCGACGCGGCTCAGCTCGATGAGGAGTCCAGGTGCTCGATCTGGACAGACGCCGTCATGGGCGAAACTCTAATCGCCGCTGCTTCCAGAGAGCGGGACGCTGGGGAGCCTGTGTCGGCTCCTCCAGGTCTCGCGAGTCCATTTGGGCTCTAACCAAGATCTTCGCCGCAGGACGCGGTTACACTGTCTCGGTCAACTTGGGGGTCGGGGGTCACTTTTTATCGGGCTGACTTGTCCGCATCCCTTCATGTTGCTTGCTGAAGAGCGGCAGGGAAGAGGAGATGCCCGCGAATGACGAGACGTCAGGTCCTTTGTGCCGCGACCGCTTGGCGCTCGACGAACCGACTGACCGAGAAACCGACGGAAACGCGATCAACTCGATATGCGTGCTGCCATCGCTCCAAGGTTCGCCCGAGGCGTTCGGATCGTCCCACCCTTCTTCTATTTCCGCACAAGCATGACCACCCGCGTGCCTGAGGAAACCCGAAATGTGGTGAGCACGCTGGCACCGCGCTCTAAACGTTTGGCGTTTGCCCGAGCGCGGACGACTGCTCTCGTGCGCAGCCCGGTGCCGGTCTGGGGTGCCCTGTTCTTCAATGTGCTCGCGTTTGCTGAGCTCCCGACGCTGGTGCCAATCCCGACCATTGTCGGCCAGCTGGCCACACAAGGGGCGCTCGTCCTGGCATTGCTGCTTGCGCTGTTGGCCAATCCCAGGGGCGTGATCAGGCCAAACCTCTTCCTTCTCCTACTCACCACGCTCGGCATAGTCGCCCTCATGGTCAGCATCCACAACGAGTTCATATTTGGGTCGACCTATCGGGCATGTCGCCTCATCGGCTTCGCCATAGTTCTTTGGCTGCTCACGCCATGGTGGGGAAAGTCCGATTTCACACTCCTCCGTGCCCATCTCATGTGGCTTCGTGTCATCCTCTTTTCGATTCTTCTCGGTGCCATAGTCGCCCCGGGTGCCGCGTTCTCATACGGGGGTCGCCTATCGGGAGCCCTGTGGCCGATCCCGCCGACGCAGGTCGGTCATTACGCAGCCGTACTACTGGGCTGCACCGTCTTGCTCTGGTTCGGTGGAGCTGTACGCGGTCGAACCGCCTGGTGGACGCTCCTCCTTGCCGGGGGAGCGCTTATCGGCGCGCATACCCGGACCGCCCTGCTCGGCATGGCCATTGGCCTAGCCGTTGCAGGTGCGAGCATGTTCATGGGCTATGCCCGGGTTCGACGCACATCCGCCGTTGTTGCGGTGGTTACCGTGACGGTGACCACCCTGTTCGCACCGTTGATCCTTACCTGGCTGTGGCGTGGGCAAACGGTGGAGGACGCCACGGAACTTACCGGCCGCACGAAGGTGTGGTCAGCAATCCTCGAAATTCGACGCCCATGGTTGGAAGAGCTGTTTGGGTCGGGGCTGTCCAATCAGACTTACAACGGCCTCTCTATCGACAGCACCTGGCTGGCCACCTACTTGAACCAGGGCTGGTTCGGCGTTTGCCTCGTCACGGCACTCGTCGTCCTGCTTATTCTTCTGGCTCTAACCCACCGACGGGGCGTCAGGCGTGCCATAGCTTTGTTCCTCGTCGCCTACTGCATCGTGGCGTCGATCACTGAGACCGGGCTTGGCGCCGCAGCTCCCTATTCCCTCGACCTCGCCGTCGCGGCCTCTTTGCTGGCCGCCCCGGCCGATATGGAGCCGGAATGAGGAGGGGCCTGGCAATGCTACGAGCAGCGCTGTTCCAGCTGCTGCGCGGCCGGGGGATCCGCCATCTTAGTTGGGGGGTTGCTGACCAAGGGCTTTCGAGCCTGACCAACTTGGCCGTGACTCTCAGCATCGCCCGCACGCTGGGAGCTGAGCAATTCGGTGCGTTCACCCTCGCCTACGTTACCTACGGGTTCACCCTCACCGCCTCACGCGGCCTTGCCACCGATCCGCTAATGGTCAGGTTCGGAGGCGCGGACTTGCCGACGTGGCGCCGAGCAGTTGCTGGGTGCAGTGGCACTGCCGCGGCGGTGGGTCTGGTCACCGGTGTATGTGTGCTTGGTGTTGCGGCGTTAACCCATGGCACTACTCAGCAGGCCTTCCTGGCACTCGGATTAATGCTGCCGGGGTTATTGCTGCAGGACAGTTGGCGATATGCATTCTTCGCGGTCGGCCATGGCAGCCAGGCATTCCTCAATGACATGATTTGGGCGTTGGCGCTGATTCCCGCGCTCGTGCTCGTGTGGCTGACCGGCCACCAGAACGTGTTCTGGTTCGTTTTTGCGTGGGGGACGGCGGCCGCTGTCGCAGCGGTCGTTGGATTACTCCAGACCCGGGTCCTCCCCAGACTGTCTGCCTCGAGGCGATGGCTATCGGATCATCGTGATCTTGGGTTCCGCTATCTCGCTGAGGGCACCACGTCCAGCGCGGCAACCCAGCTGCGTACCTACGGCGTCGGCCTCATTCTGGGACTTGCTGCTGTTGGCTACGTGCAGGCCGCATATACGCTGATGGGCCCATTAATGATCATGCTGTTTGGGACAGGCGCAGTCATTGTGCCTGTGGTGGCGCGAGCCTATCGTCGCTCGCCTCGACGCTTACCGCTTGTGTGCCTGGCATATGGCGCTGCGCTCGCTGCACTGGCCCTGACATGGGGAGCCGTGTTGCTCGTTGCCCTACCTCGGGGTCTGGGTGCGTTGTTGCTTGGAGAGATCTGGGGCCCGGCCTACCCGCTGGTGCCGTTGATCACGCTTGCCTTTATGGGCGGGAGCATCCAGGCGGCCGCGGGGGCTGGCCTGCACGCGCTGGGAGCCGCGCGCCGGAGCCTGCGCGCGATGATCATCTCGTCGGTTTTGGTTGTGGTCTGCGGTCTCGGCGGAGCCTTCTGGGGAGGAACCATCGGGACTGCCATCGGTGCGGCAGTCGCGGCCTGGGCTGGCGCGCTGCTGTGGTGGTGGCAGCTTCGCTTGGCACTGCTGCAGCTGGCAAACCCATCTGTGAAAGACCGAGACAACTCGCCTCTCCAGCAACGACCTAGTCCAGACGTTGAATCAGACGAAGATCACGTGCCCTCGGGAGTGACACCATGAGCTCAGACACCTTCACCAGTGAGCCAGACTCCACACGCCTGATCCAGGCGAGCGCGGCACTGCCGAATGACAATTCCACACCACTCGTGATCGCGACCATTTTGCGAGACGAAGGCATAACAGGTGTTCACACCCATATCCGGCAATTGCGTAATTACCTCGAGGAATCCAACAGGACCGCCACGCTCCTGACACCGTTCTCCTGGAGCCGAACGCTCGCCGTACCTGTTTTCGGTCCCCGCCTGATACTTCAGCGATGCTCCGGAACGGCGGATGTCGCCTGGTATCGGCATTGGCATGAAGTGTTCTTGCGGAAGGCGCTGAGCTCATGGCTTGCCGAGGCCGGCGATTGTGTCGTCTACGCCCAGTGTCCGTTGTCTGCGCGGGCGGCCCTGCGAGCCAGGCGAGGGCCAGATCAGCGTGTAGTGATGGCGGTTCACTTTTCGGTGTCACAGGCTGACGAATGGGCCGTCAAGAAGCTCATCAAGGACGGCGGGTCCTTGTTCCGGGCGATTCGACAAGCTGAACGAGAAACAATCCCGCAGGTCGACGGTCTCGTGTATGTCTCACGTTGGGCGCAAAATGGGTTGCTGGGCTGGCTACCAGAAGCCGCGGCGGTGCCATCGTCGGTTATAGACAATTTCGTGGCGCCATGGCATGACGTGTCCAACCAGGAGCCGATCGGGGATCTCGTGACCGTCGGTAATCTCCTTCTAGCGAAGAACCATCGCTTCCTACTGGATGTCCTGGCCGCGGCCAAGCAGGCCGGGCGATCCCTCACCCTGGATGTGTTCGGCGAGGGACAGCTCCGGAAGGAGCTGCAGCAACGTGCCTACGCACTCGGCCTCGAAGGGCAGGTTCGCTTTCGCGGCTTCCGGCGTGATGTACGCGACTTCTTGCCTCTTTACCGGGCCTACGTCCACGCTTCGTACTCCGAGTCCTCATCATTGGCGATCATCGAGGCGATGGCCGCCGGTCTCCCCATCGTGGCGGGAAATATCGGACCCATCGCCGAGCTCTGCGACGACGGCGTCGAGGCTCGATTCTGGTCCCTCGATGACCCGACAGATGCAGCGGCGACGCTGCTCGAGCTGCTCGACTGCGAGCCTGCCCGCCTGAGGGCCGCGCACGCCGCGAGCGAGCGATTCAAGCGGGACTTCGACGCTAACCTCGTCGCCCCGCGGCTTTGGTCCTTCCTGATGGGAATGAGATCGGCCGCTCGCTAGTGCGCATCCTTGACACAGTGTTCAGAGTTTCCGACGAGAATGTCCCACGCAAACGCATTTCGCCTCAGTACTGATCCTCACCATTGACGCTGCGGCACCGTGGCACTATAGGAGCTCCCGGAATCTTGTGAGTATGGCGCTGCTTGCCACTCAGCAAAGGTCTTATCGGTACCCATGTCAAACGGTTGGAAGTGCCATTCACCGTAATAGACGTTGTTATACCACTTGTTGTTCTGCTTGAAGGTTATGGCCTCCTGGATGACATCACCGAAGTAGCTCCGGTTGATACCCCAGTTTGAGAAGAGTGAGTTGCGGCCACACAGCGTGTTAGTGCAGCCAACGTTGGCTTTCGTGAAGCGGAATTCGTTGTCATGAATCGCGACGTTTTTAGTCTTGTTCCGGGCACCGCGCCTGTCGTCGAAGAATGGACAGGAGGCAGCTGTATCGTCATCGCCCGGTCGGCAAAAGCGGTCGGCATTCTCCCAGAGCGTGATGCCGTCCCAGTTGTCCTGGAAATAGTTGCCGTAGATTTCGGAGGTGGAGTAGTTGCTCCCGGCGCGGGAGTCGCCGCCCGACTCGGAGATGTAGATAGCTGGAGCTGGGAAGGTATCGCCTACTCCACCGAATTGCTTCTGGCCCATGACAACGGCATTATGAATTAAGACATTGTTTCGAATCAGGAAATTGTAGCTGATCTCATATTCGATTCCGTGGGCGTCATTGTTCTCGATCCAGTTGTTTTCAATGAGAAAGTTACGGTTGTTGAAATCGGCCCAGATCCCAACGCCATGGTTGTCGTGGACATAGTTATTGGTAATAACAACATCTTCATTCTCCCAGAATTTTCCGCCCCCGGTACAGCCGCACCCATCGCGAAGTGCCTCCCAGTCGTCGGTATTGTTTCCAGAGATTTCGTTATGGTCGAGTAAGGCATTTGTGCCATCAGTAGTGTCGGCGCCGGCAAAGCCGGTGAAGCCGTACTGGCCGTTGTCTTTAAGGCAGTTGTGAGTAGTGACACTTTTCGACCCAAGGGCTACGCCGGCACCGTCGTTCTCAGTGACCAAGGTGTGGGTGATCGTCCATCCGCGCCCGCCGTCGTGGTTGACCGTGGCCTGGTCATTGTTGGAAGTTCCCGTGCCGAAGTTACGGATGGTGAGGTACTTGATGGTTATGTCGCTGGCGTCGCCGGTGAACGCATTGAGGTTCTTGTTCTGGCCGTCGATAATGGCGCCGGGGCCGCCAATGTAAGTTGATCCGCTACCAGGCTGGATCTGGGCAAAGTCATCGCTACCAAGGGTGTGCACTCCGGGCTCGAACCAGAAGGTCTTGCCCGCCTGCGAAAAGCCCTCGTCCTTCCAGTTCTGTGTCAGCTCAGAGTTGTCTCCAGCTGGCACAATGATGGCGCCATCGGGCGGCGTCGCCGGTCCCTTCCAATTGACCGGGTCCGAGCAGATCTTCGCCGGCGGCTCAGTGGGCCAAGTGACATTGGCCGCGGCGCGACTTGGGGCTGGGACCGGAGCTGACGGCTGGGGAACGGTGACGGCGGCTCGACTACGAATGGCAACGGAGACGCCGCCGACCAGGACGACCGCAACGCCGATGGCAACGAGAATCCATATAAGAGCAGGTCTGGACACGCCCAGTCGACCCGTGGTCCGACGACTAATCGTGCTCAGCTCCAAATGTCGCGGTGGACGTTGAAAATCACCCGGGATCCGAGCGGTTCCAGCTTGATTGGAAGCTCTTGCATATGCCCCAGCCGCTCGCGAACCAACCGTTGGGCTTCCAGCGGGCAAACCACGAGAAGGAAGCCGCCGCCACCGGCACCGGTTACTTTCGCGCCAGTAGCACCGGCAGCAAGAGCCGCTTCGACAGCTTCGTCGATTTGGGAACTCGACACACCTGAGGCGAGCACCCGCTTAGCCTGCCAACTCTTGTTCAGGGCGACGCCGACGGCGTCGATGTCGCCCTCGCGCAGACCAACGGCTGCCTCCCCGGCCAGATCGCGCAGTTGGCCAAGCTGGGTCAGCCGGTCGCCGATGTTAGCGGTCTGTTCGCCCAGGATGGTATTGGCGTTGCGCGTAATGCCGGTAAAGAACAGCAACAGCTCGTCCTGCATTCGCCTGCGCAACGTCGGAGGCATTCTGATCTCGTCGACGAAGACCCGGTCGCCCGGTCCGAAGTGGATATCGCAGATGCCGCCGTAGGCTGCCGCATACTGATCTTGCTTGCCAATGGGCTTGCGGCAGCGATCGAGCTCAATGGCGCAGGCTCGGTCGGCCAGTTCTTCAGCCGATACCTGGCGGCCCTGGTATGTGAATAGCGCGTGCAGCAAGCCCACAGTCACCGACGACGACGACCCAAGCCCGGAACCCGCGGACGGGATGTCAGCGAGAGTGGTGATCTCCACGCCACCCCTGACGCCGGTCATGTACATGGCTTCCCGAACCAACTCGTGCTGGATTTCCTGGACGGACGAGACGATTTCCTTCTTCGAGTAATTGACGTAGATGTCGTCATCGAACCGCTGTTTCACGATCACGTACACGTACTTGTCGATGGCGGCGTTGAGCACGCGACCGCCGTGCTCGCGGTAGTACGCAGGCATGTCGGTTCCGCCGCCGACGAGCCCGACGCGCAATGGAGTCTGGGTGACAATCATTTGACGAGCCTGCTCTCCCATTCCTCATTGGCCTGCTGTAGCGCAGCCGGGGTTCCGATATCGATGAAGTAGGCGCCGTCTAACGTGACGGCGCGAGCGCGACCTACGAGCTGAGGAAGCAGGTCGTAGCCAATGTCCTTGGGTGCCGGCCCGGTGATGTCGTCGAGGACGCTGGGGTGAAAGGCATAGATGCCGGCATTGGCCAGATCGCCCGGGGGATCGGCTGGTTTCTCCACGTAGCCGACGACAAGGCCATTGTTCACTTCGACGATGCCACATGCGGATGGTCGCGGCGCACGGAACAACGTGAGCGTGGCCACCGCGTTGCCTGATCGATGCGCATTGATCAACACTCGCGTGTCGAAGTCCGTGAGATTGTCTGCGTTGATGGCTAGGAACATCTTCTCGTCAGCGACGAAATCCCGATTCGCCCGGAGGGTCCCGGCACTCCCCAGCAATTCAGGTTCCTCAACCAGGTGCACGACCGGCGGGCCGATACGACTGGCCACGTGGGCTGAGACGAGGTGGGCGAGGTAATGCATGTTCACGAGTACTTCGTCGACACCGCACCTGACAAGTGCGTCCAGCCATATGTCTAGCAACGGCACGCCGCCGATCCGCAGCAAGCATTTCGGCGTGCTATCGGTGATCGGACGCAGGCGCGTGCCCAGCCCTGCTGCGAGTAGGAACGCCTTCATCACTTCGACTTCCGGACAACGCCCAGTGTGCGCATCTTGGCGTCCGCCTCGGCGAGGATCTCGTCAAGCCCGGCCATTCCTGACAGCCATATCGCATACTCGGCAACCGACTCTGCGGGCGCTCGCTTGGGTGACCACCCGAGTCCTGCCAGCGCGTCAATGTCGGACACGATGTGCCGCGTATCGCCAAACCGATATTCGCCGCTGATACGCCCAGGCAGGTCCGAGTGGTATTGGCGGCGCACGATCTCGGCAAATTGTTCGGTTGTGTAGCCGGTTCCGCCGCCGACATTGAAGACTCGGCCGACCGCTTGTTCGTCGGTAAGTACCAGCACATTGGCGTCCACCACGTCGTGAATGTTCACATAGTCACGGATCGCCTTGCCATCCTCGTACAAGGTGGGCGCGCTACCGAGCAAGTAATGCAGGTTGAATATACGGCAGGCCCCTGAATATGCGTTGTGAACGGATTGGCGGGGCCCTTGCACGATGCTGTATCGAAGAGCAACCGTCGGGATTCCGTACCGCCGCCCGAGGTTTATCGCTACGACCTCCTGGCCGTGCTTGGACATGCCGTAGGGGTTTTGCGGATTGGCAATACGTTCAGGCGTACGCTGCATTGTCAGCGGTCCGCCGCAGACCCGGCAGGTGAGGTCCCACTGCGACCGTCGGAGGGCTGACTCGAGCCTCATGTCAGGGGTCTGCTCGCCATGCCCTTGGCAGTAATAGAGCCCTTCGCCCATCGCCGCCTGCGAGGAAGCAACCACGACCCGCTCGAGATCGAGCCGTTCGGCGACGATGATCTCGTAAATCATCGCGGTGGAGGTCACGTTGACATCAGTAAATCGGGCGAAGTCGGTCAGATAGTCCTGATAAGCCGCGAAGTGGTAAACGGCGTCGACCCGTCGCAGCAAGTTGGCTACAAGATCACGGTTTCGGACATCGCCGATGTAAAGCTCGGCCCATGGCGTCAGGTAGCTGGGCCTGCCATTTTGATGCACTGGTCTGGTAAGCGCATCGAGCACTACGACCTGGTGCCCGTCTGCGATCAGCCGGTCGCATGTGTGAGAGCCTATGAACCCGGCACCGCCGGTAACGAGGATCTTCATCGGCGCCCACTCACAGCAAAACGGCGTCCATCCCCCGCCAGACGACGCTCGTGGACTGCGCGGTACACGGCAAGTGTGCTCTCTGCTGTGGCGGCCCAGGTAAACTCACGTGCCCGCCTGGGGCCCGCCGCTCGAAGGCGTTCCTCTTCCTCGCCGCAAGCACTAACGATCGCCTCGGCAAGAGACTCAGGATCTCGAGGGTCAGCCAGTAACGCTGCTCCGCCTGCCGTCTCTGGCATGGCACTAACGCTCGATGTGACCACGGGGCAAGCGCAGGCCATCGCCTCTAGGATCGGCAGACCGAAGGTTTCATTGAAGGACGGATACACGAATGCATCCGCCGCGCGATAGAAGTGGACGGTCTCCTCGAGCGGCACGCCGCCTACCCACACGACGCTGTTGGCGATCCCCAACTGGTCCGCGAGCTGACGCAATTCAGCGAAATACTCGGTATCGCGACCCGGGCCAACGACGACGAGCTGCCGATCGCCCAGGTTGGGCTTGGCAACAGCGAACGCACGCAGCAGACCAGCGCAGTTCTTGTATCGCCACAGAGAAGAGACAAAGAGGACAAACGGACTGGTGATTCCGTATCGCTCTATGACGTATTCGAAAGCCTCCCTCCGATCGCCGGGCCGAAAAAGTTCATGATCAACTGCCTCTGGTATGAGGTGTAATTTCGCGGGGTCCACGTCGAGATATTGCTGTACCTCGCTGCGCAGGCTCTCCGAATTGATGATGACGGCATCTGCCACTCGCGCGGTACGGGGATAGCTCAGCCGGCGATAAAGCCGTGCGGACATGCGTAGAGCCTGTGGTGCCGTATACGCGTGCATCGTCTTGAAGTGGACAACGAGTGAGGGCGCCGATTTGATGATCGGTGCCAGCAGCGTGCTGAATACGTCGATCTTCGAATTAGGTAGGCGAATCGGCGAATAGAGGTGTTCGCTTAACGTCCGCCGAGGCGGACTCTCGTTAGACCACGGAAACATAATGTATTGGACCCGTGGACCGTATCCATTGTGCATTTGCCGGGATCGCGGACTCACCAGCAGGTGTAACTCCTCATTGTCTGTCAGGCGCTTACTCATTTCCGGAATAACTCGAGTCCAAAACCAGTGAGCGCCGGAAGGATTTGCTGGATCGTCGGTTAGTAAATTGATCGCAACACGCATCGTGCCTCAGAAGGTCTGTGCCGCAACGGCATCAGGTGTCATGCGCGACTGACGAACGTACTGAGCCAGCAGATGCATACAAGCCTGATGGGCATCCTCAATGATTCCGTAATTGTCCGATTTGACATGCACCGAAACTGTCGCCAGCTTGCGCGCCTCACCGCCAGAGAATCCGGTTAACGCTATCGTTCGTATCCCGCGTTCATTCGCCCACTCGATCGCGCGGACAATGTTGGGCGAGCGACCGGACGATGACACGGCGAGCAACACATCACCAGCGCGCGCAAACGATTGCAATTGATACTTGAAGACCATTTCGTAGCTCAGGTCATTGGCGATCGCGCTCAGTAGTTCGACATTAGTGCTCAGGCTGAACACTCGCGTTGCGAGGTCGGTGCCGTTGCGGACGCACTTGACGTGATCACATTGCAGGTGATTGGCGATGGAAGCGGAGCCCCCGTTGCCGCATGCGAATACTGCCGCATCGCGATCATAGGCATCATTCAGAACGTCCGCGGCAGCGGCGATACGGGCTGGATCGACGGAGCCGAACGCCCGGGCGAATTCTGCGGCATAGGCGGCGCCGAATTCACCTGCGTCGTCGAACTGGCGCGTCGGAAAGGACGGTCGCTTTTGTCGGTCGGCTTTGTTCTCGGCATCAACGACGAACTCGGCAGCCGCGGCGAGGTCCGGAAACGAGATGACGTCTGGGTCTGCTGGCGCACTGGCGCCGACATATAGGGGCTGAGCGTCAACGGCGCGCGCCAGTCCGATGTCTACCATGCTGTCGCCGATCACCCACGAGGACCGGAGGTCGAGGTCGAGTGCCTGTGCCGCGGACAGGGCCATTCCCGGGTTTGGCTTGCGATCAAAGCTGGCGCGGGCGTACGCCTCGATGATCCCGTCAGGGTGGTAGGGGCAGTAGAGCCACATGTCAACCTTCGCGCCGTGGCGCTCCAGTTCGGCGATCATGTGCTTGTGTACCTGCTGGACGTCCTCGATGCCGTAATGGCCTCTGGCGACCCCAGCCTGGTTGCTCACCACGACCACTGGCAGGCCAGCCCTGTTGAGTTTGGCAATCGCATCAATTGCGCCGTCGATGAACTGGACGCGGTCGACGGATCCGACATATCCGCTGTCTTCAATGATCGTGCCATCTCTATCGAGAAGCACTCCTGGTCTGGTCATCTAGCTCGCCGCCCCCCGTCGGTCGATGTTCACGCCACTAAAGGCCGACGCCTGTGGCGAGTGTGCGATGTAGGGATCCCCTGAAGCGCATCCCCTGGTGCGACTCAAGGATTGCTCGCCGAGACGAGCAGACTCAGCAACGGTGTCGCGTCGCCGAACGCGGTCTCGCTGATCGAGGCCACCCGGCAGGCAACCAGGCTTTCCCCTACCCGCGGACAATAGTAAATGGCCCACGCCTTCATATCCGGCTCTTCGCAGAATCCGGTGTCTCGGCGAGTTGTCGCAATGGCAAACCTTGTCCCGTTGCACTACCGGCGGCATCTTGTCCTGTGGCCGCCCACGGCGCAAAAAGCGTCCTAGTCAGGTCTGCGAACTGATACTCAAGACGTTCTCTATGGGAGCGAACGCGCGCGGTCAGGGTGCGCGCAATTTGCTCGGAATCTGCCTGCAGGGCCGTGAACTGCTCCTTGAGCCGTTCGACATCGAGCTCACGGATGTCCTGGCAAAACTCCTCTGCGTCCATCTGAGCCAGTAGTGCACGGTGTTTGTTGCCATATGCGACGGCCAGGGTGGGCCGGGCACAGGCGAGGGCAACAAGCACGTTGTGGAATCGCGTCGCCACCACCGTCTCGACCGAGGCGAGCCGGCTCATCAGTGCAGTGGTGGAGAAAATCGGCTGGAAGTCGATGGGGGCGGCAGCCCCGCCAGCCCAGTGCTGCTGGGCGTCGGCGAGGATTTCGCGGGCCTCGGGCTCGTCGTCATCGTCTCCTATGAGGAGGCGAACTCCGTGACCGGCATCCAGGAGCCACTGGACGAACTCCTTCATGGCTTGGAGATAAGTGTCGTGGATCGCCTGACGCCTCCCACGGTCCGCAATGCTTCCCCAGTAGGCCATCACGCCTACTGCAACAGATTGTGGCTGGACTGACAGCTCTGGTGTTGGGATCGAGAAGACGAGGTCGGGGAAGACGGGTTCGTGCTTGCGCCTGACACCCATCCGCCGCATTGATTGCCGGGAGTACTCGTCACGATAGGACACATAGTGTGCGAGTCGTGTTGTCTTGGTGAGCAGCCATCTGGAGGACATTAAGGGAATCGCGCTGGCGCCGACGCTGACCAGCGCGACCTTTGTCCTGAAGAGGCGCCCAAACAGGGCCAAGAGGAATAGTGAGTAGGGCTCTTGCCAGGGGCGGATTACCAGGTTTGCCTCGAGTATCCCCATTCCAGGCACGATGGCGACATCGTGCCGTCGAACCCAGGAGGCGGTGCGCCACGCGTCGATCCAGAGACCGGCGGCGACTCGCAAGGCCGAGCGCGCCACTGCCACCAGGCGTGGCCAACTCCGCCGGAGCGGCGCATGCAGCCAGTGCAGGTGAGTGGCGGGTAGGTCGTAGCGCGCACTCACGCGCTCCGGGCCGGAGCACATGGCATCTAGCGCCGCGCCGGGATACTCGGACCGCACATATGTCAGCACCGCCTCAAGCGATGCGTCGTTGCCGAGATTGCCTGAACCGAGCCGTCCAAAGAAGCCGACCCGCGGAGCCGCGGTCACTGGCTTGGTGGCTGGCCAGCGACCACTGCCTGAACGGCAACCATGCTCGCGATGTGGTTGATAGCGGCCGGCTCAGGTGGGGCGGAACGACCTGGTAGGCGACGGTACGCTCGGCTGGCTAGCCACCGCGATATCTCTCGGTAGCACTCGCGGCGATCTTCGGGAGTCAGCGGCGCGCGTCGTACGGAGTCATAGTGGGCCCAGACGTACTCACCGAGCAGCCGGACGGTCGGGTGCCTCAACCTGCTGGCGCGCTTCGGATCCAAATTGGAACACCAGTCGCGTATGGTGCGCTTCGCCTGGTGCGCCCGGCCGGGATGGTGCCGCCGGAAGTAGAGCCACTCCGGCACCTGCTGGAACGGGCCATGTAGTGCCAGTTCGGCTATGAAGGTCTGGTCGGCGTGGTAGTAGCTGTCATGGAACTTGACCCGGCGGAGGACGTCGGATCTGATCACGCCGTAGAAGTCGTCGCCGCGGATAGCGCCAGGCAGGTCGTCGCCTCCGAACAGCAGACTGTGAAGGCGCTCTGGCGCACGGGGTGAGTCCGTGGCGAGAGGATATTCATGCGCCTGAATCAGGGTTCCTTCTCCATCCACTGCGGCCGTCCAGGCGTGTGCCAGGATCGCCTCGGGATGCTCGTCCAGCCGTTCGATACAGCGCGCGTGCAGGTCACGGGCATAAAGATCGTCCCCGGATGCCCATTTGAAGAGTTCTCCTGTGGCCTTCTCGAATACAAAGTAGTGATTCGGCACTGCGCCGATGTTGGTCGGCTGGCTGAAGAACCGGACACGCGGGTCACGGGCGGCATACGCGCGACAGATGTCGTCGGTCTCATCGGTCGAAGCGTTGCTCGAAATGATCAGCTCGAAGTCCTCATACGTCTGCCCGAGCAGCGAATCCAGCGACTGAGCGAGGTAATCGGCCCCGTTGTATACCGGCAAGCCGATGCTGAGCCTGGGTTTGCTAATGACGTCCAACTCCCCTCGTGGCCGGCAGCGTCCCCCTTACCGGCAATGAAAACGATGGCAAACCCAGGAATGCGGTCAGGTCGCCCCCGGGTCGTGTTTCGCGGTGCCTGACTCTACATTTCGTCTCCGCGACGCGCGGGCAACTCCGGGAATGCTTACCACCGCGAGCAGTGTGATGCCGATCAGTGTCCCAGCGACCACGTCGGTGAACCAGTGCATCGCCAGAAATAGCAGTGAGACCGCCATGGTCAGGCCGACCAGCGCTACCCCCAACCACTCCCACCACCTCGCTCGCGGACGGAGCATCAGCAGAGCGCAGCCGAGGGCGACCAGCAACATCACCATATGGCCCGACGGGTACGCGCCGCCGTGCCACAGCCCACCGTGCGGATCAGGTCGCTGCGAGATCGCCTTTCCGGCAACCGTCAACAGCATGGCGACTGAGGTTGTCAGTCCCGCGAAAACCATTGGGCGAATGCTTCTATCACGCCATGCGGCGACGATGGTGGCGATGCCGAGGATCGCAACCGCGACAGGTGGGGCGATTCCGTCGACCACGTTTCCGAAGATCAATTGGTAAATGCCCCAGACGTCGTTGGGCCGAAACCACTGGCGTACGTCATCGTCAAGGTTCTGGGTGATGCCCCTTGCGACGAGAAGCGAGAGCGCGACGAAGGCCGCCGCGCTCATCGCCGCCGTGATCAGGAGGGTCGACCGACGCGGCGGGCGGCGGCGGTTTGGGGTGTGGGGCCCGCGTGTCGCGTCAAGAGCCTGGCGGTCGTATCGCTGCGCGGGAACTGACTCTGGCGCGGCTGATGCCGCATCAGTGGAC
>Ga0081455_10003351_pt1 | contig 17018 bp, 15 predicted proteins | sample TabmetS3T2R1_FD_70207 | JGI IMG/M metagenome (GOLD analysis project Ga0081455, IMG submission 70207) | Tabebuia heterophylla rhizosphere microbial communities from the University of Puerto Rico - S3T2R1 | ecosystem: Host-associated > Plants > Roots > Rhizosphere ...
GAGATCGTCGGCACGGTGGTGGCGCCGTTCTCGCCCGGCGTCGTGCTGATGGGCAAGCGCGACTTCCATCCGCTCTCGGCCAACTTCCTGCTCTCCAAGCACCTCAAGTCGCACTGGCAGAACTACTGCAAGGGCAAGGCCGAGGCGGGCGCGGAGGCGAACGTCGCGGACTGGCGGGTGGCGCGCGCGGTCTGCGTGCTCGACGACGACAAGCTCGCCGCGCGCTACGGCCGCGACGACCCGAAGAGCCCTTATCGCTTCTACTACTCGCAGATGCGCGCCAAGATGAAGCGCGGCAATCGCCTCTACGTGTTCAAGGCCTACAAGGACCAGCCCGACGAGGAGATCACCCACGACTGGGTCATGGACCACTGCGTGATCCACGGTGGCGTCAATAAGGTGGTCGATGCGATCCTGGCGTTGCGCGAGGAGATCGGCGATTTCGGCGAGCTGGTCTATGCCGGCATGGACTGGGTGGAGCCTGCGCTCAACAAGCGCTCGATGCAGTTGATGGCCGAGGAGGTCATGCCGCGGGTGAACGCCGCCATCGGCAAATCCGCCGCCGCCGCGTGACCCTCATCTGAGGGGCCGTCTTCCGGAGACGTGCCGAAGGCGGAGCGGGGAGTGGCGTCCTGCGGCCCTGCGCCCAACACCTGAAGGTCTCCTCCCGGCCCGAGCGGCAATCATCATCTTAGGCTGCCTCTTCGTGTTTTTGTCGGCACTGTGGCTCATAGCCGAGCAGGAATAGCGTGCCGGTTTTTTGCGGGATTTTCGAATTCACCATTGACAGGAGAACGCCAGGCGGCTCGTGCCCAACCAAGAATGCGATTGCGCATCAGCCGCCGATCACCTTCGGCAAGATCAGGCTCAGCATCGGGAAGACGACTACGAGCGTCAGTCGGATCATGTCCGACATCAGGAACGGAACGACGCCGCGGAAGGTGTCGATCATCGGCACGTCCTTGGCCAAGGAATTGATCACGAATACGTTCAGGCCGACCGGCGGGGTGATCAGCCCAATCTCGACGACCATCAGCGTGATGATCCCGAACCACAGCTTCACATCATCGACCGGAAAGCCGAATTCAAGCGCCGCGATGATGGGCCAGAAGATCGGAATGGTGATCAGGATCATGGCCAACGAATCCATGACGCAGCCCAGGAACAGGTAAAGCACGATCATCCCAGCAACGATCAGATACGGCGGCAAGCCGGAATTCTGAAACAGCTCGGCGGTCCAGTTGGGAAGCTGGGAGAAGCCGAGGAATGCGTTGAGCATGCCAGCACCAAGCAGGATCACAAAGATCATCGCCGAGGTCTGTGCGGTTTCAAGCAGGGTGTCGATAAAGCCCTGCCACCGCATTCCGCCGTAGAATACGGCGATCAAGAACATGCCCACGGCACCGATGCCGGCGCCTTCCGTCGGGGTGAAGGCGCCAGAATAGATGCCGCCCATCACCACGACGAAGACGAGAACCACCGTCCAGACGTCGCGCAGCGCGCTCCATCGCTCTGCCGAAGTGGCCCGCTCGGCGGCAGGGCCAGCTGCTGGGTCGATACGCACCACAATGGAAATGACGATCAAATAGCCGATGGCCGCGAGGATGCCAGGAACGAAGGCGGCCTGGAAAAGCTGAACGATGTTTCCCTCCACCATGATGGCGTAAATGATCAGCGGGATCGATGGTGGGATCAACGCGCCGAGCGTGCCGCCCGCGGCAAGGGCGCCGGTGGCGAAGGAAGCTGAATACTTGTACCGGCGCAATTGAGGCAGCGAGACCTGCCCCATCATGGCGGCGGTCGCGAGCGAGGAGCCGCTGATCGTGCCGAACGCGGCGCAGCCGCCGATCGCGGCCATTGCCAGGCCGCCGCGGAAATGGCCGATGAAGGCGCTGGCTGCGCGAAACAGCGCCGTGGTGACGCCTGCACGGTTCGCGAAATTGCCCATCATCAAGAAAAGTGGGATGACCGAGAAATCGAACGAACTGAACCGCCAATACGTCTCGGTCTTGAGGAAGCTGAGAAGCGGTACAATGCCGGCGATAGTCGCGTAACCGACCATACCGACCGCGATCATGGCCACGCCGATCGGAACTCGCAGCGCAATCAGGAGGAACAGTGCGCCAAATCCCATGCCGCCAATGGCTAGATCACTCATGGCCCCAACTTCCCCCCGGTGACGATTCGACCACCGATCGATCGGATTTCGCCGCCGCGAGGTCTTGGCCAAACGTGTAGAGGATCGCGAGGATCAGGACGATCATGCAGAAAATGTCGAATGGAACCGTCCACCATCGGTAGAAAGCGAAGGCCGCAATCTGTTCGTTGGAATCCCGCATTTCGAGCATGCCGTAATACAGACGCCAGGTGAACATGATGCATGCGCCGAGAAACAGAAAGTTTCCCGCCGCATCCAGTGCGGCCTTGAAACGCTGCGGCGCTCTTCGGGTGAAGAAATCGGCAAGCACATTGCCGCGCTTTAGCTGACAATACGGAAGAAATGCGAATATCGCGCAGCCGCACAGGATTCCGACGATGTCATAGTCACCCGGAATTGGCCGCGAGAGAAGGTAGCGTCCGGACACGCTGACCGTCACGATGGTGGCCATCGCGCAACTCAGGAGACCGCCAAAAATTGCCAGGATATTTGCGATGCTGTGAAGAGTGCGGCCAGCCGGATCGGTTAGGCGGGCCGCGGGGTCAGTCGGCTCAGCCATCAAAGGCCTCGTGGTCCTTTGGAAGTGCGTTCAATTCGAATACTTCGTCTCCAGGGCTTCGACCTCGGCAAGGATCTTGGCCCCGTCATCGCCGCTGTCATCCAGCAGTTTCTTGAAGCGGTCGAACACGGGCTGGACCTTTTTCTTGAATTTCGCCGTCTCCTCCGCGCTGAGCTGAACGAACTTGTTCTTCGGCTTGGAGTGCATGACCTTCTCACCGTCGAGTTCGATCTGGTCCCAGGTCTTGATAGCGAGATCGACCAGATTGGCGCCGGCATTGTCGTCGATCACTTTCTTCAGATCGGGCGGGAGGCTCTCATACTTCTGCTTGTTCATCAGGAAGGTGAAGATGGCCGTGCTCAACCGCGGCTGGGGCGGCGCGAGCGTAGTGAAATAGTCCGTGAGGTCCTGCATCTTGACTGACGGGGCTATCTCATAGGGGAGGATCGAGCCGGTGACCGTGCCCTTGCTGAGCATCGGCGCAAGTTCAGGCAGAGCCACCTGCAGCGGCGCCGCGCCCAACGCTTCGAGAATCCAGGCATTGGTGCGCGAGTACGAGCGCAGCTTCATGCCTTGGAAATCCTCGACCTTGTTGATCGGGTCCTTGGTCATGAACAGGGCGCCGGCGTGACAATGCACCAGCAGGATATGATATGGCTCGAAATCCTTTTGCATGTACTTTGGGACATAGTCCTGCAGCGCCCTCACCGTTGCGTTGGTGCTGCGGTGTAGGAACGGCAACTCGAAAATCTCAAGCTTAGGCATCACACCAGGCGTAAAGCCCGGCAGTGCCCACGCGACGTCCACCACGCCGTCACGCACCTGCGAGAGCATTTGTTCGGCTTTGCCGCCGAGTTGCATGGACGGGAAGACCTGGACCTTGATGCGCCCGTTGGAATCCTTTTCGACCTTTTGAGCCCACGGAATCACGAAGTGCTTCATCGGATTGGCTACTGGCGGCAGAAATGAGTGCACGCGCAGCGTGACTTCCTGCGATACAGCCGGGGCAGCCACAAACGCAAAACAGGATACAAGCAGTCCAGTGAGCGCAATGTCGATAATTTTACTCATTGTGGTGTCCTCCCTCTGACAGCTATGATTTCGCCCGACGCTATATTCGCAATAACTTCGTCGGAATGCAATGAAACGCATGGGGCAACTCTCCATTTGCAAAGCCATGACAATGTATCGCTCGTCGGGGAAGTAGCGACATATCGCCACCGAAGCCGCCGTGCGCGCACGCTTGAGGCCTGCGCACTTAGCTCTCCCGGCGCTCGAAATATCGCAACGCATCGTGCATCTCGCTCCAGGCCCCGAGGACAAGGCCGCGCACTCGGTGGGGATGGTGGATCGCGTAGTTCGCCGCGGACCTCGATCAGAGGCATGCCTTGCTCACATGTCGTACAGGTTGACGCGGGTTGCAGGGATAAGTGCAGTCTCTATGGTGGCATGGCACGACCCTTGAGAGGCTGCCGTGGCGACGTGGACGATCGGAAACGTGACGGTGACCCGCATCGAGGAGCAGCTTGGCTTCGCCAGCCGGCCGCCGGAACAATATCTCGATGGTTTCAATCGCGACACGCTGGCGCAGCATCTCGACTGGCTGGTACCTCATCATTATTCGCCCGACCACGATCGGCTGATCACCAGCATCCATTCCTGGTTGATCCGCACCGACCACCACACGATCCTGCTGGATAGCTGTGCCGGCAACCACAAGAACCGCCCAGGCTTTTCCCGATTCCACCAGCTCCAAACGCCGTTCCTGCAGCGGCTGCGTGCGGCCGGCGCACCGCCGGAAGGGATCGACATCGTCCTGTGCACACATTTGCACGCCGATCACGTCGGCTGGAATACGATGCTGGTGGACGGGCGCTGGGTGCCGACTTTCCCGAACGCAAAGTACTTGTTCTCGCGCACCGAGAACGAGATTGGCGATCCGGCTCGCAATGCGGCGGCGGACGCCGACCTTCAGCGCGGCGGTGCCTATCGCGACAGCGTGTGGCCGGTCATCGAGGCTGGTCAGGCGATTCTGATCGACGGCGACCATGCGATCGAAGACGGCCTGACGATCGTCCCGGCACCCGGCCACACGCCTGGGCATGTTGCGTTGTGGCTGGCCAATTCGGCTGGCCGCGCAGTGTTCTTGGGCGACGTCCTGCATCATCCGCTGCAAATACATGCGCCGCATTGGAACTCGACGTTCTGCGAATTGCCGGAGGCTGCCCGCACGACCCGGCGCCGGCTGATGGAGCAGTGTGTCGAGCATCGCGCCGCACTGTTTCCGGGCCATTTCGGAGCGCCGCACGTCGCTCGCATTGCCGCGACGACGACGGCCTTCTCCCCGCAGTTCGTCGAGGCGGACACGGATTGACCGCATCGCCTTGGCTCAATTCTCGACGCCGATCACCCGCGCGGGCGCGCCGTCCATGCTTCGCAGGTTCAGCGGCAGAGCAATCAGCGTGAACCTGGGCGCAATGCGATCTAGCGCGGTGAGCATCTGGATCATTGGAATCCCGGCCTTGAGCCAGCGCTTGTGATTGGCGCCGCGCTCAGCCGGAGTGAGCGTCATCGACCAAAACGGCTTTTCCGGAAAGCAATCCATCGCCACGGCGGAAACGTCGTGATGTTGGATCCATTCGCCGACGCTCGGCTCGAGGTGGATAGTGTTGCTCCAGAATTCCGGTTTGCCGAAGGCACGATCGGTCCAGAGCGTCTTGATCACGGCAATCTGGCCGGGCCCCGGCTTGATGCTGGTGCGCTCAAGATCGTCCGCGGTCACGCCCTCGCCCGCAACCTTGTGGCTCACGTCGAGAACGACCGCCTCGCGCATCACTATGCGATCGAGTGGGATGTCGCTGACCGCCGCTCCATCGGCGTAGAAATGCCGCGGCGCGTCGATGTGCGTACCGATATGCGTATTGAGCGTGAACACCGTGTTCATGCTGCCGATCGCGGGCGCCTCCGTGAGGACATCTACGCCCTCGGACGCGAGCGCCGCGCGCTGCTCTTCGTTCACGACGGTCACGGCCTGAACGCGCGTCGGATACTGGTTGTAGAACGCGATTTTCGGGATACCGATCATGTCGGATGTGAAAGGAAGCGTCAGATCGATGATGCGGGACATGCGCGGTCTCAGCTCCGCTGCTGGGTGTAGCCGTAATGCAGGGCTTCGATTTGGGAGCATATCCAAATGGGTCGGCGCCGCCGAGAAATCCAAGCAACGGCATTTTCGACTGCTGCCCCCCCGCCGCGCTCGGCCACCCCACCGCCGCGCCGCCGAGCAGCGCCACGAACTCCCGCCGTCTCATACCGGACATGGGAGGTCCCTCCCTCCGGGAATGCCGCAGGCTCAGCGTGCCACAGAGCAATGGGCGAGTCCTATGGACGGGACCTGAAATTGGACGGGACCTGAAATGTTCTGAATAGACGGGCTATTGCCGGCGCATCCTATCCCCCAATTGGGGGAGCGCAGCATGGCGCACCCGTTGCTCAGCCGAGACGGTTCCGGATCAAAATGCGAAAACCTCACACCGAGCATAGGTCGGCCGATCTTCTCCCATTAGCCGACATTACTCGGCGCGGTTGCCACGGCAACGCGCGTGTGCATTTGCACGAGCAAGCAGAGGGTCTGGCACAATCAAGCCTAGCGCCTTGGCGATCTTGAGATTATTGATGCAGAGTATTGGACGCGGCCGCCATCAAAGCTAATAGCAGCACAGCAGGGCGGCAGGCCGCAGCGAGGCAAGCGATGGCCGACATCGTTGCCGGATCCTACGGGATCGGCCAACCGGTACGCCGGGTGGAGGACACCCGCTTTCTGACCGGCCGCGGCAACTTCATAGACGACATCCAGCCTGCCGGGCTGAGCCACGCCTGCATCCTGCTGTCACCGCATGCCCATGCCCGCATCCGCAAGATCGATGCCTCCGCCGCGAGGCAGGCACGGGGCGTTCTGTGCGTGCTCACCGGCGAGGACGTCAAGGCCGAGGGGCTGGGCGGATTGCCGCCCAACTTCATGCCCGAGGACATCGGCGGCCCAAAGGGGCTGCGCACGCATCGCCCGATCCTGGCGGTCGACAAGGTGCGCTGCGTTGGCGACCGGGTGGCGATGGTAGTCGCGGAAACGCCGGCACAGGCGCGCGACGCCGCTGAGCTCATCGACATCGACTACGAGCCGCTGCCCGCCGTCGTCGACATCGAGGACGCAGTCAAGCCCGGCGCACCCGCGGTCTGGGACGAATGCCCGAGCAACGTGTCGTTCACGCTGATGGTTGGCGACGAGAAGGCGACCGCGGCGGCATTCTTGCGAGCGACCCACCGCGTTTCACTGCGCCTTCACAACAACCGACTGGCCCCCAACTCCATGGAGCCACGCGCCACCCTCGGCCGGTACGAGCCGGTCGACGGCACCTACACGCTCCACACCAGCTCGCAGGCGCCGCACGCGGTGCGCACGCAGGTCGCCGGCCATGTATTCGGCCTGCCGGAGACGAGCCTGCGCGTGATAGCCCCTGACGTCGGCGGCGGGTTCGGCGTGAAGGCGGATGCCTATCCCGAGGACGCTTTGGTGCTGTGGGCGGCACGCAAATGCGGACGGCCGGTCAAGTGGATCGGTACCCGGTCCGAGGCGCTGCTCGGCGATAATCATGGCCGCGACCAGGTGGTCCATGGCGAGCTCGCGCTCGACAGCGCAGGCAGGATCCTGGCGATTCGCGCCCATGCCCTGCATGCGGTTGGCTCCTACATTGCGTCCGCCGCGGTCGCACCGCTGCTCTACTCGCTGCGCTATGCGCCGGGCGTTTACGACGTACGCACGCTGTCGCTGACCACCAAGGCGGTGTTCACCCACACCACCCCGCTCGGCGTCTACCGCGGGGCCGGCCGGCCCGAGGGCATCTATCTCATCGAGCGGCTGATCGACGAAGCCGCCGCCGAGATCGGGCTGACGCCGGACGAGATCCGGCGCCGCAACTTCATCACGCCGGAAAAGATGCCCTATGCCACCGCAACCGACGCGGTCTACGACAGCGGCGAGTTCGAGCGACTGATGAACGAATGCATGGCGCTCTCCGACTGGAAAGGCTACCGCGCTCGGCAGGCGCACTCGAAGCTCAACGGCAGGCTGCGCGGGCGTTCGGTGAGCTACTACATCGAGCACGCCGGCATCTTCAACGACCGCATGGACGTGCGCTTCGATCCGAGTGGCTCCGTCACCATCCTCGCCGGCACCCATTCCCACGGACAGGGACACGCGACGACATTCGCGCAGCTGGTGAGCGAATGGCTAGGCGTGCCGTTCGAATCGATCCGCTACCTCCAGGGCGACACCGACAAGGTGCCGTTCGGGCGCGGCACCTATGCCGCGCGCAGCTCGGTGATCGGCAGCGCCGCGCTGCGCAACGCCACCGATGCGATCATCGAAAAGGGGCGGCGCGCCGCATCGGAGATGCTGGAAGCGGCCGTCGAGGACATCAGCTTCGAGCGCGGGGCGTACAAGGTTAGCGGCACCGATCGCTCGATCCCGCTCGTCGCCGTCGCCAAGTCGCTCTATCGGCCTGTCCATCTTCCCGACGAGATCGGGCTCGGGTTGGAAGGCAGCGGGACCTACGGCGCCGACATCCCGAGCTATCCCAACGGATGCCACGTCGTCGAGGTCGAGATCGACCCCGAGACCGGACAGGTGGCCATCGACCGCTACACCGTCGTCGACGATTGCGGCGTTCCGATCAATCCCCTGATTTGCGAAGGACAGATCCAGGGAGGGCTCGCTCAGGGGATCGGCCAGGCGCTGCTCGAGCGCGTCCTCTACGATCGGCAGAGCGGGCAGCTCGTCACCGGCAGCTACATGGACTACGGAATGCCGCGCGCCGACGACATGGGCACGCTGACGATGCAATTCATTGGTGTGCCGTGCAAGACCAATCCGGTCGGCGTCAAAGGAGTGGGCGAATCGGGGACCATCGGCGCGCCGCCGGCGGTGATGAACGCCGTGATCGACGCGTTGCGATCCCTGGGGATCGACCACATTGATATGCCAGCCACGCCCGCGAAGGTCTGGGAAGCGATCAAGCGCAGCCAACCGTCCTATTGAATGAGGCGAAAGCGTGCTCGAGCGTACTTGCGACGCGGCTGCATCTTCGCCGTCTATCAGCGAGCGTATCTTGCGTTGCGTTCGTTTCGCCAACGCGTAGCAAACCAAAATGTTACTCCCAGGGCTGCAAGCTGCTGACAAGCTTGACCTCGACCGGGTGCTGACCTGGCCCGCGGGGCCTTAGCAGCACAACGTGCAACTAAGACAATTCCGATTGTATTCGTTCTCGTCGCGACTTCTGGGCGCTCCTGCTCGATGTGATAGGATGAGAAACTGTTGGGAGGAACACCCATGAAAACCAGCACCGACCGCATTCTCACCTCGCATGTCGGCAGCCTGCCGCGCCCGCCCGAACTGCTCAAGTTGATCAAAGCCAAGGTCGCGGGTCAGCCCTACGACGAGAACGAGCTCGCTGCCGAGGTCAAAAAATCGACCGACCAGTGCGTCAAGCGTCAGGTCGAAATCGGCCTCGACGTGATCAGCGACGGCGAGATGTCGAAGCCGAGCTTTCTCACCTACATTGTCGAGCGGCTCGGCGGGATCGAGGTCACCAGCGAGCCGTTCGGTAATCCGTGGAAGGGCTCGCGCGAGAACAATTCGTTCCCCGAGTACTATGCCTGGGAAGCCTCGCTCGGCCTCAACCCGGCGGTGGGCGCTAAGCGCGTGATCTGCACCGGACCGATCAAATACAAGGGACAACGACAGGTCAGCGAGGACATCGCGACCTTCAAGGCGGCGCTCGCCAAGCTGAAGGTCGAGGAGGCATTCCTGCCGGCGATCTCGCCCTCGAACGTCGAGTTCTGGATCCGGAACGAGCGCTACAAATCGGACGAGGAGTATGTGTTCGCGCTCGCCGACGCGCTGCACGAGGAATACAAGGCGATCACCGATGCCGGGCTGATCCTGCAGATCGACGATCCCAGGCTGGTGACGCAGTACGTGATCGACGCCCGCATGTCGCTTGCGGATTACCGCAAGTGGGCGCAGGTGCGGGTCGAGGCACTCAATCAGGCGCTGCGCGGACTGCCGCAGGAGCGCGTGCGCTTCCACACCTGCTACAGCATCGACATGGGGCCGCGCACCAACGACGTCGAGCTCAAGGACGTGATCGACATCATCCTCAGGATCGAGGCTGGCGCCTATTCGTTCGAGGCGTCGAACCCTCGGCACGAGCACGAGTGGAAGGTCTGGCGGAACGTCGACCTGCCGCGCGACAAGGTGCTGATCCCCGGTGTCATCACCCATTCGACTGTGCTGGTCGAGCACCCCGAGCTCATTTGCGATCGGATTCTGCGCTTCGCCGAGGTGGTCGGGCGCGAGCGGGTAATCGCCGGGACCGACTGCGGCTTTGGTACCTTCGCCGGCATGATGACGATCCATCCGACGGTGGCCTGGGCCAAGCTCGAAGCGCTGGTCGCAGGCGCCCGGATGGCGAGCCGGGAGCTGTGGGGCCGCGCGGCGGCGTGAGAAGGTACGAGACCATGGACAGGCGAGAGACGCGGGCGTTCGCCGAGCGCCTCATGCGAGAGCTATGGGAGCCTTCGATGAGGACCTTGCCGGGAGAAGTCAGGTACGCATTCATTCAGCTCAGGAATTTGGCGATGGCGGCGGCCGCGTCCGGCTGCTCCAGATGCACCAGGTGGCCGGCACGCGGATAGGTCCTGATGTCGGCGTGCGGCACTAGCTTGCGCCAGGTCGCGGCCTGCTGCACCGGGATGAGCTTGTCCTCCTCTCCCCACACGATCAGCACCGGCATCTTGAGGCGGTGCAGGTAGCGCATGAATTTCGGATCGGCCGGGTGCTCCCACAGCAGCCGCGCCACCGTTCCGGACTCGCGGTAGCGGTCGCCGATGAAGTCGAGGTCTGGCTTCTCCGGCAGCCGCTTCTTGATCACCTCGAAGTCCGACGTCAGCAGGCCCGGGATCTGATCGCCCGGAATCACCAGCACGTCCCGCATCGGATGCTGGGGATCGATAATCCCGGCGGGGCCGATCAGGGCGAGCTTCTTCACACGATGGCCGTGCTCGGAGGCGAACTTGGCGGCGAGATAGCCGCCGAGCGAGAGACCGACCAGATTGAAGGTATCGAGCTTCAACAGATCAAACAGCTCGAGATAGTGCATGACATAGTCGTGCAGGTTGGTGAAGCTCGGATCATCACCAGACTCGCCGAATCCGGGATGATAGGGCGCGATCACGCGGAACCTGTCCGTCCAGGGCGCCGCGAAATCGAAGCCGTCGATGGTACCGGCGCCGTGAAAGAAGACGACCGGCTCGCCGCTGCCGGCTGAATGCATGACGGTTTTCACCCCGTCGACGACGAACTCCTCGCGCTTGAACATCTTTCCCCCCGTCGTTACTCGGCGGCGATCTGCTGCGGCGCGTCCTTGCGCAGGCGCGGGATCACCTCCTCCGCGAACAGGGTGAGGTTCTTCACCGTCTTCCAGTGCGGCATGTCGGCGACATGCATGACGGCGTTGATGTGGCTCGAGCCCATCCACTCGGCCCAGCGCGCGAGCTGCCCCGCGACCTTGTCGGGCGTGCCGACGGCGATAAAGAACGCCTTGCTGATAAGATCGAAATCGAAGCCGCCGTGCATCTTGTCGGCGCCCGCGGCGCGGATCTTGAGCTGGTCGACCGAGAGATAGCCGGGCGGCGCCAGATATTGCGGCGTGGTGCGCACGTAGTCCTGAAAGAACGCCTGCAGGTGCGGCAGGTATTCGGCCCGCGCGAGTTCCTCGCTCTCCGCGACGTAGACGAAGGTGAGGATCGGCAGCTGCTCGGGCCGAATGGTGTGACCGAAATCCTGAGCGCGCTTGCGCAGATTGTTGTTGAGCTCGTGCGCGCGCTCCTGGGGCACGAACACAGAGCAGTAGCCGAAGCCGTATTCGGCAGCGATGTCGATCGTCTCCGGGCTGCCGGTGCCGACGATGTAGCAGGGCGGATGCGGCCGCTGCATCGGCCGCGGCCAGGGATTGAGGAAGCGATAGGTGTAGTGGTTGCCATAGTGCGTGGTCGGCCCGTCGGCGGTCCAGGCCTGCAGGATGATCTTGAGCGACTCGCGGAACTTGTCGCGCGCGGTGGCCGGGCTGACCGGGTTGGCCCAATATTCCATGCCGGTTCCGAGCGGGAACGCCACCTCCAGCCGTCCGTTCGACATCACGTCGAGGATGGCGTACTCCTCCGCCAGGCGGTTCGGCAGCATCAGGTTGGGCGGCGTGCCCCACACGCAGATCCTGGTGCGCTTGGTCTGCGGCACCAGCGCGGCCGCGATCAGGTTCGGCGTCGCCATCATGCTGTAGACGGTGTTGTGGTGCTCGTTCACCACCACCGCGTCGTAACCGAGCTTGTCGGCGAGCACGAGTTCGGCGAGATAGCGCTGATACAGCGCGTGACCCTTGTGCGGATCGTAATTCTTATTGGAAAAGTTGACCCAGACCGATTTGTAATCCTTGTGGTTCTCCGGCAGGTGGGCGTAGGGCATGAAATGCATGCAATTGAAGCGCAGCTGCTCCTGGGCCATCGCGTCTCTCCCTTCGTAGCGTTCTATTTTATTCCCTTCTATCAGATGTCCGACCGCGGGTCATGGCGACGCCGTTGCCGCGCCGCCGCCAAGATAAGCCATCTTGACCTTTTCGTCCTTGGACAGGGCCTCGGCGGTGTCCGCACCCACGATATACCCGTTGTCGAGGAGGTAGCCGCGATCGGCGATCGCCAAGCTCTGCCTGGCATTTTGCTCCACTAGGAAAATGCCAATGCCGGTCTCCTTGATGCGCGCGAGCGTACGAAACAGCTCGCGGCAGAGAAGCGGCGCCAGCCCGAGCGACGGCTCGTCCAGCATCAGGATAGCGGGCGCCGACATCATGGCGCGGCCGACCGCAACCATCTGGCGCTCGCCGCCGCTCATGGTGCGCACCAATTGCCGACGCCGCTCCGCCAACCTCGGGAACAGTCCCAGCACGCGCGCCAGGTTCTCGGCCTCGCGCGCCCGCGCCCGCCTGGGATGCGCGCCCAGGATGAGGTTCTCATGCACGGTCAGGTCCGCGAACACGCCGCGATCTTCCGGCACCAGCGCGATCCCCGCCTCCACGACCTCATGCGGCGGTCGATGGGTGATATCGATCCCATCCATCAGCACCATGCCGCCCTCCGCGGTGCGGGTCTGGCCGGCAATGGCTCGCAGCAAGGTGCTCTTGCCGGCGCCGTTGGAGCCGAGCATGACCACGATCTCGCCAGCCGAGACGTTGACCGAGACGTTCTCGACCGCGCGATGGCGGCCGTAGAAGACCGAGAGGTTGCGGCTCTCAAGCATCGTCGGCCCCGAGATAGGCGCGGATCACCTCGCTGTCAGCCAGCACCTCCTTGGGCGTGCCCTCGGCGATCTTCGCACCGCTATTCATAACCACGCAGCGGCCGCAGAGGCTGCGGATGGCGTCCATGACATGCTCGACGATTATGATGGTGCGGCCTTCGTCGCGCAGCGCTTCGACCAGCTTGATGCCGGTCCTCAGCTCGGTCGGGTTGAGACCGGCGAGCCACTCGTCGAGCAGCAGGATCTTCGGATCGGAGGCGAGCGCGCGGGCGAGCTCCAGGCGCTTTTGGTCGATATAGGTGAGCGCCGTCACCGGCGTATCGGGGCGCGCATCAAGGCCGACGCGGCGCAGGAGGCCGATGGCGTAGTCCTCGAGCTCGCCGCCCCAGCGCCGCGCGTGACCGAAGACACCGCCGGCGGCCACGTTCTCGATCACGGTCATGGCCGGCAGCATGCGGACGATCTGAAACGTGCGGGCGATGCCCTTGCGCGCGATCGCGTTCGCCGGCTGCGCGGAGATCTCGTCGTCGTAGAGGCGGATCGCACCCGCGGTCAGCTTGAGGGCGCCGCTGATCAGGTTCAGCATCGTGGTCTTGCCCGAGCCGTTCGGCCCGATCAGGCCGAGCACCTCGTACTCGGCGAGCGCGAAGGAGACGCGGTCGACCGCGACCAGCCCGCCGAAGCGCTTGCTCACCTCGCTTACCTGCAACGCGGGCTTGGCGGCGGCGTCAAGCATGGCCGATCCTCAGTCGTTGCAGCACAGCCTTGAGCCATCTTGGTATCCGCTCGGCGCCCGCCGATCGGGCAGCGCCGCCGCGGAGCAAATCCTCGACCAGGCCGACGACGCCGCGCGGAATGACGTAGACGATGAGCAGGAAGGACACGCCGAGCAGCAACGTTGTCTGCGCCGGGAATTTCGCCGAGATGAACTCCCACAGCAGCGTAAACGGAATGACGCCGAGCAGCGGGCCCCACAGGCGATGCACCCCGCCGAGCAGTGCCATGATCACGACCTCGAAGGTGAGGAACGGGCTGAAGGCGATCGACGGCTCGACATAGCTCCAACGCGGCGCCACCAGTGCTCCAGTGATGGACGCAAAGATGCTGGAGATCACGAACAAGATGACCTTGACGCGCGCGGTATTAATGCCGACATGCACCGCGACGACCTCGTCATTGCCGATGATGCGCAGCGCGAAGCCGAGCCGTGAGCGGCCGATCAGCCAGCCGATCAGGAAGACGATCGCGGCGAGCGCGAGCAGCAGCCAATAGAGCGTGGGGTCCGGCAACGTGATCAACACATAGAGCCCGCTGCTGGCACCCATGACATTCTGTGCCCAGGCCACGATCTGGCGCACCAGCTCGGCGAGACCGAGCGTGAAGATGACAAAATAGACGCCGGAGATGCGTAGCGTAGCGAGCCCGACGACCAGCGCCAGGGCGGCGCCGGCAATCCCGGCAATGACGATCAGCACTGGAAACGGCAGACGGTCGAGGCCAGCGGCGACGATATACATACCAATCCCGAAGAACGCCGCGGTCGCGAGCGAGATGTAGTTGGTCGGGCCGGAGAACAGCGTCCACGAGGTCGCGAGCACCGTGAACATGGCGATCGAGATGCCGAGCGTCAGCCAATAGCCGGAGCCGGAGAACGGCAGCAGGGCGGCAGCGGCGAACAGGAGCGCCGCGATGGCGAGCTGGCGCATCTCGCGGCCGGTCATGATGGGCGCCTCCCGAACAGCCCTTCCGGCCGCACCAGCAGCATGATGATGAACAGCATGTAGGCGGCGGCCAGGGTGAGGCCTGGATCGATGAAGGTCGCGACCAAGGTCTCGGTCATGCCGAGAATGAAGGAGGCAATGATCGCGCCCCGGATGTCGCTGACGCCGCCGAGGATGACGATAACCAGTGCCTTGAGCGTGAAGATCACGCCCTGGGAGGCGTCGAAGGTGAGAAACATGCTGAGCAACGAGCCGCCGGCCGCGCTCACGGCGCCGCCGAGCGCGAATGCCATCGCCGAGGCGCGCTCGACGTTGATGCTGACGAGGGCGGCGGCCGATGAATTGACGGAGACCGCGCGCAGCGACAGCCCGGCCCGAGTCCAATGCAGCCATACATAAAGAGACGCGCACAGGATCGCCGAGCCGAGAAAGGCCGCGATCCGGTTGAGCGCATAGGGCTCGCCGAGAATGACAAATGGGCGCGCGAGATAGGAATAGGTGAGCATCTCGCCGCCGAACACGGAGAGCAGGATGCCGATGAAGATGAAGCTCAAGCCGAAGGTCGCGAGAATCGAATCGACGTCGAGCTGACCTTGGTTCTTGGCGCGGCGCACCAGCGGTAGGATGAGGATCCGATAGACGGCCCAGTTCACCACGAACGCTGCCGGCACAATGCCGAAGATCGAGACGAACGGGCTGAGGTGCGATCCGGCAAACAACCAGAACGTGGCGAAGGCGCCAGCGACGATCACCTCGCCGTTGGCGAGATTCATCACGCGGGCGACGCCGTATTGCAGCTGCAGCCCCATCGCCATCAGCGCATAGGTGCCACCCAGCAGCAGGCCGACGATGAGGACGCTCATTTAAGAACGCCGTACCGGATCGGGAGGATTGTCCAACGACTAGAGTAGGTGCCGGCGAGATTTGCGCAACGCGAGCGGCAAACTCGGTCTGCTCCCTCTCCTCAAAAGGGAGCCCTCCGAATCGCACCGCGCATTGTCAATCTCATCGAAGCACTCGAGCCTGAATGCGCGCGCCTACCAGCCGGTCTTGAGCTTTACCGGCCGGTAGTCGGCGAAGCCGACGCCGGCGACGGCGTGAAAGAAGCCATCCTGCCACTGGCCGACGGTCCAGTAGCGGTTGAGCTTCTGGTTGCGGATATCGACCTCGCCAATGATGGTCTTGAAGGTATTGCTCTTGAGGTAGGCGGTGATTTTCTCCCGATCCATCTCACCGACACCTTCGAATGCCTGCTCCAGCACCTGCAGGAAGGTGTAATACATCGGGCTGCCCCAGTTGTCGGCGTCGACGCCCGTCACCTTCTTGTGCCGCTCGTAGTAGCCGCGGATCGCAGGATTGTCCTGGATGCCGCCGGCGCCCAGGATACCCTCGGCCGACTTGCCGAATTTGCCGCCGAAGGTGGAGAACGCCACGCCGACCGCGCTGTAGTAAGCCTTGACGTTGAGGCCTTCGATCTTGGCCTGCTCGGCGAGCCCGAACGTGTCGGATGGATAGGACCAGGCGACGAACGCGTCGGGATTCTCCGCCTTCACCGCCTTGATGACCGGCGCGAAGTCCTGCGCCGTGTTCGGATAGGATTTGTCATAGACAATATCGAAGCCAGCCTCCTTGAAGATCGGCCGGCCTGCGTTGGCGAGCTCGATGCCGAAGGCATCGGCCACGTTGACGATGGCCACGCGCTTGCCGATCTTGCCCTCGTCCTTGAGCTTCCTCATCACGTTCGCCGCGGTCTGAGCGAACGAGCTGGTCGAGCCCTGGACGAAGAACAGGCGGGGATAGCGCGCCGTCAGCGCGTCGATCTGATCGGTGACGGCAGCCTGGGTGACCTGCGGGTAGCCGTACTTGTCAAAGATCGGCGCCACCGCGAGATTCCAGCCAGTGCCGTAAGCCGGCATGATGAAATCGACCTTGTCCTGAGTCGCCAAGCGCTCCACCGCCTTGATCGCCTCGGCCGGCTGACTGCGGTCATCATATTCGATCATCTCGATCTTGCGCTGGCCGGCCTTGAGCTTGAGGCCGCCGCGATCGTTCACTTCCTGGACCCAGAGCTTGAAGTTCGGCCAGTGGGTGACGGCACCGCCGGCAGCCATAAAACCGGTCTTCGGGCCGATCACGCCGATCTTGACGGTGTCCTGTGCATAAGCGGCGCCGGGA
>Ga0081455_10003883_pt1 | contig 17018 bp, 9 predicted proteins | sample TabmetS3T2R1_FD_70207 | JGI IMG/M metagenome (GOLD analysis project Ga0081455, IMG submission 70207) | Tabebuia heterophylla rhizosphere microbial communities from the University of Puerto Rico - S3T2R1 | ecosystem: Host-associated > Plants > Roots > Rhizosphere ...
GGCTGAGCCGGCCGCGGCACGGCCGCGGACGATGCGCCGGCGAACGCTAGCGGTTCGTGTGGGCCGTCGGTGGGTGTTGTCGGGTGGGATCGCCGGGCAGCCGGCCGAGGCCGGTCAGCGGGCGCCCGCCGGGCAGCGGTACGCCGCCGAGCCGGACGATCATGGCGTTGGCGTCCCTGATCAGGACGGTACGTACCTCCGCGTCGGGGACCAGGACGCGGTTGGCGACGAGCCCGACGAAGGTGGCCAGCTCCGCGACCGCCTCCTCGTCGTGGCCGGTCGCCTCCTGCACCCGGGCCTTGGTGAGCTGGTCCTGCAGCGACCTGGCCGCGGGCGCCCGCAGCCGGCCGACCGCCTTGAACCGGTCGATCAGGTTGGCGATGTCGCGGAAGGAGGTGACCACGTAGAACCGCAGGGTCTGGTCGGTCGCGTTGCCGGCCTTGTCGACCGCGCGCACGCTGAGGACCTGCTGGCCCAGCGGCAGGTCGAACATCGCCTGCAGCGTGCCGGTGAGGATCGGGTGGCCGTTGAGGGTGCCGGTCACCGACTGCACCCCGGAGGTGGGGTCGACGGCGCTGAAGGTGAGCCGGGTCTCCTCGCTGTCGCCGTAGAGCTGGCCCTCGGCGACCCCGGCCACCAGCAGCGTCGGCGCGGTGCCGTCCACCCGCAGCACGGCGGACTTGAGCGTCTCCACGTTGCCGGCCACGTCGGTGCCGCGGTAGAGCAGCTCATGGGTGCCGTCGCCGGTCACGGTCACCGGACCCGTGTACGGCGTCCAGCTGGCACCGCCGTCCAGTGACCACTCGATGCCGCCGGGGCCGCTGGTGGCGTCGGTGGAGCTGAGCGTGACCGGTACGGCGCCGGCATGCCAGCCGGCATCGTTCGGCGGTGCGAACGCCGCCGTGGTCACCGGCGCGGTCGCGTCCACCTTCAGCGCGACCGACCGGGCCGCCTCCACGTTGCCGGCGCGGTCCACCGCCCGGTACGCCAGCAGGTGGCTCCCGTCGGCGGCGACGGTGACCGGCCCGGCGTACGCCGTCCAGTCGGTGCTGCCGTCGAGCCGGTACTCGATCCTGGCCAGCCCGCTGCCGGCGTCCACCGCCGACAGCGTCACCACGACCGGTGTCGTGTACCAGCCGGCCCGCCCGTTCGGCGCCGCCGGAGCCAGCGCCGCGGTGCTGACCGGCGCCTCGACGTCACCCGCGTTCAGGTGGAAGTAGTCGAAGGTGGCCGTCTTCACCGCCTGCTGGTTGGTCCCCAGGACGAACACGCCGACCTTCGGGCGGGCGCCCAGCGCGGCGTTGCCGACCGTCTCACCCAGGTCGGTCCAGGTGATGCCGTCGGCGGAGTACGAGCCGCTGTAGGTGTTGCCCTGCTTGGCCAGCCGCAGCCACCACACGCCGGTGGTCAGGTTCAGCGCCCCCGGCTGCGGGTTCTGCACCACGTCGCCGACCTCGCTGCGCAGCTCCAGCCGCCGGCTGACCGCCGCGCCGGCCACGTTGTCGGTGACCAGGTCGAACTTCACGTAGTTGCCGTCGTCGGCGTACGCCATCAGCCCGCCCTGCTGGTACTGCTCGTTGAACGCGCTGCCGTCGATCCTGGTCTCGGCGGTCCAGTCGCCGTCCGGCGCCCGCTGCAGGATGAAGTTCCGCGGTGTCCCGTTGGGGGTGCTGTAGATGTCACCGGGGGTGGTGTCCAGCGCCAGGCTGCCGCCGGAGACCCGGTAGGCGGTCGGGTCGGGTCGTACGATCGCGTTCCAGCGGCACTGGTCCAGGGTGTCGCCGGCGAACTCGTCGTTCGGCGTCGTCGCCCCGGCACCCGGGTCGGGCAGCAACTGGAACCAGTCGAAGGCCGCGTCGACCACCGGCCGGGTCCCGCTGCCGGACAGCGAGATCAGGCCGATCTTCGGGTTGGTGATGCCGGCAAGTGCCTTGGTCTCGGGCATCTGCGTCCAGGTGACGCCGTCGGTGCCGTACCAGGCGGTGAGGTCGCTGCCGTTGCTGACCAGCCGGACGTACACCGTGTCCGGGTAGCCGGCGCCGAGCGTGGCGGTGTTGCTGGCGCCGACCTCGTGCGGGTCGCCGGCCTCCTCGCGGATGAACTGGAAGACCCGCTGGCTCGCGTCCGCGGTGCCCCTGGCCTCGAAGACCATCTTGGCGTAGTTCTCATCGTCGCCGTAGAGCACCAGACCGGCCTGCTGGTACGCGTCGCGCGCCACCAGGGTCAGCTTGGTGGTGGCCTGCCACGGCCCGGACGGCGTCGGCTGCAGCACGATGTTGGGCGTGGTGCCGGTGCCCGCGCCGTAGATGTCGGTGTTGGTGGTCGGGATGTGCAGCGCGCCGGACCGTACCGCCAGATCCTGGGTCTCGCGTACGACCGTCGGCCACCGGGTGCGGTCCAGCGCGCTGCCGGTGAAGTCGTCGGACAGCGGCCCGAGGCACATCGAGTTGGCCGGGTCGACCCGGACCACCACCTGCTCGGTGGTCTGCGCGCCCCTGCTGTCGGTCACCGTCAGCACGGCGGTGTACGTACCGGCCGCGGTGTAGGTGTACGAGGCCTGCGGGGTGGTCGGCTGCGGCGCGCCGGGCACGCCGAAGTCCCAGTGGTAGGTGAGCGGGGTGTCGCCCTCAGGGTCGGTCGCGGTGCTGGTGAAGTCGACCCGCAGCGGGACGGTGCCGGTGAGCGGGTTCGCGGTGAGGCTCACCCGCGGGCGCTGGTTGTCGGTGACGCCCTTGCCGTCGAAGATGACCCAGTTGACGTTGACCAGCCCGCCGGTGTTGGTGCTCCCGTCCGGCCGGCGTACCACGAAGAACAGCGGGCCGGAGGTGGTCGGCGCGCCGGTCAGCGCGGTGCTGTAGTCGTGGTATGCCTGCCAGCCGCCGGTGTCCGGTACCGGCACGCTGCCCAGCAGGGCGCCGGTGGCCGAGCCGGCCCTGATCTCGATCGTGCCGCCCCCGCCGCCGGAGGCGGCCCGGAAGCCGATCCGGTCGATCCCGGTCAGGTTGGTCGGGTCGAAGGACCAGTAGTCGCCGTCCTCGATGAAGCCGATGTCGTCGCCGCCGCCGAGCGGGTCGCTGGCCGGCTCGCTCTGCACGCCGGGGTCGCCGGCGCCGGCACCGCCCGGCACCCGGCCGGTGGCGGTGAAGAACTCGGCCTGCTTCTGCTTGGTCTGCAGGATCGCCTGGGACCGGCCGGTGAGCGGCCGGCTGCCGCCGGCGCCACCCTTGTCGGTGTAGCTGGCCTCCAGCACGTAGAAGATGTTGTCCGCCTCGCCGTGCCCCGACGACAGCGTGGTCTGCACCGTGCCCGAGCAGCCGGTGTACTGGTTGAGCGGGTGCCCGTGCCCGTCGTGGCCCAGGATCGCCTGGAGTTGCACCTGCCCGCAGTCGATCGTGCCGTCCTCGGGGTCGGTGACGGTGACGGTGAACCTCACCTGGTCGCCGAACTCGAAGAACCCGCCGTCCGGCGGCGCGGTCAGCGTCACCGTCGGCGCGGTGTTGCCGGCCGTGATCGGCACGCTGGCCGTCGCGGTGCGCCCGGTCGCGTCGGTGACCGTCAGCAGCGCGCTGAGGTTGCCGGGGGCGGGGTAGGTGTACGTCGGGTTCGGGTCGGTGGAGTCGGTGCTGCCGTCGGAGGTGAAGTCCCAGGCGTAGGTGACCGGGGTGCCGTCCGGGTCGGCCGAGCCGGCGCTGGAGAAGTGCACGGTCAGCGGCGCCGGCCCGTTCGTACGGTCCGCGCTCGCCTTGGCCACCGGCGCGCGGTTGCCCGCGACGTAGTCGATCCGGAAGACGCCCGAGTCGGTGTTGTCACCGCCGAAGCCGGAGCCCCACTCGATCAGGTAGAGGGCACCGTCCGGGCCGAACTTCAGGTCCATCGGCTTCTTGAAGTCGAAGGTGGACAGCATCTGGTTGATGTCGACCAGCTTGCTGCCGTCCTCGTTCAGCTGGAAGGAGTACAGCTTGTTCTGGTTCCACTCGCCGAAGACCGCCTTGCCGTCCCAGTACGCCGGCCACTTGCGGTCCGAGACCAGGTTCGGGTCGTACCGGTAGGTCGGTCCGGCCATCGGCGCGCCGCCGCCGCCCAGCTCGGGGAAGTCGGTGCCGGCCGCGTAGTGGTACCAGACCGTCGCGGCCCGGGCCGGCGGCAGGGTGGTCAGGCCGGTGTTGTTCGGGGAGTTGTTCACCGGGTGCGCGCAGTCGAAGGGCTGCCCGGACGCGCCGGTGCCGAAGTCGAAGTCGATGTACGGCGTGTTGTTGCCGATGCAGTACGGCCAGCCGAAGTTGCCTGGCGCGGTGACCAGCTCCCATTCCACGGTGTTCTCCGGGCCGCGGGTCGGCGAGGCGGCCGCGGCGTCCGGCCCGTAGTTGGCTACCAGCGGGTGCCCGGTCTTCGGGTCGATCCCGATCCGGAACGGGTTGCGGAAGCCCATCCCGTAGATCTCCGGCCGGGTGTTGGCGGTGCCGGGCGGGAACAGGTTGCCGGCCGGGACGGTGTACGTGCCGTCCGGCTCGGGGTGGATGCGCAGCAGCTTGCCGCGCAGGTCGTTGGTGTTCGCCGCGGTCCGCTGGGCGTCCCACGAGGACCGGCCGGGCCGCTCGTCGATCGGGGCGTAGCCGTCGGAGGCGAACGGGTTGCTGTTGTCGCCGTTGGCCAGCCACAGGTCGCCGGTGCGCGGGTCGAAGACCATCCCGCCGCCGTGGTGGCAGCATTCGGCGCGCTGCACCGGGATGTCGAGCACCACCTTCTCGCTGGCCATGTCGATGGTGTCGCCGGACATCGTGAAGCGGGACAACCGGTCGACGTCGGACCCGACCGGTGAGTAGTACAGGAAGACCTGGTGGGTGCTGGCGAAGTCCGGGGCGAGGGCGATGCCGAGCAGGCCGCTCTCGTTGGCGGTGAACACGCTGAGGTGCGCGGCCAGCACGGTGCCGCCGGACGGCCTGATCACCTTCACATCGCCGAGCCGGTCGATGTAGACGACGCGGCCGTCCGGCGCGATGTCCAGCATCATCGGGTTGGAGGTGCTGTCGTCCAGCGTCACCTTCTGGAAGCTGGCGTCCTGCGAGGCCCGGCAGTCGGCGGGCACGGCACCGCTGGCGGTCTGGATGCCGCCGAGCAGCAGGTGCAGGAACTCCGGCTCGGTGAAGCTCTCGATGGTGTGCCCGAGCGCGGTGTACCAGGACCGGCCGCCGTCGTAGTCGTGGCACCAGGTGTTGGGATGGTCCGCGCCCATCGTGCCGCCGCTGTAGGACTTCTCATCCAGCGAGGTGAGCACGTGTACGGTGCCGCGCGGGTTGGTCTGGAAGTCGTACCACTCGTCGGTACGCAGCCACCTGCTCGGCAGCCCGGCGGTCGACGGGTGCGCCGGATCCTCGACCTTCACCGCCGCCTGCTGGATGGCCGGGTGCTGCTTGAAGTACGCCCCGACCAGGCCGCCGTACCACTGCCAGGTGTAGCCGCTGTCCGATGCCGCGTGCACCCCGGCGAAGCCGCCGCCGTGCTGGATGTAGCGCTGGAAGGCGTCCTTCTCCGACTGCTGGTCCAGCGGGTCGCCGGTGGTGGACACGAAGACCACGGCGGCGTACTGGGCGAGGTTGGCGTCGGTGAAGGTGGTCGCGTCCTCGGTCGCGTCCACCGCGAAGCCGTTGTCCCGGCCCAGCTTCTGGATCGCCGCGACCCCGGCCGGGATCGAGTCGTGCCGGAATCCGGTGGTCTTGGAGAAGACCAGGATCTTGTACGCCGGGTCGCCCGGCGCCGCCGACACATCCGTCTGCGGCAGCACGCCGGCGATCAGCGGTAGCGCGATGGCGGCCGTGAGCAGTCGGCGGCCGCGGTTCGATGACGTGGCGGAGCGGACGATGCGCACGGCAGGATCTCCCGTCTACTCCCCCGTGGCGGCAATCAGCACGCTAAAGACTTTCCACGCCACTCACAAGAGTTTCGGTTCCATCCGCGCAGGCTTCCGCCTGAAAGAGGCGAAAGCTTCGCGGTCGGCTCCGGCGGCCCGCATGACTGCGCTTCCGGGCGGGACGGGGTCGGGCGTAGATCGATATCAAGGTGGCATGAGCGCCAATCTTCGGGTCATGCAGGTTGTGGCACAGGGCTACGACCACGACGGTGCCGTGCACGAGGGCCACCCGTTCGTGATCTCCGCCGAGTACCACAACGAGAGCGGGCACGCGAGCGGCCCGTTCCAGGTCACGTTCGCCATCGACGGCCACGGCCACCACACGGTCGAGGTCCACGACGCCGGTGCGGGCGAGTCGCAGTGGGTGCAGTGGCAGACCGACGGGATCGTGGCCGGCGTGCACTACGTACGGGTCGGTTTCGCGGGCCTGAGCCACGAGTCGGAGCACCTGGGCGAGGTGTACGACCAGGAGTTCCACGTCGCCGCCGCGCCGGTCACCGCGACCGGCCAGGACGGGCGCGACGAGGACGAACTGGCCACCGGCTACGTCAACGCCGAGCTCGGCATCCTGCGGCAGTGGCAGTACGCCCTGCTGGACTTCGACAAGGTCATGGTCAGCGAGACCCAGGCGGCCACCCACCCGGACTTCGCCGGGGCGATCGTCAAGCTGTTCGAGGACAAGGTCCTCGGCTACGGCCTCAGCAAGATCCCGGCGGCGGCGCACGCCGACCTGGTCTTCGGCGTGCTCAAGAGCGTGGTCGAGGCGGCCGACAAGGCGAAGGCCGCGTCGGTCTCGGTGGCGCTGCGCGACTTCTACCACCAGCACCTGGCCACGATGTCGGAGATGGACAGGCACCTGGTCGACGCGCAGGCGAACTTCGCCCCCGAGATGCGCCGCAAGGCCGCGAGCCTGATGGCCGACGGCAACGCGGAGGGGTACCTGGCGTTCCGGACCGGTCTGATCGCGCTGCACGACGACGCCGTGGCGCGGCTGCACGCGGCCTCGCTCGACGCCTACGTCGACGCGCTGAGCGCGGAGTGGATGAACCAGTCGGTCAAGGATCCGCGCTACGACGTGGCGATCCACATCCGGATCCTGCGCAGCGACCTGTCCGTCCTCGGCTTCAAGATCGACGGCCCGGACGGGGACAAGCTCGCCGAGCGGCTCGGCGCGCAGGCCGGTGGGGTCGACCTGTGGGCGCTGCCGGTGCCGCGCTCGATCGGCTACTACGACCGCGACGGGGCGAACCCCGGCGGCTGGGTCCACCTGGACCGTGCCGGCCGGCTGATCGAGACACCGGCCGAGGAGGGCGTCAGCCCGGGCTACCGGGAGGTGTACGCCCGCCTGCGCGCCCAGGGACACCTGATCGCGCACGGCTCCGGCAGCTAGCGCTCACGGCGGCGGCAGCTCACTCGCGACCGCCGCCACGGCGTCGAGCAGTTCAGCATGTGGGGTCCCGCCGGCAGGTTCTGTTTCAGCGATGACGAGCAGGGTGCCGGCGGGTCGGGACTGGTAGTGGTGGGCGGTGAACGTGATGCCGGCCAGTCCCAGCGCGCGGCTGCCGATCGGGCCCCACGCCTGGTCCGCGTGACCTTTGCGCGCCGACTCCTTCGCCTGGCTGGTCCGCGCCTTGAGCTGCTGCTTCTGCAGGGTGTCGAGTGCCCCGTCGGCCGCGCCGCCACCGCCCGCGCCGAGGGCGGCCGCTGCCACCGCGCCGGCGACCAGGAGGGCGCCGGCACCGCCCTTCTTCTTTCCCTCGATCGGCCGTACCCGCCCTTGCGGGTCGGTGAAGAATTCGGTCAACGGCTCTCACCTCACTGCGCAGAGCAGCAAGATCGCACGTTCGTACACGCACGATGGCGGCGTACGCGCGGCTGTCCGGAAGTTGACCGGGTTTCGTCAGTCGGGGCGGCTGCGGGCGGCGAGGAGTGCTGCCTGGGTGCGGCTGGACAGGTCGAGTTTGCGCAGGATGTTGCTGACGTGGGTGCGGGCGGTCCGTTCGCTGATGGACAGCCGCCGGGCGATGTCCTTGTTCGCGCAGCCGTCGGCGACCAGGGCGAGGACCTCCCGTTCGCGTTCGGTGAGCAGGTCCAGGCCCGGGTGGGCAGGTACGGCCGGTGCCGGGCGCTCGCCGGCCGGCGGCCGGGTGAGGCGCCCGGCGGCGTAGAGGTAGTGCAGCAGCACGAGTAGGGCCCACAGCAGGGCGAACCACAGCGGCCAGTAGTAGTCGGCGCCGAAGTCCTGCGGTCGCGGGTGGCGGTCGCGGGTCAGTTGCCACACGCCGAGGACCCCGCTCGTCGCCACCGCCGCGAACAGGGCATGCGTCTGCCAGGCCCGGTCCCGCCAGGCCCGCTGGTTCGTTGCGGCTGGGCGCTGACTGTCCATTCCGGACCCTCCCCTGGCTCGATGCTGCCGCGTCGGACTCCATCCTGCCGGAGGCGTGTCGTAGGACGGATGTCGCGCCCGATTCGGGACAGTCCGCCGACGCGGTGCCGGCCACTGTCCGGGCAGGGTCGGTACGGAGCGGGGTCGGTCGCCGACCCCGGCCCCCACCGAGGAGACGGCGGAAGGAACACCCGTGACCTGTCATGACACATCCGCACCGACCAGGAGGCCCTGGTACGCCACGCTCGGCGGGTTCCTGGCCGTGCTGGTGACGGCCGCCCTGGCCGGGACCGCGGCCACCCGGGCGGGCGCCTCCGGCCGGGGTGCCGCGGCGGTCGCGTGGGGTGACTGCCCGGCGGATGAGCTGGCCGGGCTGCCGCCGGCGGTACGGCCGCGGTTCAGCTGCGCCACGTACGCGGTGCCCACCGACTACCGGCACCCGGCCGCGGGCACGACCGGCCTCGCGCTGCTGCGCCGCGCTGCCGAGGACCCCGGCCGGCGCATCGGGTCGCTGTTCATCGCCGCCGGGGGCCCGGGCGGCAGCGGCATCGCCCGCCTGCAGGAGCTGGAGGGCCGGCTGCCGGCCGAGGTGGTCCGGCGGTTCGACCTGGTCGGCTTCGACCAGCGCGGGGTCGGCCGCAGCGATCCGCTGCGCTGCTTCGGCACCGAGGAGCAGGCCGCCGCCGTGTACGGGCAGATCGTCGGCGTGCCGGTGACCGGCGCCGAGATCGGGTCGACGCTGCACGGCAACCGGGAACTGACCGCGGCGTGCGCCGCCACCGCCGGCCCGCTGCTGCCACACATGTCCACTGTGGACGTGGCGCGGGACCTGGACCGGCTGCGCCAGGGCGTGGGCGAGGAGAAGCTGAACCTCCTCGGCTACTCCTACGCCACGCTGCTGGGCGCTACGTACGCCAACCTGTTCCCGCAGCGGGTCCGGGCGTTCGTCCTGGACGGCAACGTCGACCCGCGGCTGCGGACCAGCGACGGGATGGAGTACCTGCGGCAGCACGCCGCCGGTGCCGAGGCGGTGATCGACGACTTCCTGGCGCTGTGTGCCGGGGCCGGCCCGCGGTGCGCGTTCAGCGGCGGTGACCCGCGGGCCAAGTTCGCCGAGCTGCGCCAACGGCTGCGGCTGGGACCGGTGCTGGTGCCCGGGGCGGGACCGGTGGACCTGACCACGTTCACCGCGGGGGTGGCCGATTCCCTGTACGACCCGCAGGCGTACCCGGACCTGGCGGCCGGACTGCAGGCTGTGTACGCGGCGATCCACCCGGACGCCCCGGCCCCGGCCGGCTCCGGGCGCCTGCTCGAACGCGCCGCGGCAGCCGGCACGCCGTACACGGGCAGTGAGGCGGGGCTGGCGGTCAACTGCCTGGACGAGCCGTTCCCGCGCCGCCAGGCCGACTACCCGCGCGCGGCGGCACGCTGGGAACGGCAGTCGCCGACCGCCGGCCGCCCCGAGGCCTTCAGCCAGCTCGCCTGCGCCACCTGGCCGGTGCGCGAGGCCGAGCGGTACAGCGGCCCGTGGAACCGGCCGACCGCCAACCCGCTGCTGCTGTTCGGCAACCGGCACGACCCGGCCACGAACCTCACCTTCAACACCCGCACGGCCGCCAGCCTCGGCTCGGCCCGGCTGGTCACCGTGGACCTGTTCGGCCACACCGTCATCGGCCGGGCCCGCAGCGCCTGCGCCGACGCCATCGCCGGCCGCTACCTCACCGACCTCGTCCTGCCGGCACCGAACACCGTCTGCCCCGCCGACGCCCAACCCTTCGACTGAGGCTCGGGGCCGCCCCGAGTGCGGGCCAGGTGCAGCTCGGGTGCAGGTCGGGTGCGGCCGGCGCGAGGGGGCTGTGGGCGGCGGGAGCGGTTCCTACGGTGGGTGAACTGCCCACCGCGCCGGAGCGCGCCACCTGTCCCGGAGGCCCCCTTGCCCGCATTCGTGAGGTTCGGTTCAGCTTGGGCGACGCGTGTCGTCGCCGCCTGCGCTGTGGCGGTGAGCGGCCTGGCCGTGCCGTTGGCGGCGGCGCCGGCCCAGGCCGCGCCGGCCGCCGCGGACCCCACCCATGGGCACGGTATCGGGAACCTGCGGCTCTACCACGGCGGCTCGGTGTCGGCGGCGACCACGCTGCGTACCCGGACCACGGCGGTCACCACCTCCGGCGGCATCCGGGTCGCCACCACCCCGCCGGCCTCGGTCGACCTGTCGCCGTACGCGGTCAGCGCCGGTGACCAGGGGCAGCACGGCGCGTGCGCCTCGTGGGCGACCGCCTACACCTCGGCCGGGTGGGACTCGAACTACCAGCGGCACCCGGGCCAGCCGTTCGCACCCATGTACGTCTACAACCAGGTCAACGGCGGCAGCGACACCAACGGCACCACGTTCAGCGACAACTGGGCGATCCTGGAGTCGCAGGGGGTCGCGCAGGCCTCGGCGTGGACCCACGCGGCCAGCGACTACCGCAGCCAGCCCACCACGGCGGAGCGGGCGAACGCGGCGCAGAACAAGATCGCCTCGCACCAGTTGCTGTTCTCCGGGTCGCACCAGGGCAGCGCCGCGCAGTCCCTGATCCAGACCGTGCTGGCCGGCAACCAGCCGGTGGTGCTGGGGATCCCGGTGTACGCCAGGTTCTTCGCCCTCGACGCCACCAACAACACCATGGGCCTGGCCGACGCCACCGGCTCGCTCTACGGCTACCACGCGATCACCGTGCTCGGGTACACCAGCACCGGGGTCCAGATCGAGAACAGCTGGGGTACGGGCTGGGGCCGGGCCGGCTGGGCCACGCTCCGCTGGGACTTCGTGAACCAGATGGCCATCGAGGCGTGGACGACGACCGGGTTCGTCACCACCAACCCCTCCACCGGCCCGGTGGTCAGCCAGCTGTCGCCGACGGTGGCCAGCGCCCGCGGCGGCGCCAGCCTGACGATCACCGCGAGCTGGCTGACCAGCGTGGACCTGACCGACCCCGCGGCGGTCACGCTGGTGAGCACCACCAACCCGGCCAACCAGGTCGCCGCGACGGTCACCGGCTCCACCGCCAGCACGGTGACGGTCACGCTGCCCGCGGTCCCCGCCGACGGCACCTACCGGGTCGTGGTGAAGGGCAGCGGCGGGGCGAGCAGCCCGAACGGCACCGCCGATGTGATCACGCTGCTCACCCCGTACACGGTCAGCCTCGACGCCGGGCAGGTCGCGCGGACCACCGGCGGTACGAAGGTGACCCTGGTCGGCACCGGCTTCGGCAGCACCAGCGCCGCGTTCACCGCCAACACGATCACCGCCGTCGCGACGCTGCCGTCCGGAACGGTCAACGTCCCCGTCACCTGGGTGAACGACGGCCACCTCCAGGTCACCATGCCGGCCGGTACGGCCGGGGTGCCGGTCCCGGTCACGGTGCGGCGCAAGGGCGTGGCCAGCAGCCCGGTCAACGTCCCGTACCTGCCGCCGCTGCCGGTGATCTCCCTGGTCGGCACGGCGAAGGTGAGCACCGCCGGCGGGACCAGCGTGCTGCTCGGCGTGACCTACGCCGACACCGTCACCAGCGACATCACCACCGTCACGCTGGTGAACGTGGCCGACCCCACGGTGACCGTGGCGGCCCCGATCACCGCCCGTACCTCCACCAGCCTGACCATCACCACCCCGGCCGCGCCGCTGGACGGCGCCGGCAAGCCGATCCAGGGCGCCTACCGGATCGTGGTCACCGGCGGTGGCGGCGCGGCGCTGCCGAAGCTGTCCGGCGACCGCATCACCTACCGCACCCCGCTGTCCGGCTCGGTGCCGGCCGGCACGCTCGCCTCGGCCATGGGCGGCACGTCCATCGCCGTCACCGGCGCCGGCTACGGCGCGACCCTGGCGGACTACGCCGCCAACGTGGTGAAGGTGCTGGTCAACGGCATCCCCGCCCCGGTGACCTGGGTCAGCGACAGCCGCCTGACCGTACGCCTGCCAGCGGGTACCCCGGGATCCGTACCGGCCATCGTGGTGACCCACGACACCGTGCCCGGGGCCGCGATCGGCACCGTCAGCTACGCGGCGGTGATCTCCGCCAGCAGCGCGCCGTCCGGACCGACCAGCGGCCTGTGGACCACCACGCTGACCGGAGCGGGCTTCACCGGTTCGACCGACTGGGCGCTGGTCGGCACCGACGGGACCACCGCGGCCACGCTGCCGGTCGTCACCACCCAGGCGGCGCTGGACGCCTCGGCCGGGGCGGTACTGATCACCGCCGCCGGGTCGGCGAAGGTGAAGCTGCCGGCCGCGCCGGACGGCCAGGCCACGGCGTACCGGCTGACGTTCACCCCGGCCGGCTACCAGGATGCGGTGTTCGCGTTCACCAGCAGGGCCGTGATCACCTACTCCGACCTGGGCTGACCGGCCTCAGGCCCGCGCGCCGTCCGGGAGTTCGGTGAGCTCCCGGACGGCGATGCGGTGCCGCAGCTCGAACTTCTGGATCTTGCCGGTGGGGGTGGCCGGCAGGTCGTCGGCGAGGTACCAGTGCCGCGGGGTCTTGTGCGGCGCCAGGGTCGTGCGCAGGTGGTCGTGCAGTTCGCCCGCGGTGGGCGGCCGCCGCGGGTCGGCGGGCTTGATGACGGCGGCCACCTGCTCCCCCCAGGCGGGGTCGGCGATGCCGAGGACGGCGGCGCGCTCGACGCCGGGGTGGGCGGCCAGCGCGGTCTCGATCTCGGCCGGGTAGATGTTCTCGCCGCCGCGGATGATCATGTCCTTGAGGCGGCCGGTGACGGTGAGGTAGCCGCGGCCGTCCAGGGTGCCCAGATCGCCGGTGTGCAGCCAGCCGTCCGCGTCGATGGCCTGCCCGGTGGCCTCCGGCAGGTCGTGGTAGCCGAGCATCGTCTGGTACCCGCGGGCGCAGATCTCCCCCGCCTCGCCCACCGGCAGGACGGCCCCCGACGCCGGGTCGACCACCTTGACCTCGACCTGCCACAGCGGCCGGCCGGTGGTGTGCCGGTGGTCCCGCGGGCTGTCCTCGCGGCCGGTCTGCGCGATGACGGGGCTCGCCTCGGTCTGGCCGTACACGGTGGTGAAGCGGGCACCGAAGCGGCGTTCGGCCTCCTCGATCAGGGCCGGCTGCACGGTGTCGCCGCCGGACAGCAGCACCTGGCAGGCGCTCAGGTCGTACCCGTCGAAGGCGGGGTGGGCGAGCAGGGCGGTGTGCATGACGGGTACGCCGAGCAGGTAGTCGACCCGCCGGTCCTGGAGCGCGGCCAGCATGAGCTCCGGGTCGAACAACTGCGGCAGCACCAGCGTGCCGGCACCGCAGGCCGCGCCGAGCACGGTCACCACGCAGCCGCCGGTGTGGAACAGCGGCAGCGCGCTGGCCCACACCGCGCCGTCCGGTATCCCGGCGCGCGCGGTGACGAACGCGGCGTTGGTCACCAGGCCGCGGTGGTGCAGCACGGCGCCCTTCGGCGCACCCGTCGTGCCGGAGGTGTACTGGATCTGGGCCGGGTCGCCGGGCGCGACCGGCGGCAGCGGGCGGGGCTCCGCGCGGCGTACCTCGGCCAGCCAGCCGGTGAAGGAGAACTGGTCGCGCAGCAGCGGCAGCCGGCCGCGCAGGCCGGCGGCGGTCGCGGCCATGTCGGTGCCGCGGAAGGAATCGGTGAGCACCAGGCCGGCCGCCCGCGACTGCGACAGCACGTGGTGCAGTTCGGCCTCGCGCAGCGCGGGGTTCACCGTCACCAGGACCAGACCGGCCAGCGCGGCGCCGTACTGCAGGATGATCCATTCGGGGATGTTCGGCGCCCAGACCGCCAGGTGCTCGCCGGGCTCGAAGCGGGCGCCCAGCCAGAACGCGGCCTGCTCGGCGTCGGCCAGCAGTTCGGCGTACGTCCACGTCCGGTCGCCACGGTCGGCGCCGGACAGGGACGCGCCGGCCGGGGCGACCTCCACCAGCGCCAGCCGGTCCGGCGCGGCGGCGGTGGCGCGGCGCAGCGCGTCCCCGGTGCTGATGTCCAGGACCGGGCGGGAGGTGTCCGCCGGCCAGTACGACGAGGTCAGCGGCAGGTCCATCGGCGGGCGCCTTTCGGGGCGGGCGGGTCGGTCGGGCGACCGCGACCTTGCCATCGACGGCTGAAACGCCGCTGGAACCGCACTAACACATCAAAAGTTCACGCTTCAGTGACAGAAAGAACAGTTGATCAGCAGCCGCCCGGCGACGGATTCTTTTGACATCACGGTCCATCCCGTACGAGGAGGCACCGATCAGTGCGAAACCTCATCCGTAGGCCGTTCACCGGCGCGATGCTGGCGACCACCCTCACCCTGGCTGCGGTAGGCACCGCCGGCCCGGCCGCGGCAGCTCCGGCGACCCCGGACACGCCCCGCCCGCCGGCACCCACGGTGGCGGCGGTCACCGACCGGCTGGCGTACGCGCTGGCCGGCCGGCTCGCCGACCCCGCGGTGCGGCCGGTGCTGCGGAGGCTGGCCGCCCCGTCCCCGGCCGGGCTCGACCCTGCCGCGCTGGATCCGGCCGGGCGGCTGACCGCGACGATCGCCGCCGCCAACCGCGACCTGCTGCGGGCCAAGGGCCTGCCGGCCGGTACGCCCGCGCTGCTGCGGGTCCGGTTGGCGCACCCGAGCATGGCCGCGGCGCTGCGGGCCGGCGCCCTGCCGGTGATCGCGGCCGTGCCGGACGACGACCACGGCGCCGCCACCGTCACCGGCTACGGGCCGGGCGGGACCGCCGTGTCGCTGTCGACGGGCAGGATCCCGGCGCGGCCGGTGCTGCTGGTCGACATCGACGCCGACACCGCGGTCCGCGCCGGGCTGGAGGTGCTGCGGACCCAGGCCCGCCAGCACGGCCTGCAGGGCGCCGCGCCGGCGGTGACCGCGGCCGCGGGCGGCTACTGGGCCACCAAGATCACCCGGATCCGGCTCAACGACGACATGGAGTCCTGGGTCAAGGGCGATGCCGAGATCTTCGCCCTGGTCAGCGGCTTCGGCCTGGACGGGCATGTCCGGGTCGACACGGTGGACATGCCGTACCTCAACAACGACGGGACCGACTACCGCCCCAACCAGTTGCTGGTGCACTGGAACAGCTACCGCTACAACGCGGCGGACGTGGTGCTGATGGAGGACGACGGCGACACGAACTACTCCGCGCTCGCCGCCGCGATCGTGACCGCGCTGCTCACCATCCTGGACCAGGGCCAGTACATCCCGCTGGTCACGCCGGTCCTGAACGCGATCCCCACCTCCTGGTGGACCGACGACCCGGACTACGTCGACTCCTGGTACACCCTGACCACGGGCAGCACCGGGACCCTGAACGGCGCGGCAGCCAACGGCACGATGGTCGTCGAACCGTTCTTCGTCAGCGAGCTGTAACTCCCCCGGTGCCCTCGGGCCAGCCGCAGGACGAGGCGACGAGGGTGGCGAGGTTAGCGCGGGTGCCGGCGGCGGTGACATCCTCCACGCTGCCGGTGCCGAGCGCGGCCAGGATGTGCAGGGCCTGGTGCCAGTGCTGGCGGGCCTGGTCGGGGTGGGCCAGGGCGCGGTGGGCGCGGGCCAGGCCGTCGTGCGCGCGGACCTGGTCCGGTGCCTGGTCGAGCGCGCGGGCCAGGTCGAGGGCCTGCTCGTACGCGGCGGCGGCCGGTCCGGGCTCGCCGGTGGCCAGCAGCGTACGGCCGAGCCCGAGGTGCGCCTCGTACTGCCAGTTGCGGTTCCCCAGGGCGCGGGCGAGGTCGAGGACGTGCTCGAGGCGCTCCCGGGCGGCCCGGTGGTCGCCCTGCGCCAGGTGGATCAGGCTGAGGCCGGCCATGGCGGCAACCTCGTCGTCGGTGTCGCCGAGGGCGCGGGCGAGGTCGAGGGCGCGGATCTGGCACTCGGCCGCCGCGCCGTACCGGTGGTGGCGTACGTGGATGCGGCTCAGCGCGTGCAGCGCGTTGAACTCACCGCCGTAGTCGTCGGTCCAGCCCCCCCGGTGGCTCCGGACAGCTCCAGCGCCCGGCTGTGGCAGCCGGTGGCCGAGGCGTACCGGCCCTGGGCGTAGTGGCTGTAGCCGAGTGCGTTCAGCGCCCCGATCTCGGCCGGCCGGTCGCCGCCGGCGCGGGCCAGCCGCATTGCGGCGTCGTGCAGCGCCGGCCGAGCGCCGCGAGCGCGCGCTGCTGGTCGGTGTTCAGCTGCCGGTAGGAGACCTCCAGCGCTACCGCCACGCTCCGCTCGCCGTCGTCCAGCACCGCCAGCCGGTCCTGGTCCTGGGCGGTCCGCAGCTGGTCGAGCAGGAGCCGGCCGGTCAGTGCCCGGCTGGTCTTCAGCCGCGCGCCGGCGATGCGTACCGCGAGGGGCAGCTGGCCGCACAGCCGGACGATGCGTTCGACCGTCCGCAGATCGCCCGGGTCGTGCTGGCCGGCGGCAGCGCGGAACAGCCGGACCGCCTCCGGCAGCGGCAGCGGATCCAGCGTGAGGTGGTCGGCGTCGTCCAGGCCGGTCATCCGGCGGCGGCTGGTGACCAGGACCAGGCAGCCGGGCGAGCCGGGCAGCAGCGGCCGTACCTGGGCCTCGTCGCGGGCGTTGTCCAGCACGATCAGCACCCGGCGGCGGGCGGTGACGGTACGGAACAGGGCGGCGCGGGCGTCGCTGCCGGCCGGGATCTGCGCGGCGCCCACGGCCAGGCCGCGCAGCAACGCCGCCAGCGCGTCGGCGGGGTCGAGCGGGCCCCGGCCGCTGAAGCCGTGCAGGTCCAGGAACAGCGA
>Ga0081455_10003884_pt1 | contig 17018 bp, 18 predicted proteins | sample TabmetS3T2R1_FD_70207 | JGI IMG/M metagenome (GOLD analysis project Ga0081455, IMG submission 70207) | Tabebuia heterophylla rhizosphere microbial communities from the University of Puerto Rico - S3T2R1 | ecosystem: Host-associated > Plants > Roots > Rhizosphere ...
CGGCTGGTGCTTGAGGCCGAAGCAGTAGCCCAGCTGGACCGCCTCGTAGACCCCGAGCACGATGGCCAGCTGGGGACTTGCCAGGAACGACACCGCCATGCCGACGCCGAAGAGCAGCACCGCCGCCGCGTACGCGACGGGCACCGGGACGAGCCCGGCCGCGATCGGGCGGTTCCGCTTCGTCGGGTGCGCCCGGTCGGCCTCCACGTCGACCGCGTCGTTGACGAGGTACACCGACGACGCGACCAGGCTGAACGCCACGAACGCGATGACCGCGTCGAGCAGCACCGAACCGTTGGTGATCTGGGCCGCGGTGAACGGCGCGACGAAGACCAGGACGTTCTTCGCCCACTGCTTCGGGCGCGCGGTCTTGGCGACGCCGAGGACCATGCCCACCGGGCCGCCCTTGCGGGACGGGGCCGGTTCGGTCGCCGTCGTCTTCGCCTCCGCCGTCTCGCTGGTTTCGTCCACGATCTCGGCTTCCGCGGCGTTGTTCACTGATTTGGTCACGGGTGGTTCCCTACCCCTTGTTGCGGATTTTCCTGCGCAGCAGACCTCCGACCACACCGCCGAGCGCGGCACCGGCGAGTACATCGGTCGGGTAGTGAACCCCCAACACGAGCCGGGACGCCAACATCGGCGGGACAAGCGCGGGAACCAGGTTACGCCCGGTCAATCCCGAGTAGAGCACCGCCGCCGCCGTAGTGGACGTGGCGTGCGAGGACGGGAAGCTCAGCCGGCTCGGCGTGCCGACGAGGACCTCGACGCTCGGGTCCTGCGGCCGGGGCCGCCGGACCACGCGTTTCACCGCGATCGAGGCGGCGTGCGCACCGACCACGCCGGCGGAGGCGACCAGCCAGTCCGAGCGGCGCTTGCGGTCGACGGCGGCGCCCACCAGGCCGGCAGCGAACCAGCCGATGGCGTGCTCGCCGAAGTGGGACAGGCCGCGCGCGGCCTTGACGGTCCCCGGGCGCTTGAGCACGCCTTGGACCTTGGCGAGCACCTCGATCTCGGCTGCCCGCTGCGGCTTCTTCTCAAGCATCGATGCTCCCGTCCAGGGGGGCGCCGTCGGTCAGGTGCGGGGCGACCTTGTTGTCGAAGACCGACAGCGCCGAACCGATGGCCATGTGCATGTCCAGGTACTTGTACGTGCCCAGGCGACCGCCGAAGAGCACGTTGCGCTCCTGGGCCTCGGCCTTGGCCAGCTCGCGGTAGCGCTCGAGCTTGGCCCGGTCGTCCGGGGTGTTGATCGGGTAGTACGGCTCGTCGTCGTCGCGCGCGAAGCGGGAGAACTCGCGGACGATGACCGTCTTGTCCTTCGGGTAGTCCCGCTCCGGGTGGAAGTGGCGGAACTCGTGGATCCTGGTGAACGGGACGTCCTCGTCGTTGTAGTTCATGACGGAGGTGCCTTGGAAATCACCGCAGTCACTCAGCACTTCCTGCTCGAAGTCCAGCGTGCGCCAGCCCAGGCGGCCCTCGGAGTAGCCGAAGTAGTGGTCGAGCGGACCGGTGTAGACGGTCGGCGTGCCGGCCGGGATGTGCTCGCGGACGTCGAAGTAGTCGACGTTGAGCCGGACGTCGATCAGCTCGTGATCGGCCATCTTCGCCAGCCACGCGGTGTAGCCGTTGACCGGCAGACCCTCGTAGGTGTCGTTGAAGTAGCGGTTGTCGAAGGTGTAGCGCACCGGCAGCCGGGTGATGTTGCCCGCGGGCAGCTCCTTCGGGTCGGTCTGCCACTGCTTCGCGGTGTAGCCGCGGAAGAACGCCTCGTAAAGGGGGCGGCCGATGAGCGAAATGGCCTTCTCTTCGAAGTTCTGCGCGTCCTTGGTGTCGATCTCGCTGGCCTGCTCGGCGATCAGCTGCCGCGCCTCGTCCGGCGTGTGCGACTTGCCGAAGAACTGGTTGATCAGCGCGAGGTTCATCGGCAGCGGGTAGACCTGGCCGCGGTACTTGCCGAACACGCGGTGCTGGTAGTTCGTGAACTCGGTGAACTGGTTGACGTAGTCCCAGACCCGCTTGTTCGAGGTGTGGAACAGGTGCGCGCCGTAGCGGTGCACCTCGATCCCGGTCTCCGGCTCGGCCTCGGAGTAGGCGTTGCCCCCCAGGTGGAACCGCCGTTCCAGCACGAGCACCCGCTTGCCGAGCTGACTGGCCGCGCGCTCGGCGACCGTGAGCCCGAAGAAGCCGGAGCCGACGATGACCAGGTCGTACCCGGCGAAATCGGCAGCGGTGAAGTCAGTGTTGCTCGTGTGCTCGCTCACGGGAAGCGAGGGTACCGACGCTACTGAGGGCGATCGCACCCACATTCACTATTGCGGGCCCAGCAGGCCCGGGAGCACGTCGGCGGCGACTTCTTCGAGCACCGACTCGCGGCCGGTGTACGGGCCGGACGACCGGGGCCAGTGCACGACGACGTCGGTGAAGCCCAGTTCGCCGGCGCGGCCCGCCGCGTCGGCGAACGCCTGCTTGCTGACCAGGGAGAACACTGGCGCGGCGTCGAGGCTGAGGTAGCGGTGGACGTCGTCGCCGGCGCGACCGGATTCGGCCAGCACGCCCTCGAACCGCTGCGCCAGCTCGGCGACGCCCCGCCACCATTCGTCGAGGGTCTCGGCGGCGCGGCCGGTCGTCACCCAGCCGCCACCGAATGTTGCGGCAACTTTCATCGTGCGCGGTCCGTTCGCCGCGATCAGGAACGGAATTCGCGGTCGTTGAACGCAACCGGGCAGATTTCGCGCGCCGCGCGCGGTGTAATACGCGCCCGAGTAGTCGAACTTGTCGGTGATGAGCAGACCGTCCAGCGCCTCGACGAATTCGGCGAACCGGTCCGCGCGCTGCCGCGGGGTGAGTTCCTCGCCACCCAGCACGCCCGCGTCGTAGCCGGGGCCGCCGGCGCCGACGCCGAGGACGAGACGGCCGTCGGCCACGTCGTCGAGCGTGATCAGCTCGCGGGTGAACGGCACCGGATGACGGAAGTTGGGTGAGGCGACGAACGTGCCAAGGCGGATCGTCGAGGTCACCATCGCGGCGGCGGTCAGCGTGGGCACCGCGGCGAACCAGGGCCCGTCGACCAGCGTCTGCCAGCCCAGGTGGTCGTAGGTCCAGGCGTGGTCGAAGCCGTATTCCTCGGCGGCCCGCCACTTCGGCTCGGCCGCCCACCACCGGTCCTCGGGAAGAATCACGATGCCTGCGCGCACCGGGCCCAGGCTATCGGCCCGCACCCCCGGCGGGTCGACGCACACCCCAGGGACAATGGGGGTGTGGAGAAACCCCTGCTGATCGCGTCGGATGTGGACGGCACCCTGCTCGACCCGATGGAACGGATGTCGCCCCGCACCGCCGCCGTGCTGCGCCGCGCCATGGACGCGGGGGTTCCGGTCGTGCTCGCCACCGGCCGCCCGCCACGCTGGATCCCCTCCGTCGCGCAGGCCGGCGCGCTGACCGGATACGCGGTGTGCGCCAACGGCGCCGTGCTGTACGACATCGCGGCCGACGAGGTGGTGAGCGTGCACGGCGCACTCGAGCCGATGCTGCTGACCGACGCCGTCGCCGAGCTGACCAGGGTGCTGCCTGGCTGCGGGTTCGCCGCCGAGCGGGTCGGCCGGAGCGCACTCGACCCCGAGGTCGAGCACCTGGTCGTCGAGTACGGCTACCGCAACCCGTGGGGAGACAGCGAGGGCGTGGCGGTGCCGCGGGCGGAGATCGTCGGACGCCCCGCGGTGAAGCTGCTGGTCAGTCACCCGGACATGACCTCGGACGAGATGGCGCGGGCGGCCAGGGCGGTGCTCGACGAGTCGGTGGACATCACGTTCTCCGCGAGCGGGGGGCTGATCGAGGTCGCCGCGCACGGGATCACCAAAGCGACCGGACTGGCCGAGGTGGCGCAGCGGTTCGACGTTCCAGTGGAGCGGGTGATCGCCTTCGGGGACATGCCCAACGACCTCGACATGCTCAATTGGGCCGGGCACGGGGTGGCGATGGCGAACGCGCACCCGGACATCCTGGCCATCGCCGACGAGGTGACCAGCCCGAACAGCGAAGACGGCGTCGCCCAGGTCCTCGAACGCTGGTTCTAGGTCGCACATTTTCGACAATGTGCCGCTAGGGACAGGGCACGTAGGTCAGGCGCTCGTCGCCCCGGAGCTGGGCGAGCAGCCGGGTTTCCACGTCGCCGCGCAGGTAGAGCGTGAGCCACCCGAAATCGGTCCGCCGGAAGGTGGCTACGTCGTAACGCTCCGCGTACGTCTCGGTGATCGCGCACTCCTGGCCCGGTGAGTACCACGCCAGCGGCGCGGCGAGCACGGGCAGGCCGAAGAGCGCGACCGGCGCGTACTCGTCACCGGCGGTGGGGCTGGGGACGCCGGTGACCGTCATCCGCGCGCCGGCGCCGTAGGCCAGCGCGGCGTTGCCGAGCGTGTCGACGGTCGAGCCGACCGGGAGGCGGTCCCGCAGCCAGTGCCCGATCTCCGCGGTCTGCGCCAGCCGCTCGCGGTCGGCGTGCACGACCTCCTGGGCGGCGAAGGCGACCGGCACGCTGACCGCGCACACCAGGAGTCCGACCACCGGGGCAGCGCGACGCTCGGCCAGGCTGCGCCGTGGGCGCGGGGACGGGCGGTCCCGACGGATGCCGGCCCGCCCGCACAGCACGGCGACGCCGACCGCGGCCAGCGCGCACAGCAGGAAGCCGTACGACGTGGCCGGTACCGGCCACGTCGTCCTGGCCCGGCCGTAGTAGGTCGCCTCCCAGGCCCACCACGGCACGAGGAACACCAGCATGCACAGCAGATACCCGGCCGGCGCCCACCAACTGGACCGGCGCCGCACGGCGGTCACCACCAGCCAGACCTCGCCGAGCAGCGCGAGGACCACGCCGTCGGCCCGCGTCATCACCGCGAGCGCGGCGAGCACCCCGGCGACGAGCGGGTGCCCGGTCGCCAATGCCAGGCACACGGCCAGCACGAGCAGGACGAACAGCGGCGTCTCGGTGCCCGCCACGCCGTGCGCGGCCAGGATGCTCCCGCCGGCCGTCAGTAGCGCCGCGACGACACCGGCCCCACCGGTGAATCGCTTTGCCAGCACGTACGCCAGGACCACACAGGCGAGCGTGCACCCGACGCCGAGGACGATCGCGCCGGTGACGACGTCCGCGCCGAACAGCGCCCGCGGCAGCGTGACGAGCACCAGCCACAGGAAGTTCGGCAGCCCCGCGGTCCGCTCGCCGATCGTGTAGACGGCGCCGTATCCCTCGGCAATGTTGCGCGCGTAGCGGAAGGTGACGAACGCGTCGTCCGGCACGGTGGCCGTCACGATCTGCACGAACAGGGCGAACACCAGCGCGAGGAGCACGATCCAGGCCTGGCGGGCACGCCCGCTTCCAACGCGTGGCCACACCGCCATCACGACCCCCGCCAGCACCAGCCACGCGGCGACCAGGGCACCAGGCACTTCTCACCCTCCGTGACGCCGCTCCACCCTCGCCGTAAGTATCGTTCTCGCGCACGAATTGTTTCTTCCCCGAGACCTTGGCGGACCCTTGCCGACACCGATGAGCGCCACCGGCGCCGCCGCGACGATCGCGGTGTACCTCCTGGTGCTGTTCGCGCCCGGCCTGCTGATCGGCGTGCTCGCCGGTGCGCGCGGGTGGGTGCTGGCGGGGCTCGCCCCGCTGCTGACGTACTTCGCCGCCGGGCTGGCCGGACCGTGGCTGGCCCTGATCGGCATCCCGTTCAACGTGCCGACCTTCGTGGTGTCGTTCCTGGTGCCGGCGGCTGTCGCGTTCGTGGCGGGCCGGCGTCGCGTCGCGTCGCCCGGGCTGTGGGATCGGCGCGGGCACCTCGCGGTTGTGGTGTGCCTGCTCGTCGGCGCCGCGGTCGGCGCGCGGACGGTCCTGAGCGGGATCGGGCCGCTCAACGACGTGTCGCAGGGCTGGGACGCGGTCTACCACGGCAACGGCATCCGCTACATCGCCGAGACCGGCGACGGCAGCCTGATGGGCACCGGAAAGATCAACTGGTACCCGAACGGGTCGTTCTACCCGAACGCCTACCACCTGGTCGGGTCGATCGTGTACCGGCTGACCGGGGCCGACATCCCGGCCGTGCTGAATGCGAACACGGTGCTGCTGCCCGGTTTGCTGGCGTTGTCGCTCGTGGTGCTGGTGCGATGGTTCCGCGGCCGGGCCGTGCTCGCCGGGGCGGTCGCGCTGGTCTGCGTCGCGCCGGTGACGCTGCTGTACGAGGCGCTGAACTTCGGTCCGCTGCTGACGTTCCTGCTGGGCATCGCGCTGACCCCGCTGATCGCGGTCGTGCTCGACGCCTACCTGCGGCGGCCGGCGTTCGACACGGGGTTCCTGCTGGTCGCGGCGGCGATCGGGCTGCTGACCATCCATTCGTCGACGTTGTTCGGCGGACTGCTGTTCGCATTGCCGCTGCTGGTCCGGGAGTGGCGCAGGCTGTGGCGGCTGGTGCCGATCGCGGTCGGCGGGTTGCTGCTGGGATGGCTCCAGCTGTTCGGGGCGATCGGGCTGGCGGCCGGGCCGCTGCCGTACAACGGATGGCCGACGACGTCGTCGATGAACACCGCGGTCGGGATCCTGCTGACGTTCGAGCACACGGTGCCGCATCCGCAGCTGTGGCTGTCGGCGGCGCTGGTGGTGGGCGTCGCGTGCTGGCCGCGGCTGGGCTCGCTGCGGTGGATGGCCGGGACCGCGCTCTTGTTCGGGTTGTTCGCGGTGGCCGTGTTGGCGTCGGGGAACCCGCTGGTCAAGGCGGTGTCCCGGCCGTGGTGGAACGACCCGTACCGGTTCATCGCGATGGCGGCGATCCCGTGCTGCTTGCTGGCGGCACACGGGCTGGCCGAGGTCCAGCGGTGGCTGCGCGACCTGGCGCCACGCTGGGCCTGGGTGGCCGGCGTGGTCACGCTGGCGGGTTTCGTGGTGGCGACGAACGGCCTGTACTCGACGACGAACGCCGCGGTGGTGCGCCCGGGCTACACCTCGGAGGGCGATATCCCGCTGAACCGCGGGGAGGCGCAGGCGATCCTCGAACTGGGACGGATGGCCGCCCCCGGCGACTGGGCGATGAACGACCGCTCCGACGGCACGGCGTGGATGTACGCGCTCAGCGGGGTGCGTCCGGTGGCGGGGCACTTCGACCCGGCCCTGCCACCGCCCGACTCCGTGCTGCTGGCCGCCCATTTCCGGGAGTACGAGACAAACCCCCAGGTCAGGGCGGCGGTCGAGCGGCTGAACATCCGGTGGGTGATCCTCGGCCACGGCGGTTACCCGGCCACCGCGGTCCGGCCACCGGGCTTGCGCGACCTGGACGGCCTGCCGTTCCTGCGGGTGCGCTACCGCAACGCGGACGCGGTCGTGTACCAGCTGGTGCGGTGAGTGCCCGCGTTAAGCGTGGGACTCGCGGCGTTGGCCGTGGGATTCCCGGGCCGGGAGGCTGCCCAGGGTGGCGGCCAGCGCGGTGAGCAGGTCGGCCAGGGTGAACATCACCCGCGAGACCAACGCGAACGCCAGCGCCTGCCCGGCCGAGAAGCCGGCCGTCCCGAGCAGGGCGACCAGCACGGCCTCGCGGACACCGGCGCCGCTGGGCAGCAGGAAGGCGAACGTGCCCGCGGTCATGGCGATCGCCATCGCGCCGACGCACGACAGCGGGCTCAGCGACGGCGCCAGCAGCCACAGGTGCAGCCCCTGCAGCGTCCACGCCAGCACCGACGCCGCGAACGCCCGGCCGATCGTGCTCAGCCGCAACGGCCGGGGCAGCGGGTCGCGGCGGAGCATGCGCAGCACCAGTCCGGTGCCCCACGCCAGGACCCGCGGATGCAACCCGGCCAGCCCGACCGGCAGCAGCACCAGCAACCACATCGCGGGCCCGGCGACCGGCACCGCGAACACCGACAGCAGCAGCGCGGCGACCAGCCCGATGCCGAACTGCACCAATGACGCCGTGAAGATCCGCGCCCGGGACACGCCCGCCTTGCGGCCGAGTTCCATCTGCAGCAGGTACGCCCACACCGAACCGGGCACGTACTTCCCCAGCTGCCCGACCAGGCAGATCCGCGCGCCCCGCCGGTAGCCGACCCGGTCGCCCAGGCCGTCGACCACCGCCTGCCAGCCGTAGGTCGACACGGCGATGCTCCCGACCAGCGCGGTCAGGCTCAGCACCGCCGACGGCCAGGCGATCGACTGGAGCGTGTGCCAGAACTCCGTCCAGTCCCCGGCCAGCACTCGCACCACGAACACGGCGACGACGGCGAGCGCCACCCAGCGGGCGGCGTCGAGGAGTCGTTTCATCGCGTTCGGACGGTAACAGTGACCATTCTCGTGAATTCGGTGAGGAGGTCGTAGCCGTCCCACACCGGCGCGAACTTCAGCGCCGATCCGAAGGGCACCAACCGGTCCACGCCGGACAGTTTCCGCGCGAAATCGGTCAGTTCCGCGCGGGAAAAACCGAAATGAGTGATCGTCTGATCCCGGCGGACAACTTTCGGTACCAATTCGTCCAGAGACCGCACCGTCGAGTGGGTGAGCACCCCGGCGCCGAGCCAGTCCCGGATCACGTCCGGTGCCTCCACGGTGGTCACGGCCGCGCTGTCGAATGCGACCCGCGTGACCCGGCCGTCGGCCGCCGCGCCGTACACCCCGACCCGTTTCTGGACGGCCATCGCCGGCTCCGGGACGTCGCCCCGCGCGACCTCCGCCAGCAACGCACGGAACTCGCCGGCGAACGAGCCGCCCACCCAGTACACGCCGCGCGGGGACGCACACGCCGCCTGGTCGAACCAGAAGACGTCGTTGCGGAACCCCTCCGCCGCCGCCCGGCGCTCGTCCTCGGTTGCCCGCGCCCAGCCCTCCGCCGAGATGATCGCGAACGACGACCGGTCCGGGAACGTCAGATCCCGTGCGTGCGGCGCCAGCTCGAACCGCCGCAGCGACCGCACCGAAGCGTCGCCACCCCACAGGACCCGCAGATCCGCCGCCGCCGACAGTGCCGCGGTCACCGAATCGTCGCGGTCGTAGGTGATGATCCGCTGCGATCGCGCCACGACCTCGTCGGACAGCGCGGCGCGCATCGCGTCCAGCACCGCGTCGGCGGCGCCGGCCGACCGCGACGACAGGCGCACGATGTTGCGGTTGCCCGCGAGCGCCGACAGCGCCCAGGAGTACACGAAGATCGTGTCCACATTGGCCGGTGGCACATGGAACACGAGCCCGCGCGGCAGCCGCAGCTCGTCGCCCGTCAACCGGTCCAGCGCGCGCCGGATCTCGCCCCGGCGCAGGAAGAACCCCAGCGAGGCCAGTTCGGGATGGGCCCGCGCGATCGCCGGCGCGAGCAGCGCGCGGGCGAACCGGCCGAGGAACTCCACGATCCGCTCGTCCCCGACCTCCAGCGGCGGCGCCGTCCGCACCTCGTCCAGCAACGGCGCGACCTCGAATCCGGCTGCGGACGGGAACAGCTGCTTCATGCGGCCCGCGCTCCGAACGTGTCCGAGCAGCCCCGCACCTCGGCCTTCGGCAACCGGCCGAGCACCGAGAACCGCTTACCGGGCCGCTCGCCGTCGTCGATGCCGTGGCACACCCCGAGGTCCTCCGTCAGCAGCACGTGCCCCGGATAGGACCGCGGCAGGGTGCTCACCACCTCGATCACCCCCGGCACGCCGACCGGCTGTTCGGCCCAGGTCACCGGATCCCGGATGATCACGTCGGCGAAGTCCGGGCAGTACAGCCCGTCCCCGGCCGCGCCTTCGACGAACACCGTCCCGATCTGCTCGACCATGCCGTAGTAGTTGTGGATGCGCCGCAGCCCGGTCTCCTCGGCGAAGGCGCGGCGGAAGGTCGCGTTGTCCACGGCCTGGTCGGCGAGCTTCTTCCAGCCGCCCGAGTGCAGCAGGATCCCGTTGGACAGGTCGAACCCGTGCTCACGCGCGAGGCGGTAAAGGTAGGTCCACACCATGAACGTGAACCCGAAGATCAGGAACGGTTCGCCGCCGTGCCGCGCCAGCAACCCGCGCACCGCCTCGACGTCCGGCACGTCGTGTTCGTCGAGCACGTAGACGTGCTTGCGCCCGAAGTTCGCCATGCCCAGCACGCCCGCGCCGCGTGCGGAGAACGTGCGCCGGTCCTTGATGACGCCGATGGTGTCGACCATCAGCATCGGCAGCCGCCGCGGGCCGAGCACCGTCTGCAGCGTCGCGGCCAGGTGCTTCGTCTGCGCGGCCGCGGCGTCGCGGTCGAGGAAGATCCGGGACGGCGCGCCCGTCGTGCCGGACGAGGTGAGGACCTTGAACACCTCGTCGTCGGCGATGCTCTTCAGCTCGTGCGTCTTGAACAGCCGGACCGGCAGCCACGGCAGGTCCGCCACGGTGTCGAACGACGAGCCGGCGCCCAGCGCCGACAGGATCCGGTCGTACGCCACGCACCGCGCGCGGTGGTGCGCGGTGAGCGTGGTCAATTCGGCGAGCAGGCTCATACCTGCTCCGCCAGCGCCTGGTAGTCGATCTTCCCACTGGCCAGCAGCGGGATCGTGTCGATCGAGCGCACGTCGAACCCGGACGCGTGCAGGTGCAGACGGTCGGACAGGGCACGGGACGCGGCCTGGCACGTGTCCGCCGGAACGCCCTCGGCGAACAGGACGACCTTGTCGTCGGCCGGGACCGCGGCCACGATGTCGATGCCCAGCCCGGTCGCCCGCGTCGCGTGCTCCAGGTCGTCGAGGTTGATCCGGTTGCCGAACACCTTGCCGATGCGCTTGAGCCGGCCGGTGACGAACAGGAACCCCTCCTCGTCGAGGTAGCCGAGGTCGCCGGTCGCCAGCACGCCGCCGCAGTCGTCGCCGAGCGCCACCTGCGCCGCGTTCTCGGCGTAGCCCATCATCACGTTCGGCCCGCGGTAGACGATCTCGCCGGTGATCTTGGGGTGCGTCGTGTCGCCGCCGTCCGGGCGCCGCACGGCGAACTGCCCGCCGGGCAGGGCGGGGCCGACCGAGCCGATCTTCTCGGCGAGCCGCTCCGCGGGCATGATCGCCATCCGCGGCGCGGCCTCGGTCTGGCCGTACATCACGAAGAACCGACCGCCCGCCGAGCGCATCAGCGTCTCGAACTCGGCGATCAGCTCGGGCCGCATCCGCCCGCCGGCCTGGGTCAGCGTGTGCACCCCGGGGTTGGCGGCCGGGTCGAACCTCAGCCGCCGCAACATCTCGTAGTGGTAGGGCACCCCGGCGACCGAGGTGCACTCGTGCGCGGCGACGGCGTCCCAGAACCCGCGGCCGAGGATGCCGTCCCGCTCGACGACCACGGTCGCGCCGCTGATCAGGTGCGAGTTGAGCACGGACAGGCCGTAGCTGTAGTGCAACGGCAGCGTGGTCGGCGCGACCTCGCCCTCGTCGATGCCGAGTACATCGGCGATCGCGTGGGCGTTGGTCAGGATCGCCTTGCGGGACAACCGGACCAGCTTCGGGTTGCCGGTCGAGCCGCTGGTCGGCAAGAGCACGGCGAGGTCGGGATGCGGGCGGATGCCGTCGGGGTCGGCGCGCAGCCAGTGCCCGTCGGCATCGCGGTAGCCGTGCGGCGGTCCGGCGGTGGGCGGGCCGAGCACCGCGGCCGGGCGGAACCGGTCGATCAGCCCGGTGAGCGGTTCGACGCCCAGCGCCGGGTCGATCAGGGCGATCGCCCGCGACGCCTGCATCGCGGCGAGGTAGGTGAGCACGCTGCCGACGTCGACACCGGTCCGGGCGAACAGCACGCCGTCCGGCAGCGCCGCGAGTTCGTCGGCTCGCCGCTCCACCTCGGAGATCAGCTCCCGGCCGTCGAGGACCGCGCCCGTCTCCGCGTCGATCAGCCGGGCGCCGGACGCCAGCAGGGTCACAGGACCATCCCTCCGTCGACGCCCAGCACCTGGCCGGTGACGTAGGACGCGCCGTCGCCGGCCAGGAACGCGATCACGTTCGCGACCTCGTCCGCCCGGCCGCGCCGCCCCAGCGCGGTGTCCGGATCGCCGATCCCGGCCGTCATCTCGGTGTCGATCACCCCGGGCGCCACCGCGTTGACGCGGATGCCGAAGCGGCCCAGTTCCTTCGCCGCGCTCTTCGCGATGGTGGCGACCGCCGCCTTCGACGCCGCGTAGACCGTCTGACCGGCGGCTCCCCGCTCGCCGACGATCGAGGCCAGCACCACGATGGATCCCGAGCGAGCGCGCGTCATCGCCCGCGCCGCGGCCTGCACGGTGCGGAGCGTGCCCGCGACGTTGGTCGACAGGACCGCGTCGACGTCGCCCACCATGCCCAGCACGCCGTCGGCGTAGATCCCGGCGTTGGCGACCACGACGTCGAGCCGGCCGTGCTCCTTCGCCGCCGCGCGCACCACCGCGGACACGGCCGTGGCGTCGGTGACGTCGAGCGCGACCCCGGTGACCTGCCCCGGTACGGATGCCGCGACGTCCTTGGCCCGCGCCTCGTCCCGGCCGGTGAGCACCACCGCGGCACCCGCTCCGGCCAGCGCGCGCACGGTGGCCAGGCCGATGCCGCGCGTACCGCCGGTGACCAGCGCGACCCGTCCGCGCAGATCAGGCACTCGCGAGCTCCGCCACGAGCGTGCGGGCGACCTGGAAGCTCGCCAGGTCGATGACCTGGTCGGTGCCGAGTTCGATGTCGAATTCGTCCTCGATGGCGGCGACCAGGCTCATGTGGCCGACCGAGTCCCAGGCCTCGATGCCGCGATAGGTCAGCGCGTCCACGTCGACGTCGCCACCGAGGTCGAGCGCCTCGGTGAAGACCTTGCGCAGCCTGGTCTCGATGTCCACGTCTAGTCCTTCCGGTCGTTCCACGCCTGCACCAAAGTAGAGACGGCACCGGGGAGCCGGTCCAGCAGCCCATCGGGTGGAATCGGTCCGGCGCCCTTGAGCCAGGGCCCGAGCGCCGCGATCTGCTCCTCGGTCAGGCCGAGCCGGGTCAGGCCGACCACGTTCAGACCGGTCACGCGGGCCGGGTTGCCGACCGCGATGGTGAACGCGCCGATCTCGCGGCGCACCGCGGATCCCATGCCCACCATGGCTCCCGGGCCGATCCGCACACGCTGGTGCACGATCGCGCCCATGCCGAGGTTGGCCAGGGACCAGATCGACGTGTGGCCGCCGAGCACGACGTTCGAGGCGAGGGTGACGTCGTCGCCGATTTCGCAGTCGTGGGCGACGTGACTCCCGCGAAGGTAATAACCGCCGTCACCCAATCGTGTGACGCGATGCGTGCCTTGGTGGATGCTCACGTACTCGCGGATCCGGTTGCCGCTGCCGATCCGGACCCCGGCGCCGACCGGATCGTCCTCCCAGGACACCGGGTGCGGACCGGTGCGGTCCTCGGCCGGAGTGCCGATCGTGACGTGTGGACCGATCCAGTTCCCGTCCCCGATCACCAGCGGTCCGGCGAGCACGGCGTAAGGTCCGACGACGTTGCCGTCGCCGAGCTCGACGCCGGGCCCGAGTACCGCAGTCGGGTGGATGCGGTTTACCACGTGAGATCCATTCGTACAGTCTTACGGACGCTTGAGTCGCACACAGTAAAGGAATGCCGCACCCATGATCCCCATCACCGCGGTCGACGTCCGCGACGCCGAATCCCTCGTGGTCGAGGTGCTGCGGTCGGGGAGGCTCGCGCAGGGCCCGATGGTCGCCCGCTTCGAGGACGGCTTCGCCCGCGCCGCCGGGACCGCGCACGCGGTCGCCGTGAACAGCGGCACCACCGCGCTCCTCGCGACGCTGCAGGCACTCGGCCTCGGCCCCGGTGACGAGGTGATCACGTCGCCGTTCACGTTCGTCGCGACGCTCAACGCGATCCTGGAGACCGGCGCGACAGTGCGGTTCGCCGACATCGGCCGCGAGGACTTCGCGGTCGATCCGGATGCCGTCGCGGACGCGATCACCCCGCGCACCAAGGCGATCCTGCCGGTCCACCTCTACGGCCAGACCGCGGACCTGGGCAAACTCGTGCCGCTCGCCGAAGAGCACGGGCTGCACCTGGTGGAGGACGCCGCGCAGGCGGTCGGCGCGACCTTCGCCGGACGGCCGGCCGGCTCGTTCGGGATCGGCTGCTTCTCCTTGTACGCCACCAAGAACGTGACCACCGGCGAGGGTGGCGTGATCACCACCGACGACGGCGAACTCGCCGAGGCCCTGCGGCTGCTGCGCAACCAGGGCATGCGGTCGCGCTACGCCTACGAGATGCCCGGGCACAACTACCGGATGTCGGAGCTGCACGCCGCGGTCGGCATCCCGCAACTGGCCAGGCTGGACGAGCTGATCGCGGCCCGGCGCCGCAACGCGCGGCAGCTGTCGGTCGGCCTCGCCGGGACGCCGGGGCTGGCCGTGCCGGCCGAACTGCCCGGCCGCGAGCACGTGTGGCACCAGTTCACCGTGCTGATCGGCCCGCACGCGATGCTCGCCCGCGACGAGCTGGTCGCCGAGCTGACCGAGCGCGGCATCGGCACCGGCGTGTACTACCCGAAGCTGGTCTTCGACCACGACTGCTTCCGCGGGCACCCGCAGGTCCCGGAGGTGACGGCGGCGGACTTCCCGGTGGCCGCGAAGATCACCGACGAGGTCCTGTCGCTGCCGGTGCACCCCGGGCTCTCCGAGGCCGACGTGGACACCGTCGTGCGCGAGGTCAGAGAGGCGCTCGGCGTTTGAGATACCGGATCGCGCTGGTCGGCACCGGCAACATGGGCTCGCTGCACGCGCGCGTACTGGCCCGCGACGACCGCGTCGAACTGGTCCGGGTGGTGGAACCCCGTGCCGCGGCCGGGCGCGCGTGCGCCGAACGGTACGGCACGTCCTGGACCCCCGAGCTCGGCTCACTGTCCGATGTGGACGCGGTGGTGCTGGCGTCGCCGACCGAGACTCACCACGAGCTCGCGCTGGACATCCTCGGCCAGGGCAAGCCGCTGCTGGTGGAGAAGCCGGTCGCGGACAGCCTCGCCGCGACCGAGAAGATCGTCGACCTCTCGGTCGCCACGGGCGTGCCGCTGATGTGCGGATTCGTCGAGCGGTTCAACCCCGCCGTGATGACCGCGCGGGCGCTCGCGACCCGGCCGGTGCACCTGATGGCCCGCCGGCACGGGCCGTACGCGCCGCGCATCCGCACCGGCGTGGCGTGGGACCTGCTGGTGCACGACATCGACATCGCCATTCAGTTCTTCGGTACCGAGCCGGCCAGAATCACTTCCGGCACCGGCTATTTTCACCCCGATTCCGCGGATGGCGCGGAAGACGCGGTGGAAGCGGTGTTGTCCTTTTCGTCGGGCCTCGCGACGGTTTCCGCGTCGCGGGTCGGCCAGCGGAAAGTGCGGTCGCTGATCATTTCCGAACTGGACCGGCTGATCGAGCTCGACCTGGTGCGCCGCGACGTCACCCTCTACCGGCACGTGTCACACGACGCGGTCACCCCGGACGGGCTCGGCTACCGGCAGCAGGCCGTGATCGAGATTCCCGAGCTGGTCTCGGCCGCGGAGCCACTGGTCGCGCAGCTCGACCACTTCCTCGGCCTGCTCGACGGCCGGGTCGACGCCGACGCGGAACGGGCCACGATCCTGCCCGCGCACCGGGTGGTCGCGACCGTGCTCGCGCAGGCCGGAATGTGAGACGTTTTCTCAGGCAATTCTTGGGTACCAGCGTTTAGCATAGGAAGCGCCCTGTAATGCGGACAGGGCCCCTTGGGATCCAGCGGGCGGGCGGAACGCCCGCTGGATCCCCTTCACCTCCCGCATCGGGAGGAGTCTATTCGTCCGTTCGGCGCAATATCCAGGTCCGGCCGAGCTGGATTCCCACGAGTGCGATGAGCAGAGCGGCCAGGATCGCCGGGCTCTCCCACGGCCGCGGCTGATCCCGCGCGGGCAGCGCCTCCACCGTGGCGGCCGAGCGGGACCGCCCCAGCGCCATCGTGTCGAGCTGCCCCTGCGGGACGGTGCTCTGGATGTCGTCCTGGACCTCCGGCGCGGGGACCACGGCGGGTGCGTCACCCGGGCCGTCGCCCTGGTACGGCGACGGCCCGGGCGGCACCGAGCCCGTGCCCGAGAGCGAGCGGTCGGGGCGGCTCATGCTCATCGTCTGGCCCGCCGTCCTGGCGTTCTGCTTCGCGACGTGGGCGGCGGTCGGCTTCGCCATCTACGCGGCGGTGACATGAGCGACGACGTCTGCCGATCGTGCGGGGCCTCGATCGTCTGGGCCCGGCACACCGGCACCGGGCGGCTGGCGCCGCTGGAGCCCGAGCAGGGCGGCCCGGCCGTCCTGCTCGCGACGGCGGACGGCTCGCAGTCGCTCTGGCGCGCCGCCCGCGACGACGAGGTCGGCACCCACGGGAGTCACTTTGCGACCTGCCCCGACGCCGCCGGGTGGCGGCGCACGCGCGGGGGCGGGTGATGGCCCGCCGCCGCGGCCAGCGGCCCAAGCTCAACCCCGAGCGCCAAGCACTCGTGGCCGAGGCGCTGCGCACCGGCGGCCCTCCCCCGGTCGATCCCGGCGACGCCGTCGCCGTCCTCGGCATCCTCGACGCCGCCCGGCAGAGCGCCGCCAGCGGGACGACGGTGCGGCCCTGACGGCGGGCGAGGTGGCCGGCGGCAAGGCCCGCGGCAAGCTCGTCGTCGCCGTCGGCGATTGTGGTTGCACCGGCGGCGTCTTCGGCGAGAGTTACGCGAGCCTGGGTCGTGTCGCGAACGTCGTTCCCGTCGATGTCGCGATTCCCGGTTGTCCGCCGACGCCGACCGCGCTTCTGCGCGGAATCCTCGCCGCGATCACCGTGGGCCGACAAGCGGTTATTCGTTCTGGCCCGAAAGACGAATAGTCGTCTCGCCGTCGGCGGCCGTCGCCTGTAGGAGCGCTTTCGTCGCGCCGCGGATTCGCTCAAATCGGCCGCTCGACATCGAGATGCCGGAGATGGACGGCTTCCAGGTGCTCGGCGCGATCCGCAACGACGCGCAGCTCCGCGACGTTCCGGTCATCGTCACGTCGTCGCTCGAATGCGTCGAAAACG
>Ga0081455_10003885_pt1 | contig 17016 bp, 15 predicted proteins | sample TabmetS3T2R1_FD_70207 | JGI IMG/M metagenome (GOLD analysis project Ga0081455, IMG submission 70207) | Tabebuia heterophylla rhizosphere microbial communities from the University of Puerto Rico - S3T2R1 | ecosystem: Host-associated > Plants > Roots > Rhizosphere ...
CTCGATATCGATCGGTCCAAGCGCGTGCACGGGCTCGCCGCCACCACTGGCGGGAAATACTTTCGTCACTCCGCGCAGCGTCACCTGTGCCGCGGACACGCGATCATCCTCCGTGCGCGCGGTGTCCTATTTCACTTTTTTGAGGTCATCGGGCAGGAACCGGGTATCGATGATCTTGGACAGATCGATGTCCCCGGTCAGCGCACCCACGCTTTTCTGCACCTCGATGATGCGCTTCATCCCGTCGAGGTGGATATCGCCCTCGCCCCAATAGGGAATGCCCTCGGTGGTGCTGTTGATCAGGTTCTTGATCGCGCTTGTTGCCACTTCCGGAGTGATGTTGAAGGGCTTGGCGAGGATCTCGCCGGCTTCTTCGGGATTGGCTCGCATGAACGCGATGGCACGCCGGCGCGCGCGAATCACGGCGCTGATGAAGTCGCCGCGCCTCGCCACCGCCTGGGCCGTCGCTACGCCGACCACGTTGTCGAGCGGGGGCAACGCCTCCGAACCGGTGATGAGCACGCGGAACTTGTCTTTCATTTTCGACCAGAGCGGCTCGGTGACCGGCGCGACATCGATGTGCCCAAGCTCAAGGGCTGCAACCATCGGTCCGAAACCGCCGGTCTTCACAAGCTCGGCATCCTCCGGCTTGAGACCTGCCTTGTTGAGCAAAAGGATGTCGAGCGCCTGGCTGGTCGAGCGCGGATTAGTGTAGCCAATCTTCTTGCCCTTGAGGTCGGCAATTGTCTTGATCGGCGAATCCTTCTTCACCATCCAGGCGAATTCGGCGATGGTTAGCACGTTGTCGCTCACGATCCGCAGATCGGCGCCTTGCTGGATGGCGACAGCGATTGCGCCGGGATTGGCCTCACCATAGGCCACGCCGGCCATCGCATTGCGGACTGACGTACCGCCGCCTTCGGAAGCGATGATGCCGGTGACATTGGCGCCTTCTTCCTGAAAGTATCCCTTGGCTAACGCAATTCCGAACGGCATCCCGTTTGCGGATGAACCGTAATTGCCGATGGCAATACTTTCTGCGCTTGCCACATGGGTGGCGAGCATCAGAACTAATGATGGAAACATGAAACGCGCAAACATTCGGCCAATCATCGTTGCCTCCTGCCCGTAATCCGCCGGATTAATCCGGCCTTGTCGTGTGACGATTCTTGATTTCCCTCTCTCGTCAGGGATTTCAGAAGAAGAACCAATGCCGCTATGCGGCAGCCTCGACCTTGGCGATGCTGCGGTACCATTCGAGGATCTGCTCGCCGTTCCAGTGCAGCACACCTTCGTGCTTGTTCACGTAGTCGTAAATCTGCTCGAGATATTTGATCCGGTGCGGCTGCCCGCTGATATACGGATGAATCGCCAGCGCGCAGAACTTTGCGCGCTTTGCGCTTTCGGCATAGAGCCGGTCGAACTGGTCGATGGTGCGCTTGAGCAGATAGTCGCTCTCGTGATGCTGGATCAGCATCATCGGAATATCGTTGAGCTCGACGGTGTAGGGCAGGGTGACGAGCGGCCCGTTGGCGGTGCGGATCACCGTCGGCTCGTCGTCATAGACCCAGTCGCCGATGTATTTCACGCCTGCTGCCGCGAGCAGCTCCGGCGTGTCCAACGTCTGCGTAAGTCCCGGGCCCAGCCAGCCGACGGGCTTCTTGCCGGTGAATTTGGTCAGAATGTCCATGGTCCGGCGGATCATGCCGGCCTGGTCGCTCTCCTTGTGGATCGGACCCTGCTCATAGGCGTGGCCCATGAATTCCCAGCCGGCATCGCGCGCCTCTTCGGCGACGCGCGGATAGTCCTCGCAGATGCGGGCATTGGCGGCGAGCGTCGGCTTGATGCCAAGGCGCTTGAACAGTTCGAAGAAACGCCAGCAGCCGACCCGCATGCCGTATTCGTGGAAGGCCCAATGGACGACGTCAGGCATCAGCTGAATCCCCGTCGGGGCCGGGAGCAGCTGGCGCGCCATCGGCTTGCCGATATCCCAGACCTCGTAGTTCACGATGGTCCAGAACACGATGCGGGCGTTACCCGGCAGCTTGAGCGGAGGGCGATCCACGATCGCGGAATAGTCGGCACGGTCGCGGGGAATCATGGGGTTGGCCATGCAGGACTTCCTTTTCGAGGTCATTCCGGGGCGCGGGCGAAGCCTGCGAACCCGGAATCCAGAATTTATGCAACGCTTTGCAATAGCGCTGGATTCCAGGTCCGCGCCTTCGGCGCGTCCCGGAATGACCGGTACTTTCTCACGCCGTTGCGGCGACGCGCAAGCCGACCAGCCGCTCGAGCGTGGCGGTGTCTTTCAGCAGCTCGGCCGAAGTCGCACGATGCGCCACGGCGCCGCGCTCCAGCACGATGGCATTGGCGGTCATTTCCAGCGCGATATCGGTGTGTTGCTCGACCAGGATGATGGCGATGCGGCGGTCGGCCAGCATCGTCTTCATCGCCGCAATAAGCTCGTCCACGATCACCGGCGCGAGGCCTTCGAACGGCTCGTCCAGCAGCATCAGCGCCGGATTGGTCATCAACGCGCGCGCGATCGCGAGCATCTGCTGCTCGCCTCCGGACAACTGGTTGCCCATGTTGCGGCGGCGTTCGGCGAGGCGAGGAAAAAGTGCAAAGATCGCATCGAGATCCCATGCGCCAGGCCGGGCCGCGACCGTAAGATTTTCTTCGAGGGACAAAGAGGGAAAGATTTCGCGCTCCTGAGCGATCCAACCGATGCCGTTGGTCGCGCGGCGGTTGGGCGACACGCGCGCCATATCCTGGGCGCGCCACGCCAACCGACCGGCACGCATTTGCGTGTAACCCATGATTGTCAGCAGCAATGTCGATTTGCCGACGCCGTTGCGGCCGAGCACCGCCAGGCTGCCGTTCTCCGACAGGTCGAACGAAATGCCATGCAGCACAACGGCATCGCCATAGCCGGCCGTCACGTTCTCGAGCTTGAGCAGGGAATCAGCCATGCTTGCGCTTGCCCAGATAAACTTCGCGGACACCAGGGTCGGCGGCGATCTCAGCCGGCGAACCTTCGGTGAAGATCGCGCCTCCAACCAGCACGATGATATGGCTGGCGAAGCGGAACACCACGTGCATGTCGTGCTCGATAAATAAAAGAGTCAGGTCGTCGGAAAGGCTCGCCACCGCTTCGAAAATGTCGCCGCTTTCCTCCGGCGGCACTCCTGCCGCGGGCTCATCGAGCAGCAGAACTTTCGGCCTTGTTGCGAGCGCCAGCGCGATTTCCAGAAGCCGCTGACGCCCGTACGGCAGTTCACGCGTGACCTGATAGCAGGAGTCGCCCAGCCGCAACTTGCGAAGAATGTCGTAGGCCTCGTCGATCGCCTCGCCGTGCGAGCCGATACCACTCCAGAATTCCCGGGAGAGCCCGCGCCGTTCAGCCACGGCAAGCGTCACCGCCTCGAGCGCATTCAGACCGGCGAACAATGTGTTGATCTGGAACGTGCGCGCCAGCCCGCGGCGCACGCGTTCCTGCGGGCCGAGCGCGGTGATGTCCTCGCCCCCGAGCAGGATTTGTCCGGCATTGGGCGCCACCATGCCCGTCATCAGATTGATGAGCGTCGTCTTGCCGGCCCCGTTCGGACCGATAAGCGCATACCGCGCGCCGACTGGCAGATCGATCTCGATATCGCGCGCGACCGGCAGCGAGCCAAACGCCTTCGACAAGTTGCGCGTCGCCAATGCAGGCGGTCGGTTGTCAGGCGTGCTCACCTTTGCCTCCACCGCGCATAGACCTGCGACAGGCCACCGAGAATGCCGTTGGGAAGCACCATCACCACCGTCACCAGCAGGACCCCGATCCAGAAATACCAATATTGCGGTGCTATCCCGGAGAACTGGTCCCGCGCGACCATGAAGATCACGGCGCCCACCAGCCCGCCATAAAGCCGGCCTGCGCCGCCAAGCACCAGCATCACGAGGACGTCGGCCGAGCGCTGGAAACTGATCGATTCGAGCGAGACGTTTTCCGTCGTCTGCGCCAGCAGCGCGCCGGCGAGCCCGGCGATGGCGGCAGCGATGGTGAAGGCTTTGCGAATATGAGCGCGGCTGTCGGCGCCGATGGCGGGCATGCGCACCAAGTTCTCGCGGATGCCACGCAGCGCCAGGCCAAACGGCGAATTGATCAGCCGGCGCGTGCCGCGGAAAACGACGAAAAGCACCACCAGAGAATAGGTGTAGGCGGTGTAGCCATAGAGATCGAACCTGAACAGGCCGAGCACCGGCCACATCGAGATGCCCTGCAGCCCGTCGCTGCCGCCGGTAAGCCAATGCGCGCGGTTCGCCGCCTCGAACGCGAGCAGGCCAAGCCCGACCGTGATCATGATCAAGGTGAAGTGGCGAAACCGTGAGATGATGAAGCTCACCGCATAGCCGACAATTCCGGCGATCGCTGCCGATAGAACAAGGCCGGTCAGCGGCTCACCCCAGCCGAATTTGGAGATCAGTCCGGCGCTATAGGCGCCGATGCCGAAAAAGGCTGCATGGCCGAGCGAAACGATGCCGGCATAGCCGAGAATGATATCGAGCGAGAGCGCAAACAACGCGGTGATGGCGATCTGGCTTGCCAGCGACAGATAGTTCGGAAACAGGAAGAACGGCAGCAGCGTCGCCAGCCAGAACGCGATCTCCAGCGGATGCCAGCGGCTTTGCGCCTGCAGGTATGCCTGTGGAGTAAGTGCTGCGGTTTTCGAAGTCATGGTCCAGCGCCCGTTGCGCAGGGACTTCTGTCGTCATGCCCGTTCGGCCATGACACCGAGCATGTGGCGCGACGGCCGATCATTCTCCGTTCGATTGAGAGGCTCGTCAGCGCGACCCACATCTCACCGCCTCCCGAACAGGCCGGCGGGACGCCACATCAGCACCACCACCATGACCAGATAGATGAGAAAAGCGCCCAGCTCGGGCGCGTAGTATTTGCCGGCCACATCGCTGACGCCGATCAGAATCGCGGCGGCAAACGAGCCGGCAATCGAGCCCAGTCCGCCGACCGAAACAATGATCAGCACATAGACCAGGTAGGTGAAGGCGAAATTCGGATCGAGACCCACAATCTCGATTGCGAGCGCGCCGCCGAGGCCGGCGAGCCCGGAGCCGAGCGCGAAGGTCGCGGCGAAGGTGCGGTCGACGTCGATGCCCAGGCCTCGTGCCATGCGCTGATTGTCGACTGCGGCGCGAACCTGCGCCCCGAACCGCGTGTATTCGAGACCCGCCACGAGCAACAGGGTGACGACGAGCGCAATTCCGATCAGGAACAGACGATACTTGCCGAAGCCCAGGCCGAAAAAATTGACGCCGCCGCGCAGCTGGGCCGGGGTTTCGACCGGCTGATGGGTGGTGCCGAAGATATAGGCGGCGACGGCCACCGAAATAAATGCGAGCCCGATGGTGAGCAGCACCTGGTCCAGATCGCTCGCCCGATAAAGCCTGCGGTATAGCGTGCGTTCGAGCACGACGCTCACCACCGCCGCGGCTGCGAAGGCCACCGGCAATGTCGCGAGGAAATGCCACTGAAATTCGTTCACCAGCGTGACGGTGACGTAGCCGCCGATCATCGCGAAAGCGCAATGCGCGAGGTTGACGAAGTTCATCAAGCCGAGCGTCACCGACAATCCGACCGACAGCACGAACAGCAACATGCCATAGGCGAGGCCGTCGAACAGGACACCGAAAATCGGAAGCATGAAATGCCGATGACCTTGATTCAGTCGTTCGTCCCCGCTGAGGCGGGGACCCAGGGTCAAACGTTATAACCCAATTTCTCTCAATTCCCGCTTGCGCGGGACTGAACAGTGTGGACTGTGCCGCGATTGCGAAATGGGGCGATCCTATTTTGATCGCCCCATCCGGAAGTTCATAAGCGCCTCAGGGCACCGGCCTACTTGTGCGTCGGATCTTTCACGTTCGGGATTGTCTCAAACTCGACATTGACAATGTCGTTGCCGACTTTTTCTACCCGGCGGATGTAGACATTCTGAACTATGTCGCGGGTCGCCGGATCAATCGAGATCGGTCCGCGCGGGCTCTCCCACTTCATCCCCTTGGCAGCCGCAATCAGGGCATCGCCATCCGTCTTGCCGCCTGTCTTCTTCAGCGCTTCGTAAATCAGGTGCATGCCATCATAGCCGCCGACGGCAAAGAAATCGGGATTGCGCTTGTACTCGGCGTTGAAGGCCTTCACGAAGTCCGCATTCATCTTTGATTTGTGATTGTAGTCGTAGTGCCATGCGCTCAGGCGTCCAAGCGCGAGGTCGCCGAGGCTCTTGATGGCAGTTTCGTCTACCGGTTCGCCGGTGCTCAAGAGCTTGATTTTCTTTGGATCCATGCCGCGTTCGGCGAAAGCTTTTCCGAGAGCTGCCGGTTGTGCGCCGCCCGGAATGAACACGAAGATCGATTCCGGATTGAGGTCCTTGGCGCGCTGAACGAAGGCCGAAAAATCCGGATTGGCGATCGGCATGCGCACCGATCCGATGACCTCGCCGCCGGCCGCCTTGAATGCGCGCTGGAATGCAGCCTCGGCGTCAAGACCGGGGCCGTAGTCGGTGACCATGGTATAGACTTTTTTCACCCCGCCCTTCTTGACCGCCCAGGTGCCCAGGGTTTCGCCGATCATGGGCAACGTCAGCGACACTCGGGCTATGTACGGGGATTTCTCGGTAATGACTGCCGTCGCCGCATTCATGACGACCATCAGCTTTTTGGCTTCATCGGCCACGCTCGCCGCACCGAGCGCTTCGGGCGTCAGCGCAAATCCAGTGAGAATATCGGCCTTGTCGCGGACGATGAGTTCCTGTGCAAGGCGCTTGGCGACGTCTGGATTCGGACCACCGGTATCTTTGCGGATGATCTCGATCTTCTTCCCGGCGACCTTGTCGCCGTGCTGCTTCATATAGAGCTTGATGCCATTGTCGATCTGAGCCGACGGATCGGCGAACTGGCCTGAAAAGGCAGTGATGACGCCGATCTTGATCGTTTCCTGAGCACTGACCGCGGCCGGCAGCATGGCCGCCGCCAGCACTGCGCCGGCGAATAACACGCGTTTCATGATGTTCCTCCCCTGAAAGCTTGCTTGGTGTTGTTGGCGCTAGAATGCCTTAGCTTTCATGCAAAGAAAAGCGCCGCGAACCCTTGGTTCGCGGCGCTTTTCTTTGGCTCGGGAACGAGCGGTCTTTGTGCCGCACCCCCTTAGCCCAGCGACAAGGTCGCCTGCTCGTATCGGGAGCTGCCCATCTTTCCTTCCGGGAAAATGCCGTGGGCAGCAATCCACTCGAACGATTCCTCATAGACTTCCTTGGTGTACGGCTCGAAAACCAGGCGTTCACCGGGCCCCCAGCGCCGGGTATCCATCTTGGCGTGGAAGCGGTCAGGAAACTCCTTCTTGTAATAATGGGTGTAGAGCTCCGGCCGCAGGTCGATGTCGCGCTGGGCCTTGCGCAAGGCGCGGAAGAACTTGCGCAGATCTTCCGGGTCGGGATCGCCGTGGATCATGGTGCCGATCATGAAGGTGGCGTCGATCACCTTGCGGAAGCCGAGCTGCTCGGCGAAGTAATAGGGGCCGCCGAACAGGTGCACGGCCGGCGCCTTGCCCTCGAACAGCTTCTCCATGCGCGCGAACAGCATGCCATCGGAGTAGACGAGGTTGATCTGCTCCGGCTTGAGATACTGCTCCAGCGCCTGCACCGTGGAATAGTGACTGCCGGACTGATAGCCGACCGAAACCGGAACTCCGGCAAGGCCGGACGGATCCGTTATCTTTGAATCGGGGGCGACAAAGATGCCTGCCGGCGCCACCGAGTAGACGTCGGTGTACATCTTGCCGTGTCCATTCGACGCAGCGACGTTCACGGTCCAGTGGCAGGCACAGCTGACGTTTGCTTTGCGGCCTTCCTCGAAGGATTGATAGGCGCCGACTTTGTCGCCCTTGTCGTGAATCTTGCCATCGGTTGCGCGCATCAGCTCGCGGAATTCGTACTCGAGGCCTTCCTTGCGGAAATAGTCCTTCTCCTCGGCCACCCATTCTTGCAGGCGGAAGTGGGGTTCGATGATAAACTTCGCCATTTTTGTTCTCCCTTTACTTTGATTCCAGTGCACTGAAGCAGGCGATAGGCATTCGCGCGATCGACTTTCAGCAACACGATTGCCCTTCATGGTCGCGCTCGGCGACGCGCCGGGCGCGGATCATCTTGACGTGGTCGTCCATCAGCGCGCGCGCCGCGGCTGCGTCGCGCATTTCGATGAGATCGGTGAGCTTGGCGTGAACCTCCAGAATGTGCTCGGCCAGCTTTGCCGTGGCGGTCACGTTCCGCCGCGGCCAGGAAACGTGCTCGAGCGAGATGAGCTGCACGACCAGGACCCGGTTGTGGGATGCTTCGGCGACCGCGAGGTGAAAATCGCGTGACAGGCGCGTGAACAGATCGAGGTCGCTCATTGCGTCCTCGGCCTCGCGCAACAACCGGCGCAATCTTGCAATGTCATCCGGAGTCGCGTTCTCCGCGGCGAGCTCGGCGCCAAGGGTCTCGATCGCGCGCTGCGCGTCCATGATCTCGGCGGCAGTGACGCCGGTGAGGTCAAGCTGCACCGCCAGCGCCTCGGCGAACAGCCGCGGATTGCCCTGTGCAATTCGCGCGCCCCCGCCCTTGCCCATGCGGATCTCGACAATCCCGAGCGCTTCCAGCGTGCGCAATGCATCGCGCGCGACGATGCGGCTCGCGCCGAAGCGAGCCGCGAGATCCTTCTCGGTGCCGAGGAAATCGCCGGGCTTGAGCTGCTTGGCGAACAAGGCGTCGCGCACCCAGGCGACGATCTGCGCCGACATGGAGGACGAGCGGCCGGCGAACATAATGCGGGCGGTGAGATCACCGCTCATCGTCACCGGCTGCCGTAACGCCGTTCGTGACATCGCCATGCCTTTTGCTGACAGGGAGAAGTATGGCGGAGCCAATTAAAATAGTAAAGATACTATCTTTATAAAATTCTCTAGTGTACACGATCAGTTACTGAGCCAGCCCGCGGAACAATCGGACCCAGCTATCAAAGTAAGCGGTCTTTGCGGCCGCTCGCCGATGTAAAATTTAAGGGGTGATGTCATAGGTTACGCATTGGCGTGGGGGCCAGTATGCGTGAACGTCGTTCGCTTGTTGCGGACCATATTGCCGGCATCGTTCTTGGCACGACGCTTTTTGTATTTCTTCCCGCATTCGTCATTGCCGGAGCCATCGACTGCGCCAGCACAAAGCCCGGCCTTCATTGCGCCCTGGTGCAGTTCGTCCTTGATGACGGCCCTGCCGGCCCGATCCTTGGGCAGGAGAAATCTGACTAACCTGCGAAGCGGGCGACCCGACAACGATTATTCGATCACTTCGTCCGCAAAAAAATTAGCGTCAAAACGTCATAATCGACCCACACCTGCTCGGAAAATGCGCACGCCGGTTTGAGTCGGAACTCAGACATTCATTCCTTATTCAGGCGCAATCAATTTAAAGACGTCAAGAACTCATGCTTTGGAAAAACCAACCAGACGTTTCGAAGAAAAAACCTGCGCGGTCGCGAGCGCCTGATTTTTCGGTCTCGCAGGTCATGGCGCTGTTTATCGCCTTGATATTATTGATATCGATTCCGATCTGGACGCACCCACTGCCGCCGCTATCGGATTACGTGAACCATCTCGCGCGCATGCAGGTGATTTCAGAGTTGTCGCACAATCATCCGATTGCAATGTTCTACGAACTGAATTGGCAGGTGATACCGAATTTGGCGATGGACATCATCGTTCCGCCCCTGGCGCGTGCGATGAATGTCTATCTCGCCGGTCAAGTATTTCTGGTGCTGACTTTCGTGGTCATTGTTTCCGGCATTCTCATGCTGAACCGCGCGCTGATCGGGCGATTCTCCGTCCTGCCCCTGTTCGCGATTCCGTTGCTCTACAATTACGTGTTTCTCGTCGGATTGATGAATTACATATTCGGAATCGGCGTCGCGATCTGGGCACTGGCGGGATGGATTGCCGTGCGCGAACGGGCTTGGCCGATAAGATTTGCGCTGGCCTCGGCATTCGTCGTCATCCTCTTCTTCTGCCATCTGTCGGCGCTCGGCATTTACGGGATCGGTTTGCTTTCCTTCGAGCTTCTGAGGCTGTGGGAACGGCGGTTAGAACCATGGCCTCGCAGGATCGCGGAATTTTTCCTGAGCGGGCTGCCGTTTCTGATCGTGGTGCCGCTTTTATACGCCAGTCCGACCATGCAACTCGTCGTCGCCACGTCGTGGGAGCAGCGTGGCAAGCTCGACGGCTTGATATATGTCATCGCCAATTACTCGGATATCGCCGCCTTTATCCTTGTTGGAATCATGGTCGCCTGCACGGTGTGGGCGATCCGCCATCGTGTTCTGAGATTTCATCGGCTGGCGGTGGTCATGCTCGTCGTCGGAGGCATCGTCTATTTTGCGCTGCCCCGCGTCATGTTCGACACCTATATGACCGACCAACGGGTACCGGTTGGCCTTGCCTTCATGCTCTTCGCCTGCGGGGATCTGGATGTACGCCGCCGCTTTGTGCGGCGAGGCTTCGTGATCGTCCTTCTGGTCTTGATTGCCGGCCGGCTACTCGAGATCGACTACAACTGGTCGCAGTTGTCGGATTCGACCAGCGAATTCCGCTCCTCCGTGCGCCGCATTGCGCCAGGCTCGAAAGTCTTTGTGGCATACTCAAGCGCCACATCCGGCGAAGACGTGCGCGATCTTGGTCTCGTTCATGCGGCCTGCATTGCGACAATTGAGCGGGCCGCGCTGGTGACCACGTTGTTCAGTGTCGATGGGAAGCAGGTCATCCATGTTCGCCCCGAATATCGCGACTATGCCGATATTCACGACGGCACTCCGCCTTCAACCGCGCAACTTTTGCTGGCGGCCGAGCATCCGTTGCCTAATGTGCCCACTTTCTGGCGAAATTGGCCAAAATTCGATTATCTCTACATTCTTTTTACGGAAGATGATGCGCCGAATCCCGATCCATCGCGTCTGCGCCTCGTAGCGGATGGCGATCGCTTTCAACTCTATAAAATAATAAAGACGCAGTAGCGCTGTACGTTGCGTTGTTCAGTGGCCCGGTCACCGGGTTGAAAAGCAATCCGTTCTTATTCGAGTCCCGCCTTGCGCATGCCTTCCAGGAACTTTGGCATTGTCCTGGGCGTGTAGGGAACGTAGCGCTCTATCCAGGCAATTGTCATTTCTGGAAACATTTCCTTCAATTGTTTCAGCGATTCGCGCGCTTCATCGATCTGTCCCGCCTGGGCGAGACTTGCAACATAGATTCGATGACCTGAAGTAAACTGAGTGCGCTGCTGCAGCGCCTTGCGCCCAAATACAATTGCTTCGGGGTAGCGACCGGCGAGATAATGTGCGACCGCGATTGCCGTGTTGAAAATAGCGTTCTGCGGATCGTGCGGACTCATCTGGATGGCTTGCTCGCAATGTGGGATCGCCTCGTCCGAGCGACCATCCATTGCGAGCGCGAACGCCAGATAACCGTGTGCTGCTGCGAAATTCGGATTGAGGTCGAGCGCGCGCCGGAATTCCTCTACGGCCTCGTCAGTGCGCCGCATGGAAAAAGCCAGATAGCCGAGAGCCATGTGCGCCCATGGATCGCTGTCGTCCAGCTCTGCGGCTCGCTTGGCAAGCGTTGCCGCCTGCCTCCCCGTCGACTCTTCTCTATTCCAACCGGTGAGCTGCGACAACAGCAGCATGAATGCCAGCATACTGTGTGCTGGGCCATAGTCGGGGTAACGCTCGACTGCGCGCCGGAGTATGGCAATCGCGGCATCGCCTTCGGACCTGTTCAGTCGCCAGAACAACGAATTGGCCTGGATCACCAGGTCCCACGCACCGAGGTCTTCCGCTGAACGATTCTGCGAGCGAATGCCTTCGGCCTCCAGCAATTTCGGCTCGATCGCAGCAACGACCTTGCAGGTGATCTCGTCCTGCAGCGCAAAGACGTCGGTGAGTTCGCCGTCGTAGCGATCGGCCCAGATATGATTGCCGGTCGCCGCGTCTATTAGCTGGGCCGTGATGCGTACCCGACTTCCGCCTTTGCGTACGCTTCCTTCCAGCACGTAGCGAACACCGAGCTCGCGCGCGGCTCGCTTCACGTCGACAGCTTTGCCTTTGTAGGCGAACGAAGAATTGCGTGCGATGACGAAGAACCAGCGAAGCTTCGACAATCCCGTAATAATGTCTTCTGAAATTCCGTCCGCGAAATATTCCTGTTCCGGATCTCCGCTCATGTTCACGAATGGAAGAACCGCGATCGATGGTCGATCGGAGGTGGTCCGTTCTGCCGTATTGATGGCTACCTTCGCCGGGGCCACCTGTCCGGTCAATTGTATCCTGTGAACCCCGACCGGCCGCGCGATGTTCTTGACGCTCTGCTCGCCCATATCGTCGAATTCAAAGCCGAGCTTGTCCTGCACCTGATCATGGACAACTCTCGACACCATGATGCCACCAGGGTCGGCCAGGGCTTCCAGTCGTGCAGCGACATTGACACCGTCGCCATAAATGTCATCGCCATCGATGATAATGTCACCGACATTGAGGCCTATGCGGAACTGGATACGCTTCTCAGCGGGGACATTTGCATTGCGCTCGCCCATGCCGCGCTGGATATCGACGGCGCAGCGTACTGCGTCGACGACACTGGCAAATTCGACGAGCATGCCGTCGCCGGTAGTTTTGACAATGCGGCCGCGATGTTCGGTGATCTTGGGGTCGACGAGCTCCTTGCGATGCCCTTTGAGCTGGCGCAGCGTGCCTTCCTCATCGATGCTCATCAAGCGGCTATAGCCGGCTATATCGCCAGCAAAGATTGCCGCGAGCCTGCGGTCGATCCGGTCTTCCGGCATTCGCTGCCCCCGAATGTCGCAAGAACGTAGCATAGCGGAAACAGAACCGTCACTGGCGGGCTGGCACTATTGCCCCGTGTTTAAGCTTATCGAAGCCGTCTTCGTGATCTCGAACTTGCGTTGCTCATGCTGACTTTCTTGCCCCAAAGCCGTGCTGACGCAATGTCGGCACCCTGACGGATCGCAGCCAGCTTCAGCCATACCACGGGCTCGATCACCCATTCGCGCTTTGTGAACGTGCCGAAGCCGCAGTCGGTCGACGCAATAACGCGCTCGCGTTCGCCGACCGCGCGCACTGCTTCCTCGATGCGCCTTGCAACGACTTCGGGGTGCTCGACAAAATTGCTGGTGGTCTCCACCACGCCGGGGATCAGCAGCATATCTTTGGGCAGCGGATGCTTCTTGATCGCGTCGTATTCGTGCGCATGACGTGGATTGGAAAACTCGATCGACAGCGCGCCGACCCTGGCCTGGTAAAGCGCCGGCAGGATTTTTTCGAGCGGAACGTCATGAATATGCGGGCCCTCCCAGTTGCCATAACAAACATGCAGACGAACGCGTTCGCGCGGAATTCCGGCGATGCCGTCGTTGATCGCCTGCACATGCCGTTCCACGCGCTTCACGAATCCGGCGTCATCGAGGTCGCGATACATCATGGTGCGATCCATGGCCAGGTCCGGCGCATCGATCTGCAACAACAGCCCGGCTTTATGGATTGTCTGATATTCGTTCTTCATCTCGCGTGCGATCGCATCAAGATAATCGTCGTGAGTCTTGTAGAATGCGTTGAGCATCGTGGTTGAAATGATGCCGGGCGACGGCGCGGTCATGAAGCGCTCGGAAAAGGCACCGAGATCGTCGGCGATTTTCTTGAAGCCTGCCACCTCCTCGGTAATCGGCTTGAGGTCCTTGTATTTGATGTCGGCCTGGGCCTCCGGCGCACCCTGCTGGCTCTTGGCCGGATTGGGAAACCGACGCATCAAGTAAACAAGCAGTTCGGGGAATTCCTCGAATTCGCGGCCGCGCCGCCGCTTCGACACGCCGGCGAAACCGGTCATGCGCTGTGGCACATAAGTCTGAAAGCTGATCCGCCGCTGTTCCCCGTCATTGCCGACGTCGATGCCGGCTTCCATCTGCTTGGCAACAACATGACGAACGGCCTGGTCCATCTGGGATGCCAGCTCGACTGGGTCGTAGTTCTTGCCCTCTTCCTGCGCCATCAGCAGATCCGACAGTGCTTCGTTCCGCGGCAGGCTGCCGACATGCGTGGTCAGAATGCGGTCCCTGCTGAAGATCATGCGCGAAGCTCCTTTTCCCTCGACGTTGCAGCGTTTCCTCGCCCCCTGCATAATACGAACCTCTCGGGAGGAACAACAATGACGGTCGCGGAAGCGCGCGCGGCTGAACCGGATGCGGCTGCATCAGTGGGCTCAGTCCCACGCGTTTACAATTTCGCTGCCGATGTCCTGCAGCGCAATCTCGATGCCGGCCGTACCAACAAGCCGGCCTATGTCGACGCGCGCGGCGCTCATACTTATGGGCGGCTCGCCGATCGCGTAGCGCGTTTTGGAGCTGTCTTGCGCGGACTTGGCATCAAACGCGAGGAACGCGTGCTTTTGGCTCTGCTCGATACCATCGACTGGCCGACGGCGTTTCTCGGTTGTCTGAAAGCCGGCATCCTTGCAGTGCCTGTCAACACGCTGCTGACCGAGGACGACTATCGCTTCATGTTGTCGGATAGCCGCGCGAAATGCCTCGTGGTGTCGGAGGCGCTGTTTCCGAAATTCGAAAAGCTGATCAAGCAAAGCCCGGATCTCGAGCATGTCATCGTGTCGGGCGACAATCCGCACGGCTATCGACTGCTCGAGGATGTGATTGGCGCTGGCGAGCCGGAGCCGTATACAGCCCCGACCACCTGCGACGACATCGCATTCTGGCTGTACACATCGGGGTCAACCGGAAAGCCGAAAGGCGCGGTACATGTTCACGCGAGTCTCAAACTGACAGCCGATTTGTATGGCACGCCGGTTGTCGGGCTTAAGGAAAGCGACGTGTGCTATTCGGTCGCGAAACTGTTTTTCGCTTACGGCCTCGGCAATGCAATGACATTCCCTCTGACGGTCGGTGCGACGACTGTCCTGAATGCCGAAAGGCCGACGCCGGACGGAGTGGCGGCCTTGCTGCGAAAGCACCCGATCACGGTGTTCTTTGCGGTGCCGACTTTTTATGCAGCATTTCTGGCCAATCCGAACGCGCCGCAAAAATCGGAGGTGAAGATCCGTCGTTGCATCTCAGCCGGCGAAGCGTTGCCCGAGGAAATCGCGCGCCGGTGGAAAGACCGTTATGGCGTCGAAATTTCCGACGGACTGGGCACGACGGAGATGCTTCACATCTATCTCACCAATGCACCGGGAGCGACCAAGTACGGCACTACCGGCAGGCCGGTGTCGGGCTACGAGATCAAGCTTGTCGGCGACGACGGCCAGCCCGTGAAGAAAGGCGAGATGGGCGAACTTTACGTGCGCGGGCCCACCAGTGCGATCATGTACTGGAACAATCGCGACAAATCGCGCTCTACCTTCCAGGGCGAATGGACCCGTTCGGGCGACAAATATATCGAGGATGCCGAGGGCTATTACGTTTGCTGCGGACGTCAGGACGACATGTTGAAAGTATCCGGGATGTATGTATCCCCATTCGAGGTCGAGGCCGTGCTGTCGTCCCATCCCGATGTCCTCGAGGCGGCGGTCGTCGGCTGGAACGACGAGCAAAAACTGATCAAGCCGAAAGCATTTGTGGTGCTCAAATCGCCGGAGAAGGCCAGTGATGCACTCGTCCAGGCGCTGCAGGAGCATGTGAAGGAGAAGCTTGCGCCTTACAAATACCCGCGTTGGATTGAATTTCGCAAAGACTTGCCAAAGACGGCGACGGGCAAGATCCAGCGGTTCAAGCTAAGAGCGGAAGGAAAATAATGGGCACGGCTGCGTCATCCTGAGGTGGCTGCGCGCAGCGCGGCCCTCGAAGGATAGACGGCGTCGTCCTTCGAGGCTCGCTTCGCTCGCACCTCAGGACGACGGGTCAAGAGAGTGCGATGACAAAACTCCCGAACTCCGGTTTTCTCACCGTCGGCCCGCAACAACTGGAATACCGCTTCATCGGACCGCGGCCCGACGAAGCGCCCACGCTTGTTTTGCTGCACGAAGGCCTCGGTTGTGTCGGGCTTTGGAACGATTTTCCGGACAAGCTTTCGGCTGCGACGGGAGCAGGCGTATTCGTCTATTCGCGCCCCGGGTATGGCAAGTCGAGTGCCGTCAGGCTGCCGCGGCCGCTCTCGTATATGCACGATGAGGCACGCGAGACGCTGCCGCGCGTGCTCGAAGCCATCGGCTTTCAGCGTGGCCTGCTGATCGGCCACAGTGACGGGGCTTCGATCGCGGCGATCTACGCGGGCAGTCATCAGGACCATCGGATCGGCGGCCTCGTGCTCATCGCTCCCCATTTCTTCACCGAGGATCCAGGCTTGGCCTCCATCGCGGAGGCGAAGGAAGCCTACGCGACGGGTGACCTGCGTGCACGGCTTTCGCGCTGGCATGCCGACGTCGACAATGCATTCAAAGGCTGGAATGACGCATGGCTCGATCCTGAATTCCGCAAATGGGATATCACGGAATTCCTGGCTTATGTTCGCGTCCCGGTGCTGATCGTGCAGGGCGAGGACGATCAGTACGGCACCGCGAAGCAGATCGAGGTGGCGCAACAGGAGTGTTACTGCCCGGTCGAAGTTGCATTGTTGCCGGGTGCCCGCCATTCACCGCAGCGCGAAGCGCCCGAGCCGACGCTCAAGGTGATTTCGGAATTTGTTGCCCGCGCCTTGCAGGCGAATGAGTGGGTGAGGGCGGCGTGGAAACGAACCCGCTCGTTCCCGCGCAAGCGGGAACCCAGAAAATAGGTCCCCGCTTTCGCGGGGACGAACGGATAAGAAAATCCCTACTCCGCCGCCTGTTTCGCGGCGCTGCCTTGCGCAGAGACGAGATAATCCATCGCCGCCTGCACGCCGCCTTTCTTGTGCGGGACGTTCGCCAGAGCCAACGCCATTTCGGTC